>Ga0307518_10000930_pt1 | contig 21724 bp, 25 predicted proteins | sample 25_EM_MG_FD_203889 | JGI IMG/M metagenome (GOLD analysis project Ga0307518, IMG submission 203889) | Populus trichocarpa ectomycorrhiza microbial communities from riparian zone in the Pacific Northwest, United States - 25_EM | ecosystem: Host-associated > Plants > Roots > Unclassified | place...
GTATATCAGTATTTCAGATATTTCAGCTTAGCATATCCTCAGATTCATCAGTGAGCTCAGATACTGTGCCATTCAGTAAATCAGAATATCAGAGATTCCAGCTCAGCATATGCCCAGATCTTCAGACATACAGTAGATCAGGTTATCAGCCAATCAAATATTTATATTGGACGGATTAATAATGGATAGCACAATCCTTTACACTGGTACATTGAATTTATCAATATTACCATCAAATTAATAGATCTATTGCTATTATCAAATTAATATTGGCTGGCATGAGTGGCAGGAGGGACTTACAGCAGGTGATGGTCTGATCATCAACAGAGAGGGTTGTCATGTTATTTGTTAGTGGACACTCCATGGTGATGGTACGTACCTGATATTGACGACAACAGGAGCTGAGGTGAAGGTGGCTGTTGTTGTTGTGGACGATGCTGGGGATGGGGGTGGGGCCATTGTCGGACAACGTTTGAGTGGTGGATGCACCGTGTCATCATGGTTGTTGTCATCGTCATTGCTAGGAGTGGGGTCATCGTTGTCATTGGACAGTGCTGGCTGGGGGTGAGGGTGAGGGTTGTCGTTGTCATTGTCATTGTCATTGTCATTGTCTGATGACACTGGGGTGGTGATAGTTGTCATCCATTGTCGTCCATTAAAGACAACACTAGGGATGGGGGTGGTCATTGTTGTTGTGGACAACACTGGAAATGGGGGTGCTGGTGGGGGAGTCATCCCTTGTCATCCTTGCTGTCGTCGCCAGACGATGCTGGAGATGGGGGAGGTCGTCGTCATCATCATTGTCACTGGTAGTGGTGTGGTTGTGGCTGTTGCTGGGGTAGTGGTTGATGTCGTCAGTGGTGGGCTGTGGTGATGTTGTGAGGGAGTGCATACCTGCAGTTGAATTGGTGCTGGGGGTGGTCGCTTCATCACTTGGGGTGGTGGCCACCACATTGTGGTTGTAGTCACTGGGGGTGATGGTGATCATGGTTGATGAACAATGTAGTGAGGGTGCTTACCCATCATTGGTGATGCTGTGGTGTCATCACTGTGGTCATCTTACAAGTGCATTGAGAGGAAGTTGAACTTCAAAAAGTTTGGAGTGTTTGTTGTGATTTGTAATCATCACAACAAACACTCCAAACTTTTCTCTAAGTCCAACAATGCTGATGGCGATGACAGGTAAGCAACACCCCATCACTGACGATGTTCATCACTGACAGCTACCTTCCCCTAGCTCCAGTGTCATCCAATGACAACAACGCCCACCCAGTCGTCTCTAACGAACAATGGTCGATGACCACCCCATCCCAGTGTCATCCAATGATGACAACAATGCCCACCCGCATGCCATCTCTAATGGACAACAACTGACAACCATCACCCCCATCCAGCGTGGTCCAATGACAATGATAATGACCACCCCCATCCCCAGCATCGTCTCAAATGAATGATGACAACTCCTTTCATCCCCATCCCCAATGTCGTCCACGACAACGACAATGACCACTTTCACCCCCATGATAATGACTGAGACGACCCTAGGCGAAGACACCAAGGACCCTACTACACACTGGAACTCTGAGAGGATAGGACACGAGGACTAGGGCAATAACCCAAGATGAGCTCAAATGGGGAGCCTCTGGGTGCTGGATTGCACTGTATATATACTACTCTACACGAGGGCTACGCAAGGCTATCCACGAGGCTACGTACTGTGTAATGCTATGCTAGTGATGTCACCGTGGAGCTAAGGCTACGACATCAAGGGAGGCAACGTGTACAGCATGAGGTACGGGTCTAGACTGAGGCAGATAAGATACGGCTGTACACTACGATAAGATAAGACAAGATAAAAAGTTGGACCGTTACACTACTCCCCCCTCAGGTGCAGGATTCCAGACTGCAGAACTGAGCGTCGCAAACCGTAAGGTTTTCGGGGACAGGACTAAATAACGAGTCAAAGCTTGCTTGGGTCATACGAAGCTTTCGAGGAGCAGAGGGATTTTCTCGATAAAAGCGTTCGACTACCAGAGGAGAATTCTTCAAATTCGACGAGGGTTCCCAAGTTCTCTCGTGTTCTCGTAACCTTTCCAGTGTACTAGGTACTGGAGTTGCTTTTTATAAATACGAGAGGCTACGATATAGTCCACTTCGTACTCTTCATCGCGTTCTTCTGAAACATGTTCGGACCGGGCCGAGACACAGGTTGTCCAGGAAGAGGTCCCAAATAAGGCTTAACTCGAGATACATTCACAACCGGGTGAATCCAAAGAGTTTTCGGGAGCTTAAGCTCAACCGCGTTTGGTGTTACACGAGTGACCTCATAGGGGCCAATCCACTTTTCAGTAAGCTTCTTAGAAGCGCGATTTAGCATTCGAAGATTGTCTGTAGAAAGCCATACTTGCTGGCCTACAACATAGTCCGGGGCAGGATTTCTGTGCTTATCTGCCTGAAGCTTCATATTTCGTTTGGCCTTCTCAGAAGACTCAACAACTTTGTTAAATATGGCAGCAAAGTCCTTAGCCGCTGGGGCTACAGTTTCAACTGGTTCTACACCCATACAAGGGGAATAACTCCGGGTAATTCCAAACGGGGAATCAGTGGTTACTTCCGAAACGGTATTGTTCCAGACGAACTGGGCGATCTTGATCCACTTGGCCCATTCGTTCTGTCGATCGTTTACGTACGTTCGGAGATACTGATTAATTTCGTGATTCAATCGCTCCGTTTGACCATCGGTTTGCGGGTGAAATGCAGTGGACATTTTGCGCTTTACGCCTAAGAGTCTATACAACTCCCCCAGGAAGTTGCTTGCAAAGACCGATCCACGGTCGGAAACCACGGAAAAGGGAAGACCATGCTGACACCAGACATGATCCCTAAACAACTCAGCAGTCGACAATGCGGTTTCCTCTTTGGTACAAGGTACAAACACGACCTCCTTTGAGAACCGATCGATGACCACTAATATATAGTTGTAACCGAGGGATTCCGGCATCTCGGTAAAGTCCATTGTGACGTCAAGCCACGGACCACTAGGAGTGGGGAGGGGAACAAGGCTTCCAGAAGTCTTTTGATTCGACACCTTGGACTGTTGGCACTTCTGGCAGTGCTTTACATAGGTTTGAATTTGTTCCTTCATTCCTTTCCACGTGTAATGCTTCCAGAGCGCGTTATAAGTAGCTTTTACTCCTTTATGACCAGCGACGGGAGTGTCATGAAAGTCCATGATAAGCGACTGGCACTCTTCGTAAGTCTGATCAGTAACGTCGATCGACTTAATAGATACAGGGTTTAACAAGGTTTGGTCCTTGTTATCTTCGGAACTAGAGACGTAATAGTCCGATCGCCTACTAAGCGGATCTGCAACGTGCATTTGGGTTCCCTTTTTATAGATAAGTGAGTAATTAAAGCGCGTCATCCACATTTGCCAGCGTGCTTGGCGCTTAGAGAGATTCTGCGACTTTGTAAAATACGTTAAGTTGTGATGGTCCGTGTAAATCTCGAAAGCGTAAGGAGTGGCTTCGAGATAATGGCGCCAGGCCTCAGTCGCTTTTATGATGGCCAGCATTTCTTTGTCATGAATAGGATAGTTTCGTTCTGGGGGCGTCATAGAGTGTGACATGTACGCAACGGGTCTGAATTCGCCGTCTTCGCACTTCACGGATATCACTCCCCCGACGGCGAACTCAGACGTGTCTGTTTCCAGGCGGAATTCGCGGTCCTGGTCGGGGTACTGAAGTACCGGAGCACGAGTAAAGGCGGCTTTCAAAGCTTCAAACGCTGCGCGTTCCTTTTCTCCGAAGTTAAATATAGTGTCTTTACACGTAAGGTCCGTCATGGGCCTAGCCATGATTGCGTAATCTTTAATAAAACGCCGATAGAAGTTACCGAGCCCCAGGAACGCGCGAACCTGCTTTACGTTCGTTGGCTCAGGCCACTTTAAAATAGCGTTAACTTTTTCAGGATCCATTTTGATTCCGTCACGAGAGACTATCATACCGAGGAAATCGACTTCGGTGACTTTGAAGCGACACTTCTCGGGTTTGACAAATAGATCATTGTCTCGTAACCGTTTCAAAACTTCCAGCACAATTCTATCGTGCTTTTCCTGATCGTCCGTGTTCGTAAATATCATAAGGTCATCTATGTATACCACGCAGACATCCGACATATCGTGGAAGATTTCATTCATCATCTTTTGGAATGTTGCGGGTGAATTACAGAGACTGAAATACATAACGAGTGGCTCAAAAGCCCCTTTGTGCGTTACGAACGCAGCTTTCCACTCATCGCCTTCGCGAATTCTCACATTGTTATATCCCCACCGAAGATCCATCTTCGTGAAGAGTTTACAACCCTTGAGCTTGTCAACAAGCTGAGAGATAAGCGGTAGCGGATAGTTATTCTTAATTGTCCAGTTGTTTACATAGCAGTAATCCTGTACCATGCGCTTCTTGCCATCCTTCTTGGGAATAAAGAAGACTGGTGACGTCTGTTGACTAATAGAAGGCCAAATATATCCTTTTGCAAGCTGATCATCTAGGAAGGATTCGACTTCTTTTTGCTCATCAACAGAGAGCGGGATAAGTCTTCCCTTTTTGGGCGGGAAGTTTTCTTTTAGATCAATTCCATGATCCCAAGGTTTCCTAAGCGGCATGCGCTCTGATGACTTTTTACTAAATACGTCTAAGAACTCCCAGTATTCTTTAGGTACCTGCTTCTGGGCTTCCTCTAGGGTCGACTCATCAATAGTGACCTTCGATTCATGTGCCTTCAAAGCTTGAACCCAAGTTTCCTGAGATTCGTTTTCTTGTAATAATTTAGCGAAGTGTGTCTCTAAGAGTGTCCTGCACTCTGGAGGACACCGAGTTAAATTAACTTTGCCAGAAACCCAATCTATATTGGGATTGTGCTTTCGAAGCCAGGTGTGGCCGAGGATAAGAGGAACTTTTCCAAGGCAGGTGACTGCACACCAAAGCTTCTCAGCATGCTTCCCAATACCGATGGTAAGCAATACATAGTGCGTGATATCACCCTCCTGATTCCTGGTGCCATCTACGTTAAGCACTGGAATGGGTTTTACCAGCTTAGATAACTGCAACCGTCGATCAAGAGCCCAGCTTTTGTCAACAAAGCAGCCAGTAGCGCCACTATCTAGTAGGGCGTCTACTTCAATAGTACTAAGGGGCCCGCGGATGCGGACCGGTACCGTCACTTCACGTTCCATTGTGAAGGACCTTCGTAAGTCCACGAGAACTTCTGAGTTGCCGGCGGGACTTTCTGGTTTCTCAGATGCCAAAGAAGGAGAAAGACTGTTTTTATTCGATCGGGAATTAAGCACGCTCAATTTTACATCCGGCGCCGAGCCCTTTGCAGGGACCCCCTTAGATGGTACAGAACAGTCCGAGTCACAGTTCATACTATCAACAGACAAGACAGAGTAGCGAGAAGGAGAAACGGAAACAGGAGAAACCACAGAAGATACTTTTTTGTAGGATTTACTAATTTTTGTACGTAACAAAGCAATGCGGTATTTAAATATTTCAGAAACAGCGGGAGACGTAGCACGAGATAGTCTATAGTCCAAAATACATACAGCTGTGTCCAAAGAAGACTCAAGAGCGAGGGTGCCCGACACGTCCTCACTCTCTAATCTTTTAAATCTCTGAAGAACGCCTGCATTTCTGCAAAAGACATTCCTCGCACCGCGTTTAACCGGTCATCCTCCGGTTGGGCCTGTGCTGCCCTTGCTTGTTGTTGCCCACAACGAGGGCGGCGCGGCTTTGTGCACTCGCGTGCAATGTGGCCAAATAATTGGCAGTTGTAGCATTGGGGCCCTTTACCCCTTTGCTGAGATGATGCGTCTGCGGCTCCTATATCCATAGGGGTACCGCCGGCCGACGCTGAAGATGACGAATAATTTTGGCCCTGGTAGTAACGGGCCGGTGACTGCGACTGCGTATTAATTAGAAAGAGTTCCTGTGCTCTTCCCATTTCCTTGGCCGAGGCGGTCAAGGCGACATACGTGTCGCGCTGCATATTCTGAATATAAATTTGCTCCAAGAGTTTCCTCTGGAGCGCTCTCTCGAGCAGATCCCTCGTGTAGTCATCTACGCACTGACTCTGTATCTTAAGTGCTTCGAACTGCGCTAAGAATTCGTCAATGCGCTGACGAGGGCCCTGACGAAGACGTAACAACTGGGCCCTTGCCCACTCCTGGTTGTTCCCAGGAAGGAAGAACCCTTCTATTTCGGCCTCGAGGGCCTGCTTGGTGGGCCACGCTGGCGGCGGGGGTGGCGCTCCCGGGGCAAGGGGCGGTGCGGCGACAAGGGCGGCGTGGGCTGCCATACACTGGTCAAGGCGGACCTGAGCCCACCGACCAGCTTTCGGACCCATGAGCCGAGAGTAGACGGCGGCTGCCACCGTCGCGTTGTTGGCTCCGTCCATCGTGATGTCGATCCACACCTTAAGCTTGCTCCACCATTCGTGGAACTTGGCGGGAGAACCATCAAAAGAGCCGGGATCCGCGACCACCTTCTTGCGTGCCGGCGGTGCCGGCTGAGGCTGTGCAGCCGCAAGGGCCGCGATATGATTCTGGAGGTCGATCTGCCCCTGGATGAGCTGACCGAGGAGAGCGTTGAGGTCAGCCATTCTTCTGACTCAGTAGGGGTGGAGACGGGAATAGGGGGTAGGTCTTTGTTTAACCGGTCGGAGACGAGAAGACCGGAAGGTGCGGCGGCGAGCGAGAGGGAGGTCTGGCAGGGGCGGAACAGGAAGGGAACGGTGGAGGCCGAGGAGAACTTGGATTTCGAAGTCGCTGGTAAGACGACTGTAGGCGGCAACGGCAGCGGTAAACTGGTTTTCCTCCTCAAGGGCTGTTTCTCTAGCGACAGCTTCTTCGCTGGAGACAGGGCGGGGACCGTAAATGATCGCCAAGTGCTCCTGTTGCGCTTCGACGAGGTGACGGGGAAACTGGGAAGGTATGGTGGTAACATAAGGGGTGTCGTAGGGGTAAGACTATACGGGACTAGATCCCCACAGATGTTCCACTAAACTAAGCGTAAGACTCTGTTCGCCTGTCGCTCTCGCTGGGTCAGGGCAGTGGCACAGCTATGCAAAGTACAAACGGCTAGTGGCTGCAGATCACAGGTCTACCTCTGCACGGACGCAGGAACTACTGAGTAACTATGTCTCAATCGCCTTGTGGCTGCAAACCACTCTTGAACGGGCGCCGACCTTCAGACACCAGGCACGACCCTGGGTTGGTGTACAGTACGTAAAGGATGCGGTGCTAAAACTCCCAATGCTGAAGCACTATGGGAACGGCACTAAAGGCTGGCCGTGTACAAAACGCAAGGTATGAAGAAGAAGCTCCTTAACCCTGGAGTCCGGGTATAGTTGTCTTATAAGGCTAGATGAGCGCGTAGTAGAGCGAAGTAGAGGTTTAGATTCGAGCTCAGGTGAGACGACCCTAGGCGAAGACACCAAGGACCCTACCACACACTGGAACTCTGAGAGGATAGGACACGAGGACTAGGGCAATAACCCAAGATGAGCTCAAATGGGGAGCCTCTGGGTGCTGGATTGCACTGTATATATACTACTCTACACGAGGGCTATGCAAGGCTATCCACGAGGCTACGTACTGTGTAATGCTATGCTAGTGATGTCACCGTGGAGCTAAGGCTATGACATCAAGGGAGGCAACGTGTACAGCATGAGGTACGGGTCTAGACTGAGGCAGATAAGATACGGCTGTACACTACGATAAGATAAGACGCTATCTAATCACAGATTAGACAAGATAAAAAGTTGGACCGTTACAATGACCACCCCCATCCCCAGCATTGTCTCAAATGAATGATGACAACTCCTTTGTCCAATGACAATGATAATGACCACCCCCATCCCCAGCATCGTCTCAAATGAATGATGACAACTCCTTTCATCCCCATCCCCAATGTCGTCCACGACAACGACAATGACCATTTTCACCCCCAGCTCCAGCACTGTCCAACGATGATGATGACCCCACTCCCAGCAATGATGACCACAGTGCGTCAACCACCACCATCCCCAGCGTCGATGGTGGTGGCTACCACCTTGTGTTGACCCTACCACAATGCGTCAACTACCACTGACATCGACAACGACGACAGCCACCACCACCATATCCAATACAACAATGACTCGGACATTGTCAGTGTCATCGACCACCACCGACAACAACAACGGCCACTAGTGACCACACCATGCGTTGACTACCACATGATGACACCATTTATTTAGTTTATTTACTATTGAGTAAGGTTATATATATATAGGCAGCTAGAGGACAATGTATAGAAGAATTTGTGATAGCCACTAATGTAATATGTGAGATGTAGAAGCTGTGAGAATGATGCTGGTTTGCTGGCAAATCACACAGTTGCAAATGTTCCCAGCTGCCAAATGAGGAATGACACTGTCACACTTTACTTGAGTATAGATTGTGTTTGTTACTAGGCTAATGGGTCAGTCAAGCTACCAAGGTGGATTAGTGGTGTAATAGTTGGGACCCCTGCCTCTGTGCAGATGTGATTGGGGATGTGGATGATGATTCCAATTAGTGTTTTAAAGTCTGGTCCTAGGACCGCAAAAAGACTGATAACCAGACCAAACTTTTATTGGTTGCAACCAGACTGCAGTTGTGGTCCTGGGGGGTTGGGGATTGGTCCAGTTGCGGTTGCATGAAGTTGAGGGAAAATGAAAAACTGGTTGCAGGGTTACATGTAGGTCAAGACCCCCTATATTGCGCATTTCCAGTACCCAACTGATCTGTGCAAAACAGGGGATCTTATTTTGTGTTTATTTTTAACAGATAAATCACTAGTTGTTAATAATTAATGGATTAAATAACCCCAAAAATGCACAAAACTACTACCCCACAGAAATGCGCAAAACAGGGGGCTTGTTGTGTGTGCATTTTCACAGATAAACCACTAGTTAATAATAATAAATTAAGTAAATACCTCAAAAACGCGCAGAACTACTGTCACCCAGAAATGCGCAAAACAGAGGGTCATATTTTGCATGTTGAAATTGCCAAATTTTACTGTTGGCTGGGAATGCAATTGGTCTTTGTAAAAAAAAAACCGGTAGCTTTCCTTCTGTTCATATTTGTGTTGACAACCCCCCTTAGTAACTTTCTGTCTGGTAATGCCCAGATAGTGCAAAGAGCTGACCCACTTACCATCTGGCTGTCTGGAAGTGTCAGGACTGTCTAGAGGGCTATTTCACTTATGATCTCCCTGTCTGGAAATGTCTGGACAGTGCAAAGAGCTGACTCACTTACAATCTGGCTGTCTTGGAGTGTCTGGACAGTGGAGAGAGTTGACTGGCTTTCCATCTGGCTCTCTGGAAGTGTCTAGGCAATGTAAATAGCTGACAAACTTACCAACTTTCTGTCTGGAAGTGTCTGGACAGTGTAAATAGCTGGCCCACTTACCATCTGTCTATCTAGTAGTGTCTGGAAAATGGAGAAAGCTGACCAACTTGCTATCTGCCTGTCTGGAAATGTCTGAACCATACTAACAGCTGACCCACTTATCATCTGGCTGTCTGGAAGTGTCAGAACAGTCTAGAGGGCTGTCTCACTTATGATCTGTGTGTTTGGAAATGTCTGGACAATGCTAACAGCTGACTAACTTACCAACTTTCTGTCTGGCAGTGCCTGGACAGTGCAAAGAGCTGAACTATTTACCATCTGGCTGTCTGGGGGTGTCTGGACGGTCTAGGGGGCTGTCTCACTTATGATCTGCCTATCTGGAAATGTCTGGACAACACTAACAGCTAACTAACTTACCAACTTTCTGTCTGGAAGTGAAAAGAGCTGAACCATTTACCATCTGACTGTCTGGACATGTCTGGGCAATGAAAACAACTGATCAACTTACCAAATTTCTGTCTGGAAGTGTCCGGACTGTGTAAAAAGCTGACTGACTTGCTGTCTGTCTATCTGGAAGTGTCTGTACAGTGGAGAAAGCTGACAAACTTGCTATCTGCCTGTTTGGAAGTGTCAGGACTGTCTAGAGGGCTGTCTTGCTTATGATCTGCCTGTCTGGAAATGTCTGGACAATTCTAACAGCTGATCCACTTACCATCTGGCTATCTGGGAGTATCTGGACAGTGTAGAGAACTGACTGACTTGCCATCTGGCTGCCTTGAAGTGTCAGGACAGCCTAGAGGGCTGTCTCACTTATGACCTGCCTGTCTGGAAATGTCTGACAACATTAACAGCTGATTAACTTACCAACTATCTGTCTGGCAGTGCATCAGCAAACCAGCCCTTCCCTATACAGTGCCACACAGACTTGTACAGAGTCACAGAGCCCACAGAAAGGTTCCCACTAATACAGGGCTTCACAGAGTGCATAGAGTCTGTACTGCTCTGTACAGACCTAGACAGTGCAAGAGATGAACTACATCAGTAAACTGGCACACTGACTGGGAGAGCTGGGAGAGCTATGGGGAGCTGTACAGCACTGTACAGCTCCCCACAGCAGGGCTGTTTTACTGATGTACTTGCCATCTGACTGTCTGGGGGTGTCTGGACAGTCTAGAGGACTGTCTCACTTATATCTGCCTGTCTGGAAATGTCTGGACAACACTAACAGCTAACTCACTTACCAACTTTCTGTCTGGCAGTGCCTGGACAATGCATAGAGCTGACTCACTTAGCATCAGGCCATCTGAGAGTGTCTGAACATTGGAGAGAGCTGACTGACTTGTCATCTGGCTATCTGGAAGTGTCTTGGCAATGCAACCAGCTGACCAGCTTACTAACTTTCTGTCTGGAAGTACCTGAACAATATAATGAGCTGACTCACTTACTGTCTGTCTATTTGGAGTGGCTTAACAGTGGAGAAAGCTGACTAACTTGCTATCTGCCTATCTGGAAGTGCCAGGACAGTCTTGAGGGGTGTCTCACTTATGCTCTGCTGTCTGGAAATGTCTGGACAATACTAACAGCTGATCCACTTACCATCTGGCTGTCCGGGAGTGTCTGAACAGTGGATTGAGCTGACTTACTTGCCATCTGCCTATCTGTGAGTGACTGGAAAGTGGAGACAGCTGACTCACTTTCCACCTGGCTCTCTTGAAGTGTCTGGGCAATGCAGATAGCTGATAAACTTACCAACCTTCTGTCTGGCAGTGCCTGGACAGTGTAAAGAACTGACCCACTTACCATCTGTCTATCTGAAAGTGTCTGGATAATCTGGAGAGCTGGTCCACTTATCCATTGTGTGACTGAGTGTATCTGGACATCCTAATGCCCTGGCTCACTTACCTTCTGCCTTTCTGGAAGTGTCTGGATGGTCTGGAAAGCTTACCCACTGAGTCTCTGCCTGTGTCTGATTGTCTGAATGTGTCTTAAATTACTGAAAGTACTTACTATCTAACCGTCTGTTCAGCTGACAGTCTAGTGTGCCTGATTCCAGACACTGTCAGACATGTCAGACATTTCCAGACAGTCAGACAAATTGTCATGTTGCTGATGTTTTCATGCATATGAGTCCCGGCTATTGCACCATTCACTTTTGAAAAGTTCTGGAGAACGACATATTGCGGTCAAACCCGATTTCATGATACCCTTCCACAAGAATCAAGGCTTACTTGCCTTGTTTCGTGGATGCATTTGGAGGAGACCTGGCTTGCATGGCTCACAACACTATTTGCATTGCCCATACACCTCCTTGATGCATTCGCGCGGACCCCCATGTCCATTCCCTCTGGATACTTTATCCACAGTCAGCAAGCACCTTCATCCTTCCATCTCTACTTCTGCTAACATGCATCACTGGAAGCCCCAATCTGCAGCATCAGTTTCACGGCAACCCAACTCATTTTACAGCCATGAGCATATCACGTTTGTACCAAGTTTTTCGTTGCTTTCCCGGAATTTGTCTGGCTTGACAGTCGAATTGACTTGTTTTATTACATATGCCCTCCACTCCATGAAGTTGCATCCTTCAGTCACCTTTGCAGCATTCATCCTACTACAATGACTCAAGGTATGCTTCCTCACTGCACGGGGATCATCTGGTGAGACAACCCTAAGGGCAAACACCCAAAGAACTACCACACAAGGACTCTGAGGAGGAAAGGATAGGATCACAAGCGTCTTAGAGCAAAGACCCAAAGAGAGCTCAAATGGAGAGCCTCTGGGTGCTGGATTGCAGCTGTATATATACTACACTACACATGTCCTGTGCGAGACTATCCATGAGGCTGTATGCTGTACGAGGCAGTGAACACAGCTGCCATCCTGTGGTAAGGCTATGCTAATGACATCAAGGGATACAGCATGCACAGCACGAGGCTGTGGTCCAGACATGTCTACAGATAAGATGCACTAGATAAGATACTATGCTACAATAAGATAAGATGTCATCTAATCACAGATTAGATAAGATAAAAAGTTAGACCGTTACATCTGGCCACCACTTGTTCATGCTGGCAAGGTCATCTATGATGACAAGTACTCGAACAAATCAAGGTCAGTCACACCCTGGGCATGCTCCAGCTGAGGGAGATCAACTAGATGGAAAGAGCAATGTGTCAGTACCTGGAGGGGAGTCCAGTGATGTTGAAGGAGTTTGACCACGCCCTTCTATTCTTTTCGTTTGTGAGTCCCCCTGCCATTCGCTGTTATTTTCTGTCGACACCACCCACAACAATGAGCATCTCTGAAAGGCAACCACATTTTTCTTCAACTCTCAAGGGCAGGGTGGGACCAGAGACCTGCCCCCCTCGCGTCCAGGCGACATTTATCTTGGGATCAACATCATCTCAGAGGAGGAGGTCACCATCAAACTTGAGTCGGTCAATCACGGCCAAGCATCCTCAGCTGGGGTGAAAGTCCAAAGTCTGCAAGACACTGGCTGGTGGCATCAGCATACCTCACCCCGGTCTTTCATACATGCATCCTTCATTTCCCTTTGTAGAATCAGACATTGCACCACCTATCATAGTAACAGCATCCATATGGACAACCCACTACTATACTAGTTTTAATTTCAATATTGTAAATGCCCTCCATGTGGGGATGCACAGTGTATTCAGGACCAGACACACCGTCTTTCACACAAAGTGGCAACTTTGTGCCATATATGGAAATAGGACACGTAATGCTATGCATTTTCTTCACTTATACTTGCACCTGTGTTGTCCAGCCCTAACATTTGACCCTTTCACTCCACTGGGTTTCTTTGTTGTCCCCATCTTCAACCACTTATTTTCCAATGGATAGCCTCCCATACTATGTTTCAACAAGCCCCGGCATTTTGGTCGCCATGGTTGACACCACTGTTGATATCGGGTTGGAAGAGGACCAGCCTCTGACACATACTTTTGCACCATTGACAGAGAAAGCGAAGTCATCTCTGGTGTCTGAGAGTCCATATCTGTCCACAGTATGATTATGGTCACCATCAACCATCAGCTCGAGTTCTGGTTCAAGTTCTGTGACCGATGAAGAGGTGCAGCAACAGAATCGTGCTGCTGCTTTCAATGCGAACATCGATCAAGCATATGTGAGAACATTGCAAGCCTACTACTAGTACTACTACTGTACCGGCCTTGGCCCGCATTGTAAATCATTTCTCAAGCACAAGCACAAGACTGGCAAGGATCTTGCATTTATTGAGATACTTCGCAATGGTATGTTCTCTATGTCTTTTCCTAACTGGTACATTACTGACCTTTTCAGCAGCTAGCCCAAGCCAGTCAAGTTCCATGGATGGGCCCATCACAATTGCACAATCTTTAGGACTCAACAGCATGACATCTTCGTATGGATTATTTTCTTATTTACCTCTTTTATAGGCAACGAAAACCTCCTCTTGGCTCTTGTACAACCATATGATGTGGGTTTAGCAGATGGCAACTATCTAAAGATAACCATCTCAGCTTCTGGAATGTGCGTGAACAATCACATGCATCAACTGAGATATTCTCGGTATGTTCGATTATCAGTGGAGCTCTACATTACCCTGACAATACAAGGCCCGGAGAACACCTTGTTATTGATACAATTGGCACATATATGTTTCTTCATGTGCAAGAAATGAAGTCTGCAGGACATCATTAAATGATATGTATTAGATTGTACTTCATGTTTCTTGTGTTTTAGTTTTTTGAAAGTCGCCCTTTTCATAATCATTATGTAAGTGACACATCAGCCCACACCTGTAAATTCCGGTGAATCCGACCCAGTCTTCGCAATCGCCCTGATCACACTGAACGAGGCAATTGATTTCTCAGAACCGTCATTGGACTTAAAAGGCACCCCTTCTGTATTTGCCCTTTGATGACCCTTGCAGCACTCCTCTGAGCACCCCCAATGACTGAAGGCGTGTTTCCCTACTGATGCTTGGGGATCATTGAATCTGGCCTCCATCCGATCCAGGTAGCAGAGTCGTCTCTCTCCTGCAGACTCCCCCCCACAATGACAATGGCGACCCACCCCAACCACACACAGTATTTCCGACGATGACACAGCCCACACGGCCCTCCTCACCCAGCTTCTCTCTGACTCGTCCAGCACCCACAGTGCATGGGTGTACTCCTGGATAGAACACCAGTATGACTTTGTTCTCCCAGAACAGTACACCAACCCTGGGGCTCGCTTTATCTGCCTCCTCATGGCCCCCATCACCCTTGCCCTTGCCTCTTGGGGCCTACCGTACATTCTCCATTGATCAACCCAACCCAACCCTCCCACGCTCATCTGTGGACAGCCCGCCCTCCCCCCACTTGGATGCCTATCCTTCCTACGATATCCTCTTCTTCAGGCAGACGTTGTCTCCGAGGACGACCAGCTCAAAGAACGTGAACGTGAATGTGCATTGAGGTTCCTTGTGCAGGAAATGACACACTGGAAGATGCCGCACTCCGCCGCACCCACTCCACCTAACCCCAGTGACAAGGTGGGCAGTTTTTCTCTCTCTAACTATACTACCCATATCTGAAATCCCATTTCAGCCATTGCCTGCACCACCACCATCCTCGATGCCGTCGATCTCACATTCTGTGTGCTTTTGTGCTCTGAGATCACGCTCTCATCCATGCAAATTCCACATCTGCCTTTGTTTACAAGGCTCTTGTCAGACCAGACCCCCAACCGCAGGACATTTTTACACCCTTTCTTCTCGTCTTTGTCATAGTCCACAGTGAATCTTGCCAGGTTCTGGTACTCTGCTGTGACAATCCAAGTACCAACGGGTACCCACTCATCAAAAAAGACATTTATCCACACTGCCATGGGGATGTATGCCTCCTCCAGCCACAAGACAATAAGGAGTCTGCCTTCCCCTCTCCAACTTCTTGTGCGCATTCTCTTGCGACACATGCATTACAACTCCTTGTGGCAGCTTCTCAACCTCTCCAGTGCAACCTTTGCACTGCTGTGTCTTGCAGAAAATATCGCTTTACCATCATCTCCAGAAGCTAATTGAACATTTTTCTTGGAAACTGCATCGGTTTCTGTTGAAGGGGATGGTATTTCTTGCTCTCTCTCACCATCTCACACAATGCTGTATTCTTCATGCTTTGTATCTCAAGCATATTGCCTATTTCCTCTTTCCCATCTTCAGTAGTCATGCCACCCTTACTTCATAAGTCTTCATTTTTTCCATTTAGATTCAACAATCAATTAAAAACTCCCTATTATATGTACAGTAGCTGCCGATGGCGCTGATGCATCTGCACAATCACACTGCCTTTACTCAGTGCTTGCAAGTATCTATTCCGAGTTGCATTGGTCCATTACAACAGCTTCCTTGATGCCTTCTGCTGCCATGCTGGTCATTGGGCTCATTGTTGAGCTTGCAGATGCCTTCCAGGGGTAAGACTTGAGCTCAAACACAGAACAAAGATGACAGTGTCACTTCATTAATTTGTTCTCTTGGCTTTCCCCCAGTTGCAATGATGCATCCTCAGCCAGTGTTGGTTCCATGGAGGATGATGGTGAAGTTGACAAGAGCAATGACATTACTTTTGCATTGTGATCATAGTTGCAATTAGCATGGCAATGAGTGCCATGCATTACAATAAGAACTTTAACATCATAATCTCATTCCAATTATGGTATTTCATTATGGCATTTTGATAGATTGTAACTTATTGAAATAAATTTATAAATTTTCTGACACATACATACTTGCTACCTAGACATGGGATTGTATACCAAGGGAAGGTGAAGCAACCTGATATATGTCTGACAAGCTAGAGGAAGGCTATTGACAAGAGAGTAAAAGCTGATAAGTGGGATGCCATTCTGGCAGGTTAATTATACTAATTGGTTATATCCTGGACACATAATGGTAGCAAGATGACCAGACTCTGCAACTCTGTTGGAAGATAGACTATCAAATATAATGTATGATAACAAGATGCCATGTCTATCCTGCATTATCTTCAATCAGTGATTCTGATGTGCTCTTGATCATTGTGCACTAAGAATGTTAATGAGTGATCATCCATGCTCAATTATGCTAGTTCAATTGTAAGGGTGTTTAATTGCTGATATTGAGGTATATCACAATATCATTCTAATGTATGGTTATAATTTGTATCAAGGAATATCATCTCTTCCCCAGTTTCCTGATGACTGGGCTACCATCCACTGGCCCATGACACTCAGTCAATTTTCACCTTCAGGTGGCCGTGTAAGATGGCCTAAGTAGGTGCATGGGGTCGTCAATTGATGCTGTCCTCAATGGTGCATGAATGTTGTTCTTTTGGGCCAAAATTTTGGCCACCCCAAAAAGGCGTGGGAGAAATTCGGGAGGACTGTTTTTCAACGTATTTTGACCATCCAAGTTCAAATCTGGCCTTAGTTTTCCATTAAAGTTTCATGGGCACACTGTGTCAAATTTGTCAACTTTGCCTGTCCACAACTGTATCCTCATCCAGAGCACCTCAGGCACTACCTTTCAGGAGCAATAGAGGTCATTTAGATAGGGTTCTTTTTCCATGAAGAACCAGTCTCGCAGACCAACCATCTGCACCGGCAACTTCTGAATCGGTTCTAAAGATAGTGTGGGACATTGGCGCTTCTTCCGCACCCTTCCTCACACCTCCACGCATGCTCACCACCATCCATCGACGATCTACATGCCCTCTGGCCGTGCTCCATCCAGTCCTTCCCTCCTCTGCAGAGCATCCTCGGTGCTGTTGGCAGCCCTTTACATCCATGATGTACCTTATCTATAACCTTTGGTGTGTTCCCTTCTCTTTTTCCATCTCGATTACTTTTTCTCTGCTATGGTCCCAAAGCCAAAGTCTGGAATGCGAGCTGCCCTCCCTAGCATGACAAATGGGATTGGGCACCATTTCTCTTCACCTCGCAAGGTCAAAAACCCACAAAGGTCTCAAACCTTCATGTTGTTTCCAGGTCAAAACAGCAAGTGTCAGCGCCTTCTCACCCACCTTGATGACCTCCTCAGTCACAAGGGGGCTCCTCAACCCTCAGCATGTGAAATGGCACCAGATGCTGCACCTGAAAGTTCCATCATGGAGGCAGAAATGATGGGCATTGTGGAAGAGCCCAGCACTCACGAACATGCAGACCATCCTCTCGCACAAAGTGCTTGCCTGGACCATTTCTTCAGCAACTGGAAGTCCATCATTCCAACCATCATTCATCCTTATCTAGAGTACCTTAACAAGACACTTGGAAAGCCGCTCACCCAACACGTCTCCTTGCTTTCCACCTGTTTGCAAGACTGTGAGAAGCAATCCACTCACATTACCGGCCTGTACTTTGATTGTCAGTCCCTACTATGCCCTGCACACGGCGATATCATACTAAATGTTCTTAGCGTTTTCATCTATCACTGTCTGGCACTGTCAATGTGCCACCCTTCCACAGCTACTTGTCCATGTTGAAATCCCTACTCGATCACTACCATTCTTTTGGTACTTACTGATAGTTTCCTTATTGGTGCGACGAGCATCCTTATGTAAGCACAGAGTATTTTCATCTGCTCGAGGATTCCTTTCACCTCAGTGTTCCAAATGAGACACTGAGGTAAGACATCTAGTCACCACTTTCTTTTACTTAGTACTAACCTACTTATTAGTTTGCCTCTGAGCTAGGTTAGTTATCATACAGTCACAGTGTTCCAAATGAGACACTGAGTTTGCCTCTGAGCTAGCTAGTTCCCTGCACGAGCCATCTAACAAAAGTCCACAGTGGCCTATTCCCTACCGCTCCATTCCAACCTCACATGGCTGTATCTGTCGAACTTCTAGCCTTTTATCGTGCTCTCTTTGAGCATTCCTATGATGCAATCAATGCTCTCGCTTCCACGCTCCACACCCACTATACCTGACAAGGATTCCATGTCTCAAACAAAGAGGTATGTATCCAATTATCCTCGCAGTTGTATCTAACATTAACCTGACAGGGTGGAACCATCCTCGAACTGTTCCATTGGAGCCTCAGTCACACTGTTCAGTGGTATGACATCTTGCAGGTCGAGATCAAAAAGAATGTCAACAATGTACTACAGGAGTGTTGGAGGGTTACCCTAGCTGCTAAGGCATGTCCTGATCTCTCATCGCCTTCACTGTCACCAACCAAGCATGGCCCACACCTTTCCCGAGGTGCCTGTGCACCAATCCTAGCCCAGCAGTGCCCTGTGTGTTTTGGTGGTCAAGACTTCAGGCGACCATTGAATAACAGTGGGGATATTCATGTGGCCATGGATGGCAATTTTCACCATCGGCACCGACGTTCTGCGGGTGATTGCCCGCCTTTCTATGATCCTGTTTATTTTCTTCCCAAGCTGCAGGTTGACAGTGCTGGGCAACAAATTGATACTGCATGCAAGTGACCTCCATGACAATGCAACACTGCCATGCCCGATGAAGCGATTGACCAATGTGAAACCTTGTATGAAGCCACAGATGATAAGAAGCAGAAGATGTCAATGGATAACTTCGATGACACTGGTGTTATGGCACTCATTTGTCGCCATGACATCCCACTCTTCTTCACCAATATTGAAACCCCTGGCAAATAACAGAAATATAGTGTTGCACTCATTGAACACCTCTTTTCTCTTATCCCATTTGAGGCTAATGTAGTAATATTGTATGACATTGGGTGTGTGCTAGCACAATCTTTGATGAAGGTGCATATGAGCCAGCTTCACTCCATTGGTTCGTATTAACCACTCCTAGTATGACATCCTTGGTGTGAGTATCACCTCTCGCATATGCTTTGCTACAACTGCAATGCATGCTTATGGGCATGAATGGGCATGCCAACTTGTCTACAACCCTTGTATCATCAAAGGTTTGGGCTTGTCAGACAGTGAGGGCACAGAGCGGCTGTGGTCCCGCTTCATTAAGCTTATCGGTGTTCAGCGTGCATCTTTGGTAGGTTCTGTATGATTGGTCATTCATATTTGTGACACCCTATTCCCAGCATCAACTCCAACTTTGGTTGATTGACTGCCATGCTGCCGCTGTTGCAAATGAAATGGTTTCTGATCTTGGTGACTGGCTCCAGCGATGTCTCAAAAAGGGTATCCAGGAGCAAAGTTCTGCTGCACAGGAGGTTCTGGACCACTGTGCGCTTGATGTTTCCAAGCTCTGGAAGCAATGGTCTGATCAACATTCTGCCCAGTTATCCATTAGAGCGCATATGTCATGAATTCACCACAAAGTTTATATACTGAAATACTACTACAGATGTGCCTGCTCGCTTGAAGAAAGAGCTTGATACTGTTCTCGCTCTCCAGGCAGAACTTGACAGTTCCGAGAGAGCATTACAAGGTGTCCGGGCCATTATTGAAAAAGGCCCAGTTTCTCAAGGCACCCGTGATGCTCTTGCAAGCCTTGAACATGGTCATGAAAGACTGCTAAACAAGGTGGATGTTCTTTATTCCTCGCTGAACATCCACAACAGATTTCCAGAGTTAGACGGTGTCAATTTTGAGTTTGTTCAGACTCTTCTCCTTGCGCAAGATCTGAAGATCAATATCCGGAAATGCGCGATTGGAAGCTTTTTTGAGTGGGATAAGCTTGACCACGCTGTTGGTGGTAAACAGAAGGCGTTAGGTAAGTGCTTTTGGAGTTAGACTGGTCTTCTTGACAGCTTGTCCCAGGCACGAAACTCCACCAACAGACACACAAGGCCATTGCCAAACGACAGCCAGTGTTGATGTCTGCTATACACAAATTCAATGATTACTGTGTGCTCCTCGAAGAATTGTACGATCTGTTATATTCTATACCGTTACAAACAGTGCTCCTGACCAAACTTGCCAAGCTTGGCAATGACCAGACCCTCCTTGAAGATGTTTGGATTACACGCTCCCATGGAGAAATCCCGTTATGGCTCAAGGATGGTGATGTTAGATCAGGAATCTGAGCACTTCTTAAGCTGGATCATTGCCATGAAGAGCAACTCCGACTTGGGATGGAAGCTGACAATTTGTGCCGATGGTTTGGGCGCAAACTTTGTGCGGTCGAGCTTGCTTTGCAGCAGCCACAACGTAAGTCCTGTTGCTTCACTGTTCTGTTGCCTTCTTCGGCTGGTAACATTGAACCTTTCATTAGATTCTATTTATTACCTCGTTCTGAAGCAACGGCATGAGAACATATCTATTTTACAGGAATGTTGGCCAAGCCCCCTTATTTCCGCCGCCTGCTATGCCAGTGAGGCCCACACCTCGTCCGAGCTCACTGCATTCCTTTCCAGATCTCCCAACACACACACACTGCAGTGGCTTAGCCCTGTCGTGTGTGAGTTGCCCTCTGATAGCCATGCTTCAGAGGTAGATGACCCGGAGATGATATTGGATGTTGAACTTGAGGACCCAGGCCAGATCGCTGTGAGTCAAAGTGTGGATTTGGGTCGGAGTAATAACCCAAACACAACACCAACAAAGGACTACGAAAATGTGCAAGTGGTGGTTTACCTCCATGGTGTCCAGAGAGGATGTGCTGAGGAGGGGGAGAGAGGATCTACACCAACAGGGTGATGCAGACAGAGATACAGGATACTCCTGGGGTACAGGAGCAATAGAAGATGAAGGGGATAGGTGTCTGGACTCTTCCTATAGCCTAGGAAGTGTCAAAGCGGGGATTGAGTTGACTGGGACTGAAGTAGCGATACTACACCTAGAGATTGGTGCAGCAAAGGGGCAAGGGGGCTCCTGACGTCCAGAAGCAATGGGAGATGAAGGATAGACAGGCTAGACTCCGCTTGAGCCTAGAGAAAGACTTGGACTTGAATAGATTGGATAAAACTTGAATATCAGAGCCTTTAGACCTTCACTGAAGCCTACAAGACTCAAAGTACTGAGGGGATACTGACTGAGAGAGACTGAGAGAGGGATAATTTCGTATAATTGGGCTCTCTTTCTCTGGGCTGAGCCCAGGGGTTTAAATACATGGGGGGGACACAGCATTAAAGTACAAAAAGGGAAGGGAATAAGCAGAATTTGTCAAGGATTGGTAAGTGATTGGTAAGGGCTTTGTAAGTGATCAGTAAGCAAGGGATAAGCAGGAATGAGTAAGCATAGGGAGCATGAATAAGCTGCATGACAAGATTGATTGGTAAGGGAGTGAGTCATCAGCTGAGTAATATACCAAAAATGCAAAAGGGATAGAGTAATACTGATGACATGAGAGCATCAGTAAGCAAGGGATGAGTCACTGC
>Ga0307518_10000931_pt1 | contig 21721 bp, 31 predicted proteins | sample 25_EM_MG_FD_203889 | JGI IMG/M metagenome (GOLD analysis project Ga0307518, IMG submission 203889) | Populus trichocarpa ectomycorrhiza microbial communities from riparian zone in the Pacific Northwest, United States - 25_EM | ecosystem: Host-associated > Plants > Roots > Unclassified | place...
TATTTTATTGACAATGATGATTTCAAATTTCAATGGCACTAAAATGTGAAAATAAAATTTAAAACTGTTGTTTGACATTTTCAATGCACTATAAACGGCAGGAAAATGTCGAAATGCCCGGTGTGTCTGGGAGTTCGTTAAATTGTGAGAACCTGCCGGTTTGGAAAATGTTCCCTTTTCTGGACGAGCGTGAGAAATATAAAATTTGCCCTTCATCAGGTAATTTGGGTATAAACTATGTTTGATACTAAGCTAATGGGTCAGCGAGGGGCACGATACACGGGACAACTCGCTCTATGCGGGGCGTGATTGGGTGGTACCGGTACTCCCTTTCATGTGTCATCAGTGAGGTGTGCGTCATACCTCGCGTCATATTATCCGGCGAGCGGCGGTCTCAAGGAGTCGTCTCCTTTCTGACCTGCTCCCGCCACATCGCCAGGTGAGTTCTCTTCCGTTGAGTATCTAGCTCCTTTCTGACCTGCTTTCGACGCATCGCCAGATTCTTTCGCTTTCTATTTATCATCGCTCTCACGAGAGCTCATTTATGTCTTCCTCTGAACATGCCGTGGACCCTAGGCCTTCCACCTCAGAACAGAGGATATCGGCGGAGGACTCAGATGCTGAATGTGTACGACGGTGTGAACAAATCGTTAGCGGATATCGGCGAGGAGAAACCTCTAAATCTGATGCCGTCCTCGCCTTACACCAAACCCTCCTTGATGCACCGTCTATCAAATCGGGAACAGAAGACAGTCTTCCCATCGCACTCGGACTTTACCTCAAAATGCTCGACGAAGTTGATAGATCGACTGAGCGAGCTCACCGATGAGGGGCTCAGTCCTCTAGCCGGACTTTGTCCGAAGCACAGTTGGGAGGAAGTAACCGAGCTGATGAAGATGAAGGAGTTCAAGAAAAGGAGGCTCCTGGATCGGATAAGTCCTCGGACTCATCCTCAGACACAGAAAGTGACAGATCCCGAAGAGCAAAGCGGTCTCGAGTCCATCTCGACGTTTCACGTTTCCCCTGGAGTGGACGTCTGGAAACCCAAGTTGCCGCTCTACCAGAGGATATCAAAACGACCTTTGACCAAATCAAGTTATATTCGGGAGATCCCAAACGTGTCGTCGAACACATCCTCTCAACTCCAGGTTGTCCCCCCTTCCCTCCAAGCCAATGGCTCAACCTCGTTCAATGGAAATATGTTGATCTCGCCAAGGTCCTTGAATCAGCCCATACGACAGAGCTCGATCCAAAACAAACCCACATCATTGATGACAAGGTTGAGCTCTCCTTCCGCATCTCAAAGTCAGCAGGAACCATTGGGTCAGCGGCGGATCACAACACAGCCTTTACTATGTTCGTCAAGGCGATCGCCTTCGTCTTTCCTCAACGATGGGATGAGTACTCCGAGTATCAGTCACATCTCGGACGTCTCTTCCACTCAGTTGAACCATCATTCCATGGGAGAATCATTGACTATGATCGAGCCGTGCGCAATCGAGTGTCGGTCCAACGACATCTTCGCGTCACTGATCCTACCCACTTTGATGACCTCCACACCACATTCTTGTCCTCTCATGGAGTCGGTTCCCGTTCCTCCGAATTCTCGTCTTCTGTGCGGACCACAACTAAACAAGGACTTTCTGGTCAGCAGTGTGAGCCCTGCCATAAATGGAACCGAGGGCTTTGTCAGAAATCTGACACAGACTGTCTCTATGCCCACTGTTGTGACCAAAGAGGATGTCGGGGAAATCATAAAAGACCCGAATGTAGCAAGGCGGGGAAAGCTTGACAATCAGGTCATTGCGCAGGGACAGCGTTTTCGACGAAAATATATTTGGGGCCATGACAGGTCTGTCGTTAGTCGTACAGCCCTATGGACTGAAACAGCCCAGCCATTGCCATCTCCTCCACTGAATGAGTTTGACAATCAAGACGCTTTACATACGATCTCGACACATTCACATCTCTTCAAAATCGTGACTCCTATTAATGTTAATCGCTTCGAAAGCCTTTTACGAGACCATCCGAATCCAGATTTTGTTCATTCGGTCTGTCTAGGTTTGTGTCAGGGTTTCTGGCCCTTTGCCCATACTCATTATGGAGAATGGCCTATTCTGTGGGATAACTCCCACCACCCATTAAAGTCGGAGGAAGAGGTAACATTTGTTAAGGAGCAAGTTGAGAAAGAAGTGACGAAAGGACGTTTCTCTGAGGCATTTGGTCCAGATCTATTGCCTGGCATGTATTCCATGCCAGTTCATGCTGTTCCGAAACCAGGAGTAAAGAAATTCCGCCTCGTCACTGATCATAGTGCCGGAACCTATGCCCTCAACAACATGATCACCCGAGAGGATGTTGCTGGAGTGACTCTTGATAATGTCTACGACTTAGGTCAGGCATTACGAGCTTATCGCTCCTCTCATCCTGAGGAGCCGCTGGTCATTTGGAAGGGCGATGTCAGCGAGGCTTATCGGTTGATGCCAATGCATCCACTTTGGCAAATCAAGCAAGTTGTAACGGTCGGGCCTAATCGATATGTTGACCGTTGCAATGTCTTTGGAGGACGTGCTTCCCAGCGTATTTGGCATGCCTTCATGTCCTTGGTTCTTTGGATCATTATCTTCAAATTGCTCGTCGATGCCTTTCTATATGTCGATGATTGCTTTGGTTTTGGTCCTGAATCAACCCTTGAGCGGTATCTCCCATACTCCAAACTACTTCCTAAATCCCTCGGAATTATCCTCCGACTCTGGGATAGTTTGGGGATTCCCCATGAAGAAAAGAAACAGCTCTTTTCTTTGGCTCTTCCTGTCATTGGCTTTGAAGTTGATCCTAATCTCATGTGTGTCCAAATGTCATCTGAATCACGCGCTCTCTTATTGGATTGAATTCATGCCTTTGCACGAAAGGGAACTCGCTGTTCACTCCGAGATTTTCAGCGTCTCGCTGGATATCTAAACTGGGCATTGAATGTCTATCCTATGCTCCGGCCTGGTCTTTCGGCTCTTTATGTGAAAACGGCAGGCAAGGAGCGGCAAGATGTGCTTCTGTGGGTCAATCGAGATGTTGTACGTGAGCTTCACTGGTTCGCCTCTCATCTCAAGGAATCCGATGGTGTTTATTTTCTCTCATCCGAGTCCTGGAACTATAAGCGTCTTCCATCATCAACCCTCGTTGCTTACACAGATGCATCTGTTTCGGGAATGGGTTTTTGGTTCCCCTCCTTGAACCTTGGATTCACTGCTCCGATTCCTTCCAACTGTCAGGATTGTCCCATTTTCTTCATTGAGGCCCTTGTTGTCTTAGCAGCCATTCAACATGCCACTCACTGGCTCTCTCGTGGTGGCCGCCTTGCCATATTTACAGATAACTTCAACTCAGTCTCAATGTTCAATATGCTCTCGGCTCTCCCTCGTTATAATTGGCTACTTCTCTCTGCAGTCGACACCCTCCTCTCACATGACATTGATTTTCGGGTCTTTTATGTCCCGGGAAAGGACAATGTTGTTGCTGATCATCTCTCTCGTGGTCGTGTTGCTGAAGCTCTCACAATCTCCCCAGCTTTGGTTATCTCCTCATTTAAACCCCCTCGGGATTCGCTGGGGGTCGCCTGGGGGTGATGAATATCTCCCCCTCTGCCAGGCAGCCCATTCGGGAGGCCTGGCCCTTGGAACGTTTAATTTATGAACATTCCATTTCCCTTGGTCTATCCCTTCACCCCAACACGTATCGCGCTTATTCCTCGCACCTTAATTCTTACCTGACTTTCTGTCAACTCCATGGCTTTGCCATCACTCCCACTCCCGACACATTGTCTTTCTTCGTTGTGTTCATGTCTCACTATATTCAACCGCGGTCGGTTGAAAATTATCTGTCTGGTATCGTCTCACAGCTTGAGCCTCATTTTCCTGAGGTGCGTGATGCTCGCAATTCAGACCTCGTTCGGCGTACCCTTCGAGGATCTCTCCGTCGCTTTTCTCGCCCTGTTGTGCGCCGACAACCTCTCGCTCGCATGCACCTCCTCCATGCCATCAACACCTTCCCTCGCCCTTTTGCCTATGACGATTTGTGTTGGCTTGCGCAACTCCTCTGTGGCTTTTTCGGCCTTCTGCGTTTGGGTGAATTGGTCTCATCTACTGCTGATGATGGCTATGCTCAGCTGTCTTCTCGTTCCTCGGTTCACTTCGAGGCCTCCTCTTTCTCCTTCGTCGTGCCGAGACGGAAGTCTGACCTTCTTCACGAAGGTGACACAGTTCGGATTGTCCAAACTCCGTTTGACGATGATCCGTTCTCTCTCTTTACTCAATATATTGCCTATCGTGATGTCTCTATGCCTCTCCACCCTCTTCTCTGGGTCCGTGCAGACGGTTCGGTTCCCACCCGTTCCTGGTTCCTTGCCCGTTTTCGCGCCGTTTTTCCTGACTCCTCTCTTGGTGGTCATTCCTTGCGATCTGGCGGCGCGACCTCTTTGGCTGCTGCTGGTGTTCCTCCCTCCCAGATCCAGGCTATTGGGGCTTGGTCTTCCTCTGCGTGGCAGCGCTACGTTCGTAAGCATCCTGTTTTGCTACAAACACTTCTTTTTCATGGTCGTCCCCTTCATGATCCTCCCTTTGCTTCTCTTTAATCTTTCTTTCTTTTCCTCTCCTTTTAATAGCCATAATAGCCATTTTTTCCCTTTCGGTCGTCTCTCAAGCCTCGTCGCTTCGCTTTGCATTTTTTCACCTAAGTATATTTGTATTCCAGCGAGTCTCTTGCTCCCTGTCATTGTATTTGTAGTCTGTTTTCTCGCTCGTAGCGCTGCCTTCCGACTCGTCCCTACACCTGCGGAGGACCCATGTGGCTGTACACGCTCAATTCCTATATGTGTCCCGTTCCTTCCTCGAGTGCCTCAACCCATTAGCAAAGTTAAGCAATCCAAAGTGCATGCAGCAAGCAAGGGTTCTGCCGACGCAGGCGGCATTTCGAGTTCCAGAGGCACATAGGTAAAACCATGGCACCAACTAGGTATAGTACAAAAAGCATTCTGCAGAACGAGTCGTCCATGAGAATGTATCAATGTGCAACCTAGGTATGGAGAAAGAGGTAATGACTAGTATTAGAGGTTTGAGAGCTCAAAAAGGTATGCGGCGGATTATGCATATTGTAGCTGATGCCATAACTAACGGAAAGACGACCCTGAAGGAAGTCGCAGGCTCTTCGGGGGAGCGCCTTCCATCGTATCGCTAACGTCTCGTGTGCGCCTGCTCCTCAGCTTCCTCGAAGGCGACAGGTCCCGGAAATTCAGAGGCACAGTTGTGAACTGGTTATCCGAGAAACTCGGCGTGCGGCCAGCTGTGCGGCCGCGGACTGTCCCGGGGGTGGATGATCTTGCCGACTGGCCAGCAGGTGCACGAAGCTCAGCTAGCGAGCCGAGGTTCGCGTTACGTGAGGACGAGTGTACCTGGCGACTCCGTTCCAGTCCCCGGAGTCCATATCTTGACCATTGAATCGGGGTCTTCCTGTTCCGCTTCGTCATGCGGATGTTCGTCACCCACATTGGACGGCTGGAGCATCTTGAGGATCTGCCGGTACGCGGCCTGCACTAGTAGTCCAAAGAACTTGCACTCCTTGGTGTATATCCACAGTCAGACCTTGCAAATGACCTAGGCATGGAAAGGGACTCCGATAACGCTGTAGTCTGCCTTACGACCCACTGTCAGTGACCTGAATGCGTAGATAGGAAACACCCACTTGAAAAAGCTCACCATCTGGTTGTTGCATCGAATAGAAATGTGACTTCGTCCAGAGGGTTATTGGGGGCCCTGCCATAGTGTAGGACGGACAGCCCTACAGCGACATAGTCTACCGTGAGCTGGGCGACCAGTTTTTCATCGACCTCTTTCAAGCATCCGGATTTCGCGAATTCAACAATTCGGGCAGGGGTCACATTCTGCTTGACCATGTCCTTATCATTGCGGGCAAACACCTTGAAGTCGACGACTCGGTAAAGGTCTCGGTTATGGAGGCGTTCGATGATGGCGCGAGCAGGTTCAAGTTCCTGGGAGACGACAATAAACACCCTTGGAAATGGATGATTACCTTTTCCGTGGATTCCTCGATTTTGTTCAGAAGGTTATCCAACGCATTTAATGTCTTGTTCCGAGAGACCTAACTGCGGCTGACTATCTCGGAGGTGGATCGCCATGAGTAGTCTTGCCAGGTGACCAACACCTGTGGGGATATAGGGCTCTTGTCAACATGTGTTACAAGAGGGATGAAGTAAACTAGTACTGTACCAAGACAATAATGTTCGAAGCGATTGTGAGATGTGCCATTGTAATAAAAATGGAAATTTTCCAACAAAGAGAAATACACAAAATAATACCATGCTACAAGGAAACAAGGTTGCACCAATTCCACCAAAACTCACTGTCAACTGCAGCTCCAGGGTTCATGGACCTACGATGTGCCGTACGAAGTTTCGAGAGGGAGTCAGAGTAGATCATTTCCCAGGCATAAGATGCCTGTAAGATGCTGTCCCAAGAACTCGGTTCCTTCTTAACCGGAACCAAGACCTTTTCGGAGAGGCCAGAAACCCAAAAATCATATGTGGTGTAACCTTTCTTGGTTGTAGGGGTGTTATAGTCCACAAGAGTGAGACTGGGAGTTTTTGCGGCGAGAGCAAACACGATCCGGATGACGGGGACGTTGGCGATTCCGAGGGAGCAAGGGTCCATAGTATAGAAAAGATTCAACTGTGGGGAGTTGGAATATTTCACATCATTCTTGACTTGAAACATGATAGCCCCGATATTGTCTGACCTTATTTCATCACCTTCGAACAGAAAGGGGATGATGCCGTCGACAGCAGGCTGATCACTCGCACATAGCACTGCAGCACCTCGGGCCATCAAACGCATGAGGTATTCAACGCGAACGAGCGCCTGCTGATGGACTTTGACGAAATGAGTGAAATAAACCTTGCTGTCTTTGAATGTGTTGGTCAGAGATGACATCATTTGATTTGGGCCCTCTGCTAAGAAGCGACCGAAGTGCCATCCTTGGGAGGTAACAACGTTAACATGATCATTGGAGGTAGCAGCAGGAGTACAAAAGAGAGATGTTAGCAGTCCAGTGAGGCTGCACCATCGCTGGTTGTTGGGAGGTCGACCAAACTCATCAGCAGGCCCTACTGCTTCGTCGCGCGCCATGGTGAAAAGCAGTGCCACTATCAATTTTCCTAGCTCGCCTTTGTTCACTGCAATCCCATTTAGAATGCTCTGCAATGCCTGAGGAGGGTTGAACTGTGCTTGGGTAGTCATCACGAAGTATGCCGCCTCTGAAAGCACTGGTTCAGAAGGTGATGTAGTGACCATGGTCTCGAGGCTACCATCAACCTTGAGAACGACCCGCATATGGGAACGGACTTGCTCCTTCTCCAAATCTGATGACTGCGAGGCATACACAGAGGGGAGAAATTCGATAGGGATTCGTTGAGCAAGACATCCTAGCTTTTGCGGGGCTAAGAGAGGTTGACGTGTATACGGAGTGCCACCCAGCAGCTTCTGGGCTGCCAAGAGGAATAGTGTGTCCTGTTGTCCCTGTAAGTATACAAGAGGGAATCTGGGGGGAAGGTTAGCTGGAATGGAATATACTGTGAGCATTTAGCACACACAAAGGTCGACCATATGATGTCAAGTGCTCCTCGGATGCAATTTGCGAAAGCTTGACCGTTTCGCGGAAGTCTAAGTAATTCGCGAACTTGTCGAAACCGAGCTCACAGAATGGCAACATATCTTCCCCTTGGAGGAGCATTCTGGCTGAGCCATCAAGTCCTGGGGTAGGGGTGATCCCAAACAAGGTGCCAGAAGTCGAAAGAAAGAGCGTGAAAAGTGATAAGGTACTGAGTCCTCGTATTGCACGACACATCTCGCCCAAGCGTGACCATGAGTCGTCGTCCTCTGGCTTTGCCAAGGTATGGACTTCATCGAATGCGAGGACGATCAACGGATACTCGGATGCGTGAGATTTGGCGTTTGATTTCTTATCTCCGAGGCATTTGCATAGCTCTTCAAACGGCTTACGCAACGGAAAGGCCTTGTTGAGTAACATTTGATCCACATCGCCGTTCAATTGGCGCTTTTTAGTAAAAAAATACACCAAATAGTCGCAATAAAGGTCCTTGCACGTCCCGTAAGCGAGGAGGAATCCAACAAGTAGCGTTTCGTACCTCAGCAAGGGTTTTGACGGCACCAAAGAATCCCTTCCTCTGTGGACCATGGGCTCCAAACCTCATGCTCTCCCTCATATAGTCCCAAAAATTTTCGGCAGTAGGTTCTTTGATATCCTTCAGAACAGAAACCGTCTGAACAAATAACCCGTGGAGGAATGAGCAGCTCCGAAGGAAAGCGTCTACTTGTGTTGCACTCCCACAGAGATAATCATGTGCTGGACCGTCTGAAGGAGGATATCCTGGAGTTGAGAACATTCAGCATTGAAAGGGAGAAGTAGGAATGAAAAAGTAGGAATACCGGTTGAGTCAAGTTCCCGGAGGTTAACAGAGATCACGAAGTGGAATTTGCTCATTTCATCGACGGCGCGAGATTTACCCATTCCCGAAGATTGAATAATGGCGGAGTATTTCACATAAAAACGTCGATTTGGATCGAACGGACGCATGTTGAAGCATTCTTGTATATGAGCCCAGAGAATGTTCGCACCCTCCCCAACATACTTCCATTCCCAAGCATTTTCAGTAGCTAGTCATGTAAAGAAGTGAATGAAACGTCTTAAATTAAAAAGACAGCGCACCGCGTGGTGCGCACTTGAGATCCGTAGCAACAGGCTCTTCAAAAACTCAATGTTAATGTAATTTCCACGAGATCTTGGATTGATACTTACTTCGTCGCAGCAGTTCTACAATGGGGGGATCAGATATAAAATCACTGGATACAGACAAGTCCTTACTCAAAAGCCGCACAGACTTGTAACCATTCTTCGAGCCATCTGATAACATATTTCGGAGCCTGGGCTCACTCTTCACGATGGTTTCGCATTCAGAGACATTGAGATACTTGGCGAGCAGGCGATCTCCCGACTGGTTAACAATAGCAGCAAGGAGGAGGGCTGCGAACAAGTCGAACTGTTGGGAAATTACTAAGGAAAAGACAACAAGCTCCTTGTCCAGTTTTTCATGGGCTCCCTCTTCAAAGTCGTCTTCAACGTACTCCAGGTCTGTGGGTTCATCGATCTCCATCATGATGGTGGATAAATAATGTCAGAAGGTATCGCGAGCTGGGTTTGAATTGTCTATCTTCTAGGAGACGCGAGCCAGCGCGAGCCTCGCGTCTCGGCTATCTTAGAAAGCCAACTTTGGCGTTTCGACTTATGATTTTGGTACTTGGAGGGCGGCAGGTCGGAATGACCACCATGATGGTATACTAATCCGCGACCAAAACATATACAGTCCAAGCTTTTTACATAGGAGCCAACCAGTTTTGGGGCGTGTAACTGTCACAGTCAACATTATCAGCGACGGTACAATTGACATTCTCCATCGTCCAAAGGATTTGTTCCCTGGCATAAACACTCCTGTCCATGCCGTTCACGCCAATGTCATCGCAAAGCAGACACTAGTACTGTGTTCTCTTTCCCCTCGTGCCTATCTGCATGCTTCACACACATGTTTCTTATCTATTCGTCAGAATGCATCCCGAGGAAACCATGCTTTTACAATTTAATCTGTCAATCCTGGACTGCAATAGCTCTGGCTTTCAGACTTGCAGACAAGTGTATATGCTACTTACAATGCTTTTGGTATGAAAACGCCCTCCCAGAGGTGCGACCAGGGGCCGTGGCCAAGATCGTGACAAAGTCCGGCTAGTTCAACGCATTTAATGTCTTGTTCCGAGATACCTAACTGCGGCTGACTATCTCGGAGATGCACCGCCATGAGTCTTGCCAGGTGGCCAACACCTGTGGGGATACAGGGCTCTTGTCAACACGTGTTACAAGAGGGATGAAGTAAACTACCAAGGCAATGTTCGAAGCGATTGTGAGATGCGCCTGGGAATACGTAGTACGAAACCCCGAGCTGTTTGATGTATCTCAACCTTTGGAAGTGTTTTCTTCGATATATGCGCGCCCGTCAGACCTAGTGGAGAGAATTCGGATCGAGCACACTCACGCGTCGATGAAGGAGCAGATCCATGGCAAAAGCGACACTTTTCACCAAATTTTATCGTGCCTTGCAAAGTGAACAGATATACCGTAGTCGTGCACTCAGTCCTTGAATCTTCTTATACTTGAGATTTGGTTGGGCACGGATGCCGACCCAATCTGTTTCATGATAGAAGGTTAGGAAAGAAAAGTAGAAATCGCTGGTGATTCAACGAGAGAGAATGGAGGGAGAGAGGGTCGATTTGCCAGCCTCCTCGCCATCCTCACGTGTATCATCACGTGAGATGTCTGATGGGCGCTTCGCGGCGACCTCGGAGATCGAGCCTTTGCTCCAAATTCTCCAATGTGCATCCCATTGAGAATCCTTCAAGAAGTGGAAATTTGGAATCGTTCACATCGCACCCCCCCCAGTCGGTCGGCCAGATCACGCGCGGCGCTGTCGCCGACCAGTCTCCTGCTGCATTTATCCAATTCTACAGGCGTGGTTGACAACTATGAGGAGATCTACTGTCCCGCTCACTGGAAGCAGCCCGACACATACGCACGATTCTCAGACACAGTCGAGGAGTCTGGTGCGAGTGCCATCATCGATGGCTTCTCCTATTCCATGGACAACGAGTGGCTCGATAGGAACAACGAGGAGGCCCGTGGAGAAGGCACCCGTGCACAAGGTACCCTTGCAACATCCGGAACGACAACGCAGTGCCAAGGCGAAAGGCAAGGAACCGGACTGTGCTCAGCTTGTTACTATCTCGGAAGATTCGTAATGGGGATCTTTGAGAATGTCACTCATGACAAGACCCGTTCCTTCATACCGTACGTATTCTGTTGCCCATTGCATGTAAACTTTGATGATCGTTCGCCTGTTAATAGGGCGTAGAGTCTTGCATGCCTTTCCCACCCTTCTCAGACTACCAAGATGTCTTTTCGTCGCCGTCACCAGCATCCATGTTTGCTACTTTCGCAGTACCAGCTTGGATGCCTCCACCAGCGAAATTACTGCGCTTGGAAAAGGCAGTCTATCCACCTTGGTGCCAACGCAGGACCGAGCGGGGTGGCCATAGAATCATCCCAACACTGAATGTCAGTCCGCTCTGGTTTTCCAGCTCAGACACGATGACCCTTCTTATAATCACTTTTATAGTTCGACGAGACGGACACCTACAATGGGTCGTACATATGCTTCCGTCACCGAGAGATCAAGTCCGTCTGGAAGACTCGCGCCTCTCAAGCCACTTCTTCTGACAAACTATTCCGTTTGCAAGTGGAGCTTCCGCAGGCCCATGGCCCAGCCAAATCATTACTCGAGCGTGAAAACCTGCAAAAGACAATGCGAGAAAAGACCCGAGTTCGCCGACCTTAAACAAAAGTTCCCATCGCTGAGCACGAAAGCCGACGACGAATTATTGCACGACAACGAGCGCGTGGTGAAGAAGCCAAAGACCGAAGCCGTTGGGTGTGTCGAATCTCTCTTTCCCTGATCCAAGTTACCTGACAACGTCCTTTCAGTCGTCTACCGGGACTCGAGCTTCATGCTAGAGATAGTGATGTGGCGCCGCCAATAGTAGTTATGGAAGTCGTTATCCGGCCGAAGGAGCGACTCAGTCTTATTAATGCGGCAATGGAACGTGATCTTGCGCGTCGCAAGGAGAGGGACCACGGCTACGAGGATGTCGTGGAGGTGTGTTTCATTTTCAATAACACCTTCAGGTGTTAATCTGTCCAATGCAGAACCCTTACCAACGACCTACACTACCCGTACCCTCGGCGTCACTGGAAACTCATTCCCACGTCCTCTCGGAGTACTCCTTTGCCAGATGGCGTGGCAGACGCGGACAGGAAGCCTGAGCATCTTCGCTATCTTCGCTGCTGGCTGACACATCTTAGCGGCATCTCGCTTGACAGACGGGACGCTTTGCACAAGCTTGGTATTCGTGATGATGACATCACGTCGATGCGACGATGCCGCGGTTTTGGTCGATCTCTTGAAGAGATATTCAATAATGCAGAGGATGAGGAGATGGCACGTCGTCTTCAAGAACGTTGGCGCTTTGACCAAGATGATGATCCCAAAGTGGCTCCAGAGGGTGCGGAGGAACAGGACCGTATGCTCGTGGATGATTATGACCCGAAGTATCTGCGTCATATGATGACGTTGCTCACTGAACAAGACCAACAACTTATCAATAATGACGCTACGATCTACGTCTTGCAAGATGGCCGTCCGCATGCTGTCGCCCCATTTCGAATCGCTGCTACACTGCCAGTTAGCAAAGACACACAGAATGTCCAGCGTGGATTTACAAATGGTATCTCGCCCCTTGCAACCTCCTGACAAATGCCTACCAGCGTACCGCTACCCTCCGTCCCGAATGGCATGCCGATATCCATGCGGGCATACATGAAGGGCATGCAACCTCCCGCTACCATTCCTCATATGCGGATATCTAGTGGGAATATTCGCCCTCCTGCGACATCAAATTTGGCTTCTGTACTACCCCCTTATCAATCATCCCATCAGCAAGCAAATGTAGACTCCTCACCCACTCCCGCGTCCAGCGCGTCGCCTACCCTCCCCTTGTCTACGGACAGAGATGCAGTGAAAGCGTCGTATATACCGAATGGTGCACCTGTCGTCAATGGACCGACCTTTAATGGAGTACGCAGTAAACACCAGAGGTCAGCGCTCTGCCAACAACAGGTATACAGACGGCAACTGGGTCTCCTCTACGACTGAAAGTCGATATTCAGCAGCCTATCTCCCTTCCCTTGAACGGGTATCATAGCTCAATCAACGGGTACGCGATCCCCAATGGCGCTTATATGCAGGCCCCTCGACAGCCTAATGGCCTTTCGCCGCAACCGACGCAAAACTCGAGGATGGCGCTTGCTCCAGGTCAAGATCCGACTTCAGCGATTCAGGCAACGCCTGGTGGGCAGATTCAAGCATTACCTGGTACCTAACGGGACGCATTTCAATGTGCAATTTGGCGCAGGGATCAATGTAAATCCGAAGCCTCCTCCTGGGAGACAGTGGAATGGGTCGCCGATGCAGCAGACACCGACGCTCGGGAACGGGCAAGACGTAGGTGGCGCAACGGGGTTGTCTAGTCCTCACAACTTTCCTGGTATTCTCCCTACTCGTACGCCATCAGCAAACGGCAACCGGGCAGTCAGTCGGCCGGGCATTATGGGGACGGTCCAGACGACAGCGGGGCATTTGGTACATGGAGGCCAATATCCCGCCCTTTCTCTCTATCCGCGCTTACAACGTAATAGTCCATCCCCTCTGCCCAGTGCCACACTAGCCCTCCCACCACATCAAACGCCGCCTCGTCCTCCGCCAACGCCAGCAATGAAGATGTCCTCGCCGTCTATTCAGCATCAGCAATCTGTACCGAGTTCACAGGGAGGTTACTAATTCGGACTCCAGGTCTGATGTGATCCTTCGTACCACTTGGACATGCATCCCTGTGCGGATATGTGCTACACGTTCGCTTCTCCCTCTATTACCTTGGCTTCGCCGTTGTATACCGTTGTGTCCTAGTCACCTTCATAGTAATGTTGTCCACCTCTCGTCACTTTCCGAGTACTAATGTTCTTGATTATATACTACCCATGTATCACAATTTATACATTTCGGCTCCTGAATGACAGCAACAAGAGACTAGCTGTATTCAAGTACATTCATTGTGAACTACATAATTGAAAATTGTCAGAGGTCACTACAGTAATGTGGATATAGGAGAAGGCATTGTGGCTGTATGGCGCGGTGATGGTTATCGGACACGAGAACTCAGCACAAAGGTCGAATGCAAGAATGTGGGTATTGTGACGCTCGCGAGTGAGGGCGGTGACAAGGAAGGGGCCAGTCCGCAGATCGTGAGCACGGTTGCGTGTCGCAAAGACGCCCGGTTGGACCCACAGAAGGCGGTCAGCGAAGAAGGCTTACCATGTATTGAAGATGTCGACGACTAAGATCGAGGCACCGAGAATGTGGACAACGGACGTGTCGAACATGAGGACCTACACACGTCGGTGACGAGCGACGGCGTCGGATGCGCAGATGCGATTCACCTCAATACAATCATTTCTACATGCAAGGACGTTAACGTCGCAGCGGCAACGTCGGACTAATAGGACTTACCTGGTATGCCAAATACGCTATAAGAGGCCCGATAAATGTCACAAGAGCTGCAAAAGACATCGGAGAGGTTCCCAAATGAAGAGGCACCCGAATGCGAGCGAGGCATCATCGTGACGGCAGATGAAATGAACGGGACGCTGGAACTGGTTGAGCCGTCAATGGTCGTCGGGGCAGTTGACAAGGTGGCCATACAAGATGTTGAACCGGCAGTCAAAGAGGGCGACGAGACAGCATACGGAGACCCATCGCGGTTCAAGCAAAAGGCACGACAGCTTGAAAAAAGGCGCCAGCGTGATGAGAACGCAAATAGAGACGTACCTAAGCACAGGGAGTCCTGCTCGAGGGGAGCAGGCAGAATGTGCGACTGGAAGACCTGAGAGGGCTGGACTAGGCTCGCGACTCGCGAGTGAGTCGAACGCAGTATCGAATCTGCCCGAACGCGTGGATAGTTCAGGCGATTCGATAGAAACTGAGAACAGCTGAGGAGTAGAGTCAGAAGGTCGCGAACTTGGTACGGGCGTGCGTGTGTGGCGAGTGGATGTGACTGGTGGTGATTGGAGCCGACCGTCAATGACACAGATACCTCGAGGAACTTAGACGTCGACGATGCATCGATGATGTACGATCGTGTACATTGCAGGCATGAGAAGGGGCCGTTAGGTGGTGGAGTTTGGGACCCTCAACTTGCCTCATCATGCGGCTGAATGGATGTCAGCATCTAGAATCGGAATGCACGTTGCGCCCATCGATGCAGTGCACCTCGTTGAATCAGTGAGGCTGCTGGTGTCCTCAGTGTCGTCCTTGCAACGCTTTCAATCCAACCACCACACACCCTCCACCACTCGACACACCACTTTTTGTAACAACCATGGTTCCTAGAGTCGTTAGGAAAGTTTTGGCTTCTCTGCCATGCAGAAATACGAGGGAGCGTGGCTCAAACCCCAGAGCAAGTGAGTATATATAGTTGACTGGATAACACACATCAGCAGTGTGGTCACCGACTCCTCTATCCACTGGGTGCTGACGATGTGCTTCACATGGATTCTGCAGACGTCAGAAACACTGAGCAGCGTGACGTGCGCTCCAGCGCAGGTGAGTGCTCATGTCCAATATCGCGAACCGAATAACATACATTAACAAAATGACGACCGACTCTTTTCTCCAGGTGCTGACAACATGCTTCACATGGACCCTGCAGACGTCAGCAAGACTGAGCAGCCGGTCTCCAGTGTAGGCAAGTGCTTGGCTCTAATATCATAGACCGGATGGCGTACATTACCAAGGTGGCCACTAACACCTCTCTCTAGGTGCTGACGATATGCTTCACATGGATTCTGCGCACGTCAGAAACACTGAGCAGCGTAACCCGGGTTCCAGCGCAGGTGGGTACTTATTTCCAATATCATCAACTGGACCTACATTAGCGGGATGGTGACCGACTCTTCTCTAGTTGCCGATGATATGATTCACATGGATCCTGGGACCGTCAGAAAGCACTTCGACCGTATTCGTCGGTTTAGAGTCCTCGTCATCGGCAGAGCCAATGCTGGTAAAACGACACTCTTACAGCGTGTTTGCAATACCACAGAGCTCCCCAAAGTCTTCAATGCCAAAGGCGAAAAGGTAGGACGTCTCGCTACACAATATTGAAAGGTAATGCACGAATATTCCCAGCTTGATCCTACGGTTGTGCAGGGATCTCTGGAGGTGCGTTTGATGATGCTGGGATGTGTCGCCAACAAACTAATAATACCCAGAGGGGATATCATGACATTGAGAATGAGCTGATTTTCCGGAGCAATCCACATTTCGTCTTTCATGACTCACCAGGATTCGAGTCAGGCTCTGTGAGTGAATTAGAGCTGATGGAGAAATTCATCGCAGACCGAGCGACGAAAAAGTGGTTGGCGGAGCGGATCCATGCTGTCTGGTGAGACTACATTACTGAATCTACTTAAGTAGCTAAAAATCAGGATCCAGGTTTTGTATTCCAATGTGCGAGTCCGAGAGGCCAATTGTTGCTGCAGAAGAACAGTTCTTCAATGAGTGCAATACTGAACATGGTAAAAATATCTATTATGATTCATAATGAAAGGTTCTGAATAATGATTGGGTAGTGCCAGTAATTGTGCTGTTGACAAAGGCTGATGCAATGGAGGGGCAGGCAATTGGGAGGCTTAGGGATGAAGGTATGCAAATGGAAGAGGCAATGCTCAAGGCTGGGAGCTTGGCACCACAAATTTTGAGTGAGGTTAGAAGAAAAATCAAAAACCAATTGGATGAGTGCAAGTACCCACCAAAGGACTATTTGTCACTGGGTGGTGAGTTACCATGGCCTGGACCTTTCATGTAAGTGTGCTAACAGTGCTGCTTTATGTAGGTATGAATGAAGAAGCTGCAGATTGTGGTCCACTCATCACATGCACCACAAATGCACTTGATGAGGTTGAACTACAGAAGCTGGTGGTATCAGCACAACAAGTCAATTTTGATCTGAATATTGAATTTGCTGTTAGGTGAGAGGACTGTTTGATGTGGTGGAAGGTAGATGATATTTTAATGGTTTGCAGAAACATCATGAGATTGGCAAGCACAAATCATTTTAACAAAAGATTTCTGGAACTTGAAATACTCCAATGGATGCCATTCAAAAAGGTAAGATGGTGATGCCAGGTGGTGCCATTAATGTCACATGATATTTTATAGGTAATCAATTCACTACATTTTGGTGCTCTATTCAGTCTAAGCACATTATGGTACATGAATCATTGCTCTGGTTGTGTTGGCTTGACAGTTTGTGAGTGATTTCATGGCAGGTGCAGCTGGGCCTGTTCTCACTGCCTTCACTCCCACTCTGGTCCTGTTGGCTTGACAGTGGGTGAGTGATTTCATGGCAGGTGCAGCTGGGCCTGTTCTCACTGCCTTCACTCCCACTCTGGTCCTGTTGGCTTGACAGGAAGTGAGTGATTTCATGGCAGGTGCAGTGGGGCCTGTTCTCACTGCCTTCACTCCCACTCTGGTCCTGTTGGCTTGACAGTTGGTGAGTGATTTCATAGCAGGTGCAGCTGGGCCTGTTCTCACTGCATTCACTCCCACTCTGGTCCTGTTGGCTTGACAGTATGTGAGTGATTTCATGGCAGGTGCAGCTGGGCCTGTTCTCACTGCCTTCACTCCCACTCTGGTCCTGTTGGCTTAACAGTTGGTGAGTGATTTCATGGCAGGTGCAGCTGGGCCTGTTCTCACTGCATTCACTCCCACTCTGGTCCTGTTGGCTTGACAGGATGTGAGTGATTTCATGGCAGGTGCAGCTGGGCCTGTTCTCACTGCCCTCACTCCCACTCTGGTCCTGTTGGCTTGACAGGAAGTGAGTGATTTCATGGCAGGTGCAGCTGGGCCTGTTCTCACTGCCTTCACTCCCACTCTGGTCCTGTTGGCTTGACAGTTGGTGAGTGATTTCATGGCAGGTGCAGCTGGGCCTGTTCTCACTGCCTTCACTCCCACTCTGGTCCTGTTGGCTTGACAGGAAGTGAGTGATTTCATGGCAGGTGCAGCTGGGCTGTTCTCACTGCCTTCACTCCCATTCTGGTCCTGTTGGCTTGACAGAAAGTGAGTGATTTCATAGCAGGTGCAGCTGGGCCTGTTCTCACTGCCTTCACTCCCACTCTGGTCCTGTTGGCTTGACAGGAAGTGAGTGATTTCATGGCAGGTGCAGCTGGGCCTGTTCTCACTGCCTTCACTCCCACTCTGGTCCTGTTGGCTTGACAGTGGGTGAGTGATTTCATGGCAGGTGCAGTTGGGCCTGTTCTCACTGCTTTTACTCCCACTCTGGTCCTGTTGGCTTGACAGTTGGTGAGTGATTTCATGGCAGGTGCAGCTGGGCCTGTTCTCACTGCCTTCACTCCCACTCTGGTCCTGTTGGCTTGACAGCAAGTGAGTGATTTCATGGCAGGTGCAGCTGGGCCTGTTCTCACTGCATTCACTCCCACTCTGGTCCTGTTGGCTTGACAGTGGGTGAGTGATTTCATGGCAGGTGCAGCTGGGCCTGTTCTCACTGCTTTTACTCCCACTCTGGTCCTGTTGGCTTATCAGTTGGTGAGTGATTTCATGGCAGGTGCAGCTGGGCCTGTTCTCACTGCTTTCACTCCCACTCTGGTCCTGTTGGCTTGACAGCGGGTGAGTGATTTCATGGCAGGTGCAGCTGGGCCTGTTCTCACTGCATTCACTCCCACTCTGGTCCTGTTGGCTTGACAGAAAGTGAGTGATTTCATGGCAGGTGCAGCTGGGCCTGTTCTCACTGCCTTCACTCCCACTCTGGTCCTGTTGGCTTGACAGGAAGTGAGTGATTTCATGGCAGGTGCAGCTGGGCTGTTCTCACTGCCTTCACTCCCACTCTGGTCCTGTTGGCTTGACAGCAAGTGAGTGATTTCATGGCAGGTGCAGCTGGACTGTTCTCACTGCCTTCACTCCCACTCTGGTCCTGTTGGCTTGACAGCAAGTGAGTGATTTCATGGCAGGTGCAGCTGGGACTGTTCTCACTGCCTTCACTCCCACTCTGGTCCTGTTGGCTTGACAGCAAGTGAGTGAGTCCATGGCATGTGCAGCTTGGTCTGTTCTCACTGTCTTCACTCCCACCTTTCTCTTGTTGACTGCACAGACAGTCAGTTGTAATGTCCAATTCATATTCTCATCAGTTCTAATGTCATACTTCCTTATTTTCTTATAGCAAGTAAGTTAATATCTATATGACATTATAGTGTGGTCTAATATGCCATTAGGATGTTGGTCATGTCTTCTATTTTCTGGCATTCTGTCTCATTTACCTATTTTCAATCCATTAGATGGTTAGTTTTATTTTCATCAGTGGATGGTTTTTCTCATCTTGCCAATCAGGCATTGGTGTGTTATTAGCATTTTTCTTCTTCATACATTTCATCTTTTTTATAGCTTGTAAGATGAATTTCTTCATTTTTTTCCCTCAATGTATCTCATCATCACCAGGACCAACTTGATATTGGAGAATCTGTCCAATTTCCCTTGATGTTGCCTTCATCTATTATTTCTTCTATGCATCAGTGCATAATCCATGGTGTTGGTGAGCAAATTACATTCTGCTTCTACTTAATTCAATGATCAAAGGATGCCTTATTGTTTATGAGTACTCCTACTTCTGTTTATATGGAAGAGGCAATTCCCAGGATGTTATTGCACTTTCTGTGATGCAGTATGAGGAATCTGGAACACAAGCCAATGTGTTTCAGGATCTTCAGCAGGTGCTTCAGGAACATGAACACAGTGATTATGTTACAGTACAACAACTTATCTTGGATATCATTCTGAGGAATCGCATGTGTAAGTTGCTGGTTTTGAATTATATCTGATCTAACTTTTTTCAGCTAATAAATTCAAATGAGCAACCATTCTAATGGGTAGTTGGAAAGTCCATTGGTGCCAGACCACTGCTAGACTAGCAAAATGTGCCCCCTAGATTTGCAATTTTAAAGATTCCTTTTTGATCCTCAATGCCCACCATCTAGCCTCCTTATATCCAAGTAGTCCCATTCACATGATATAATCCTCACCTGTAATGCTGTGCCAGCAATCACTGTTGGAGATAAACAGAACTGTTGTGGTATGTTTACCTACTTACATAAGCATGCATCGCACTAGAGTAGAGTTCACCTTAGGCACCAGTTTCGCGAGGTTCCCATGGTCTCTTGATGAGGTTTTCTTGCAGGGCGAAACCTATCTAACAGATACCCTCCCTCAGTGCTACTCCCTCACAAATCCTAATTTAGCTTCTGACCCTCTTCGACAAGCCTCCCAGAGGGTTATCATGCGCAAGCATCAGCCACTTGCCCTTATTTGTGGCAATGTCACTCACCCTCCACACTCTACTCCAGAGGCTCTTAGGAGGAACAGGATGGTCCTATTACTGTTGGCAATGTCACCAACCCTCCACGCTGTGCTGCAGAGGCTCTTGGGGGTCGCAGGGTGGTCATATATGGCACTCTGGCCTGTCACACAAGTTCGCGGTGTGGTGGCTTTCTTGAGGTATTTCAAACTCCTGACACATTTTTAGATTGTATGCAACATCACTTCCCCTCTGCACTATGCTATGGAGCCTCTTAGGAGGAACAGTATTCACACTCCGGCCAGTCACATGAGGTTCATCTGTGCCTCTCTCACGGCTATCCACTGCACCTAGACTCTTTGATACTGATCTTGTATGCTGTACATATAAATAACGTAACAGCAATATGTTTGGGGTATGAACGAGTCAACTTGAGAAATTGTCAAGTACATAAAAACCAGCATGGCAAAGTAGTAACTACCATGGCAACAATTATATCTCACTTATCTGCAGCTTCATGGACAAGGGGCTTGGATGGTTGGGCAGTGTCGTCTGGATGGGTGCCAGGGATATCTGCAGAGTGTTTGGTGCCTCCTTCAATGCTTGGGGGAACCACAGTGCCAGGAGACATTGTGCGGTGTCACGCACCAAACATGTTTGGTACTGTGGACATGGAGAAAGTTAGCCGATGAAACTAATGCGAAGAACGCACCCAAGATCTGTTGAAAGATTGTCCTGACTTGAGGGATACAGACAGCCCTCGCTATCCATATCATGCAAAGTCAAGACTATCCTTATGCGAAGGATGAATACAAGCTCATCATAGCCATCTATCACACAAGAATGACTATCCTGGAGCAAGAGATGACTGCCAACGTCTAGCAGTCATCCCTCGCATGAGAACTGCCAAGAAGCAGAAGAATCCAAAGAATGATGACCTTTTCAGTATGAGAGAGGAATGCAAGCTTCTGCAGTCCAACTCCCATACCAGAACAACCAAAGAAGCAGAAGAAACGATTGAGAAATGAAGGAGAAAAAGAAGAATCATTTTTAGTGCCCAAATGTCAAATTTAGGTGCCCAGTGCTGGCATTCCGATATTTTGAATAGCTCTGCCATTTTTGAAGCTATCAGGCATGTGACTATACCATCATGGAGCCTAGACCATGGTCTATCTGCCTGTCAAGTTCCGACGTAAATCCGATTATTTCCCATGGAGATATTCCATGTGCAATCCAGACACCTGCTTCTTCAGTCACTATGGAGTCTGCATTTTCTCTGGAACATTTCTCCGCTATTGCAGCAGACCTCAACTATGTCCTACTCTTGGGACAGCCTCTCCCTGAGTTCCTGTGCACTGCCTGGCACATATCTTCCCAGCCTGCTCCCTCAGTCCCTCTCATTCTCGGTCAGCGCGTTCTCCTTGTCAGTCCTGCATCATGCACGTACTTTGGTCACCTCAAGTCTATTGTTAGACTTGAAGATTCATACCTGGTCGTCTCTGTGTCTCCTGAGTCCTCTGCATATGGTCCTTTCATCCCAGAGTCCTGTCACATCCATCTCC
>Ga0307518_10000932_pt1 | contig 21718 bp, 29 predicted proteins | sample 25_EM_MG_FD_203889 | JGI IMG/M metagenome (GOLD analysis project Ga0307518, IMG submission 203889) | Populus trichocarpa ectomycorrhiza microbial communities from riparian zone in the Pacific Northwest, United States - 25_EM | ecosystem: Host-associated > Plants > Roots > Unclassified | place...
GGGGGGGGTAAAAGTTCTCAGTGGAGGTCCAAAGGGGAAACGAGAGGGGAAAAATGATCAACCTCCACGACAGAAAGAGAAAAAACCTTCGCAATCGAGACCGACTGACAAAGGGCGAACTGAATGTCTATGATAAACCGAAGATGCGAGCGGGGATTGAGGGGGAAAACATATAACGAGGGTCAGAACAAGACAATATGAGACAACGGCAACGACAGCAAAGAAAAAAATGGTAACCAGACGGAACGAACGAGAGCGTGGGGGGCACGTTTTTTCTTTTAAGAATGCGACGTGGGGAGGGGGGTATAGGCATCGGGCATATCAGCATGGGGCATAGGGTCGAGCATATTGGGTGGCAATATGGTTAATATTGTCGAACGGTCAACTTGCAGACGCTTCACTTGTGGGGGGCAGCACCCTCGCCAACGACAGGCCAAACGGGCTCGCGAGTGCGATCCCGGTCACCAGACCTAGCAATACCAACAGCAGGAGCAGCACCCATCGCAACGGGGGATGCTTGTTCAGGCGAGGCGTGTGCAGAGGGCGTCTGTGGTTGTGGAGGGATCGATGGCGACTGTTGTGGTGGCTGGGGTGACGGCTGTGGGGTTGACGTCAACACTTGCGATGGTGGTGCTTGTGTCTGTGAGAGCTGCGGCTGCGAAGAAGACGCGTTCAGCATCTCATCAATGCCTCTCTTCACACCTGCAAGCATCCGATCTGTCTTCTCGATCATCTCCTCATACCTCTTGCGATGCTCAAACAGGTCATGGTAGTGCTGCTGCAGCTCCACAAGCGTAGGGACACCGCCCCTGAACATACCGTTCATCATCGCCGCCTCATGGCCAACAGGTGGAGGCGTGTGGTGTCCGTGGGGATGGCCGCCCAGTGCATAGTACCCGTGTCCGAGCGCGTGCGGCGGTGGCAGCACGTACCCCACAGCAGCAGCAGCAGCCGCAAGCCCGGGGTTCAATGGCGAATGCGTCCGGCTAGGGGCGTTCGAGCCAGACCGGATATAACTCGACGGCGCACCGCTGAAGTCGCGTGTACTCACGAGCCCTAGCGGGCTATAACCATACCGCTCGCCCAGCGCCGCGTTCAGTGGGGGAAGGTCAAGCCCAGGATGGGGGGCAGCGATAAACCCCGACCCAACACGCGTGAGTTGGTGCGCGAACCTGTCCATATCCGATGCGCCGCCAGGTTGCATTGCGCCGCCCCTTGGCAGAGAGTGTCCGCGGTCCCCTAGCGCCTCTGCGATCTGCTGGTGGATCAATGCTGCGCATATCGAGAACCAACGATTGTTAGCACCGTTCCCTTCGCACATACGCCGATAATAACAACTCACCAACAGTCTTCCCACGTCCCCTCCCTGTACTTCCGCCTCCGCTCTCGACCCCATCGTCTTCATCCGGCTCACCCATGTCCTCATCCTCATCCTTCTCCCGCACTCTCCCTTTCTCGCGATCGCTCCTACCCCTTCGTGCGCGCTTCCGGCGCGGCTGTGGGTCATCTATACCTTCCGCGTCACTCTCCGTATTAGCATGCTGGCTCCCACCAGACTGTCCCAGCCCAGCAAGCGCTTCGGCAGCTTGATGGTCCGTGATCCGCGCGGTGGACATCCCCGCTGCAGCGGGAACCCGCTTACGCCGCTTGATCACCGTCTTCTTCATAGAATTAGGTCGGTGCGTGCCGTGCAGTTTGAAGTAAAGACCTGTACGCGCAAGCGCATGTCGTTGTCAGTAAACCAAGTCCAGTAATCACCCAGCTTGTCTACGCAACGAACTAAGCCCGATCAAAAGACGACATGAAAGAGGTATCCCAATGTGCATCTTCGATCACGGCCAAAGCAACGCAATCGGTTCCCCCGTTCATCATCGGAGATAAGATAAACGTGGGAACCACCAAGTGAACATGAGCGTCAGCCCATCAAGGGTCCGTGTATCTGAGGCATGTTTACCCTTCAGGGGCCGCATAGTCCATGGGAAGCCAAGGGATGCACCCAGATAACGCCGACGCAACGGAGATGTAAAGGAAAACGAGGGGTAAGAGAAACCGGGAATACATCATCCCGAGGCACTCTCGTATCAAGGGACGACGTATGTGCAACGTGCGCATAGCTTTATCCGAGTCGTGCGTCATGGCATGTCGATAAGCCATAGGCGAGGGAGGTGACGAGCGTGCATTGCAGCCACTCATCGTCCCACCCGTTCCCATCCTGTGAGGACAGCCACCCGCCACATGTGGCCCCCACCCCACACCGAGTGCAGGAAAGGACAACGAACAGACAATGGGGGAGAGAAAAAAAATCGGGAAATAAGACTCACCGCATGCATTGCAAATATTATTCCCGACATCATCCCTCCTCCAAAGCGGCGTCGTGCTTGTTCCGCAATTCGCACAACTCAACGCGCCGACCGCAGACTTGTTCGACTTTTTCCCGCCCCCACTTGTAGTAGCTCCACCGCTCCCAGCAGGCGCTGCCCCAGCCGAGGGGCTGCCCCTCACATCTGCTCCAGGTGACGACATGTCCACACCCGCCGCGCCAGCCGAGGGAGACTGGTCAGCAGCAGTAGCAACAGGCGTCGAAGTAACCTCTTCTCCTACAGCACCGGTAGACGCAGGACCAGGGACGACATCCACATCCATCCTCCCGGCTGAAACTGCATTATTCAGTGTCGGACAGCCCGCGCACGCGCTGGATCCGCCAGTGCCATCGCACCGTCCATCTCCAGGACACGTGCCCCTACCAGTATTTGAGATAGGCGCACCTGTGTTGGATCCTGATGAAGGCTTTCCAGCGGGGGACATGGCCGAGGGCTTGGACTTTGTATTTGAGCAAGGCTTGCCTGCGCCCTCTGGTTTTAGCGATGATGACGGGGGGTCATTTGAGCTTTTTGAAGGGGGCTGGTTTGACGGTGATGACGACGGCGGCGGCTGATTCGGATTTGGCATGTTGTCTCCAGCACCGTTGGGGGACTGGATAGCAGAGGATACAGAGCTAGAGCTGGAAGTACCAGCAGGAGATGCGTTGGACGCAGCGGATGAGCCAACAACAGTAGGCGTTGGGGTACGGGCCAAAGAAGTGGGACGTGCCACCTTGCGCGATTTGAGGTAAAGACCTATTGACGAAGCAAAGTTGCCCACGAGTCAGACACATTTCCAATCATCATCAGCACACGGTATGACGGCCAGACGGACAACAAGTAAAACGGATGGACAGACGACACAAGCAGGCCAGCAAGCAGGCATGGCAAGTGTAAGGTAGGGATAAGGTAACGGAAAATAAAAGATAAGAAAAAACTAAGGTAAACGATGGTGCGCGGAAGGGAAGGGGTAAGGATAGGAAAAAAGAGAGCCCAAAGTCCAATCGCCATCACGACTTCCGAAAAACATGCTGGGAACACGCGGAGTAGATGGAACAGCAGGGTAGTACATCAAGGTTCATGATGACGATGATGAAAGACGCGACATAGCATCGAGGAGGGTCGTCTAGTGCGTGTTTGGACCAAAAACGGTAGCAGGGGTCCAGGAATAGTTGCGGAGGAGGACACGTGACAGCGATGGAACGGGGAAATGAAACGGGAGGACAAGATGAAAGGGAGACTCACCGCAGGCATTGCAGATGGTTTTACCCTCGGTGTCGCGTCTCCAAAGAGGCGTTTCGGATGTACCACAATTGGTACACTGGGGTCGCGATGGATGAGGCGGTTGCTGCTGCTGTGCTGGGACCTGCTGCTGTGGCTTGGGCTCGGACGGCTGGACAGCTGCTGGCTGTTGCTGGGCCGACGGAGGCTTAGGTGATGGCGCGTGCTGTTGTGCCACGACAGCAGAATCGAGGGCGCCTAACTGGTCGTCGACGGTGGACGGCTGTTGGCGGTCTTGCTGCTGCTGCTGGAGCAGCTGTTCATACGAAGTAAACTCTGCGGCGCCGATGCGCTGGTGTAGTGCCACGTCGGCTGGGGAGTGGGGCAGGACGTGGTCGTGGGGGAGAGCCGAGGATGGGCGCTGGTCAGCGGGCGAGTTTGGGGAGAACTTCTGCTGTAGACGAGAGAGATGCATGTTCAATGCGGGGGACTCCATTACGATTGGCGACATATTTTTTTGGTGTGAGTACTATCGGAGAGATACGATTACGACAGAGATTATAGTGGAGATTAGAAGCTGAGACTGGGGGATATCAGCGACAGACGAAGATTCTACGAACGAGAGCGCTGACAGATACGGGCAACTCGACGAGGAGAACGGGGAGGAGGGAAGGAGGAAGGAGGAGAACCGGGGATTTTGAATGGGAACCGATAACTATAAGATAATGGGCCAATCAGATTACTTAAGTTGCTAAGATCTGCTAATGGGAAGAAAATAAAATATTATCCTATTACATACGAATCCATACGTGATTTGCACCTGTTTGGTCTGTGGCGCAAGATGTCTTACGGGAATAATCTTATCATCATCTTCGTCCGCTCATTTCCTAGTAATGTAACCCTGGAATCAGAGATGGTAGTCGTGGTAGTAGTAGGGTGATACTATATCCTGGTCTCCGGTGTAGACAGTGGGCGGCGCGCACTTGGCCGTGCTCTGCCTCGTGGGACCGACGGCCCTGAATGCGCCGAGCGGTCCATGAGCGGACGCGAGGTTATCAGACGCTCGGACTGAAAAACCGAGGACTGGTCTCCTTCTGCTTGGAACTTGGAGATAAGATAAGACAAAGAAGTCCTCAGATTTACCCCCGTCTCTGCTTAGAATGGTGTCCCCACATTTTGATTGCCCTGCAAGTAAAGAAATCGGTGCTCTTCGGCTGCAAAACTGCATGGCATGTGTCAAAAAATTTACATTTTATCATGGGCACTTGCGTGTCCGACGGCATGGAGAATGAATCCGCGGAAGAAGAGCGGTCGACACTGAACAGAAGACGCGATACATTTTGTAGCAAAGACGCCCAGATAACATCACAGAAGCAAGTGTTCCGAGATGTCATCCATAGCCAACCAGTCGGACAGACAGTCTAGGCCCGCTCACGCCTAATTCTCCGTGGCTGAAACCGGCGACTGTAACTGCTCCTTCATATCACTGCTGAATCGCCGTAGTCACACACCAGCGGGGTCATCCCTGCTATGCTCATGGCGATGCGATTGGCCAAGGAAGAGTGCTTTAATGAATGAAAGTGCAGCTTGTGTCAGGCGGGCGGTGTTAGTAGTCAAGATTTTTCTGTACATGGGTCAGGATCAAAGCGTGTCGCCTAGATTAGATCAGTCCTTACTAGCAGACCAGCACAGTGATCCAAAGACACCTTCACCCAAGCAAGCAGTTACATACATATCACTACAGTACACACTCCTGACGTTCCGATTCGGAGTCCGTCCCGACACGTTGCTGAATTGGATGGATGGATCCATATCGCCGTTCGACACATATATCCGTGCTGTGCGTCAAAGGTTGATCGTAGACATAGTAGGACGTATGTAGTACGCAGTGTACGTGTCTGGCGTGCGCAGACCATGCCGACACAGGACTTTGCTGGGCACTAGGGCATCTTCCTCCCCTCTTGCCCATCATCATGATCATCAACTATTATACTACGCAGCAGATCATATACGTCTACGTACCACGTACATTCCATCACCGATTCGCAATGTACCCCTATGGGCAGACTTAGTTTTCCAATTTCATCCCCGAATGCGGTGTCGGACACATTCCAGATCTGAATATCGATCAGTAGACACGATCATAGGTCTCCACTAAACTGCCCTGACCGTCCGACAACGCACGATCGGGACTGATCTGTGACCTCAGTCACTGTGCTGACGATGTGTCAATTGACGGCCGCTCGACTCTATCAGCCTTGGGGTTGACACACCTCCGGTAATCGGTTCACTCGAGTCCTCGGAATTCGACCAAGATAGTACACAGGAGAAGTGGTCCAACGAGGCAGTCCACCAACTAAACCCAAATTACTCCTAATAGGTAATCTGGACTTCGCCGAGGACCCGTCTGAGGAGGCAACTATCCTCTGTATTGATCTAAGACATCTTTAGAATAGAGCAGACTGCAGTTCAGCACTAACCCGTGGGGTTTGCCACTTCCCTTCAACCTCACACCTACTTATGCATCATGCCTCGGTCTGCATCAATGGTACATGTTCTGAGCACCGACAACCAGCTGGGTTCCAAGTGAGTGCTCCTTCTGTCAACTTGCCATGTACGATTTCCACTCCGAAGAACCTTCGAAAAATCTACCAAAGAGGAAGCTGCCCCTGATCACATGTGGTCCGCGGTCGCATTATGCCCGATTACTTACCTGTCTAGGTCTCGTAAAGGGCATCGACTACGAGTAGGCAGCTTGGTACGGGATCGCAACTGGATCTAGACAACCTACTAATCACTTAGATGACCTGTATATCGCAACATCGCAATGTTCCATTATATGATATCAACCACAGAGGGCCATATCCTACGGATACAAGACGTCGGTGTTAGTGTACAGGCAACAGAAAGTATGGGAGATCGATGCGCACCCCAGTAGCCCTACTAACCCATGTATCACTGCCCATATAAACGGGACCCACCTATACTCATTCGTCAGCCATTCCGTTGAATATGACAGATGGAAAGAAAGAATAAGATGGGCAAAGACGATACAAGTGTGAAAAGAAATAAGGAAAAAAAACACGCACGTTGAAACCCAGAACCCTCCCGCCTTATACACCCCTGCAATAACGAATCCCATAATAGCAGCACCAGACACGGCACTAAAGACGCTCAGAACAACGAACGCAAAGAAGACAACAAGGGCAAACGTGAGCCGCGTGCGCCGCACGTTTAGCCTTGGACGGGGTTGTCTACGCCCATCGTCCGCGTTTGCGCTGCGGTGCAATGAGGATACGGACGAGCGTGGCAATGCAGGTGTGTCGTGTGCAGCGTCGCGGCGTAGACTCCGTCTAGGGTCCAAGGGGATATGTTCGCCTCCTGCTCCTCCTGCCCCTCCGCCACCATCCTCACCGTCCCTGCCCCTCCTTGCCCAATCAAATGCAAAAAATGCTACCCGCCTCCGGGTAGGTGGAAACAGCACATTCAAAAATGCATATATCCCGACGAGGGTATACAGTGGAACATGGAAGATGAGCGTCCAGTACAGCGTGAACCGGAATACGTCTATCCAGGAGTTGTAGTGTGAGCGAACGCCAGACATAGACTAGTACAAATCTCGGATGCTGCGTACCGTTGACGTGCGTCAAGTACTTTCCTCCAGGCTGGACGGGCCCTGCGCCAGGGTGTGCAGAAAAATCAATAAGGGGATCGTAGAGAGAGGGCCATGAGATGTTTTCAACTTGGATGCCGAGGTCAAAATTCACGGGGCCGGGAATTTGTAGGGACGTCTGGTACGGGACCAGGAGAGTGGAGTTCGTCATTGGGATCACTGCAGAAATGAACGAAATAGCGGAGCGTGGTCAGGATCTTGACAGGGAGGTGGTAATGTATTGCATTTGGACAGTCAAGAAGGAAGACTGGAATATTCCTAAGTAGTCGACCTACTAAGGTTAGGGCACTGCACTCTCCTCTTCTTTGTCCTATACTCAGTATAGGCTCTAAATCTTTCTACACGAAATGATAAGTTACGATGCTCAACGCTCCATTCCTGAGTCCATGCCATAGCATCGGATGTTTTGCACCCAATGTGAGCCACATACACACTCATGAAATCATTAGGCGAGCATCGCATCCGATGATGCTGACCGACAAGTCAAATGTCCTTATTCTGCCCGATTTATGGTAGTCAGGCTGCTGTTGAGAGCTTGGTCTCGCTACGCATGAAACGGATGCCGACTTAGTCCATCCATCGTTTGACAAATGATCAACCTAACTGCAGAAGCGAGTTCCGCTATAGTATAACGGGCATCAGTGTAAGCCCCATTTACATGCCATAGACAAAAGAGCAGTTGAAATGACATTCGTAGTCTCCCAGCCTTCGCTGCATGCTCATCATGGCTAATAAGCTTGACTAGTCCTTTGATTGATACCACAGGATCTCGTATATGGCGGCCCGTTTATCGGTACATCCGATACTGGGGGTGACATCAAACCGCTTATCACCCGAGCTAGTGGTAGGTCTTGTTTCGTTCTGACCCCCAACAGCACGACGTGGAACAAGTAGGAGAAATGGACAAGGACAACTTAACGTCTGAAATCAGTCTCTATGACCATGGCAACACACGACCCGGTGGCGATGGTCTCAGTGGAAGGCTTGCTGAGCAGTGGTAGACCAGTTCATAACGTCTTCTATCTTCGCTGGAGCTGATATAATTGCCTTACAACATCAAGAAACCACGCGCCCTACAAGGCGATGAAACTATTTACTCCAGAAGATGGCAAGGTGGTTTCCGCGCCTCTGGCAAGTGTCCATCTTTACATCTTGCCTTGTGATTGTCCTCGAGAAAGATCCAGCTGGAAATTACTGCAGAACAACAGTTCAGTTGAGCAGTTCTATGAGGGTTTAGTCAAAGACAAAGTGAACGTATCTTCGTTGGTTGATATGAATCTTCCACTGATGGTACTAGTAAGTGCAGCATGATATCATACATCTTCAGTTGGCCACATCACCTTGCTTACACGCACCCGCTCTATTAGCAAGGTGAATAGCACAGTCATTCGGATTGGCATGTGCCAAGGACGCCAGTTTTAGAGATATATGGGCATGCATGTAAACAAGGTGCCTGCCGTCGTCGACGGCTTTGTTCTGGTCAAATAAGGTATGGCAAATGAGGAGACTAAGAATCCCTCCACCCTTTCAAGTGTCACTGCCTGAGATGCTATTGAAGGAGCCAAAACTGAGGATGCACGTAACTACACATCAACGTGCTGCCCAGTCAATTGCATAAATTACAGTTTAGACGAATAAAAAGAATTCAAAAACATAAGGCTAAACACTGAGTACTATCAAGTCGCACCAGACCAGTACTCGCTGCTGTAGTCATTCCAGAACAGATATAACTGCTACTCAGATCAGATACCACAAGATAACGTTGACTCATTCAATCACCACCGTTAAAGTGAACCCAAGAGGTCCAGGGTAGCCCAGCCCAATCCAAAAAAATGGCAGACTTTTTTTATCCCTTCACAATCCCGGATCGTTTTGCTAAGCCTCTCCGGCTTCCCGACTCCGCGGACTCAACAAATTTGCTCACCGGACTTATCCGACCCGGCGCCAAGTCAACGGCACCAACGGCCAACCACTGCCACGATCACCGATCGAAAGTGCCTAGGCACCCGCCGTTATCCCCGTCCGTTCTGTCCAAGACAAAGTTGCACTTACGAGTTTATCTATCGATGACTTGGCTTTCGTCGGACAGCGCAGAACTCTGCCTCGTCCGCTTCTCCCAGATTCTGTCCCCGCCCTTTTCTTTGCTCCGATCGCCGGCTGTCACCACGCTCACACCACTCCTGGGCGTTTCTCGCCCGCGTCCACTGGTATTGTGCTCATCGTCGACATCCAGGCGGAGATCGCTGAGAGAAGGACCCTCCAATAACTGAATCCCCCGTCCCAGGCCATCGGGGGACGCATACGCAGCTGGAGTAGACGGCACAGAGAAGGGCGTATTCGCCTGTGCAGGCGTTGAAGGCGTCGATGAGAGACCCGGTAGCGAGTATCGGTGGCCTGTGAGAGAAGAGGAATATGAAGCGGAGGTAGAGGTAGATACAGACGAGGATGTGTGAGTAGAGAAATCAGGGAAGGGGAATTCCAGCAGCTCTTCAGCATCCTGAGGATTTTGTTGCCGCTGTACGCCGATGATACGCAGTCTTTCCACCCATCTGTAACGAAGTTTGTGTTAAAATGACATCTGAAGAAGATGCGAGCAAGAAACAGGAAAAAACACGTACGCATCGGCACGATCAAGCGACTCCTTCACTACCCCCGTCACACCCCTCATCATGTCCAAACTCTCCGTCGCAAGCGTCAAAATATGCTGCGCAGCACGCGTAACAGTACTGGCAGTAGGGGGGCGCATGATTGCCCCACCTCGCTGCGTCGCAATCGGCGACGATGCCCGGCTCGATGCAGGCGTCCCTGATGAAGATCGATCTGGGCCGCCGGCACTGCGCTCTCTCAAATGCCGAACTGCCCGTCCACGACGCGCTGCGCTCACTGCCCCACCTGCTGATGCGCCTGCTGCTGAACTCGCGCCGGGTGCGCCATCTGGTATACCCTGAGCATGGGGAACAGAGGCGTTCGCATTCGCCCAGCGCTGCGGAAGGTGTAGGATGAACCCCCGCACACGCGCACGCGCGGGTTCAGGAAGTGCTCCGCCTGCGTACTTGCTCACAACATCGACGACCTGGCGAACAGTCTGTACGACATTCCTTCTCACATCTGTGAGAGTGCGCATGTGTGTCGGAGACACGAAGGAGTCGCCCGATGACGAGCCTGTGGTTCCATCTGGCTGGAGTGATGCGATAAAGTCACGTAGGATCACCATCTGTCCATCGATGTGTGCTGTTGCATACTATATAGCAGTGCGTGTTATTAGCGTACAGGATCAAGAACGAGAGGGTACGTACTTGAAGCCACTGGAGACAGTATTTCAGTCGTCGCATGCTTTCTTCGCTGACAGCTGCACCGATTCCGCCGGCTTCGAGAAGGACGGCTTGCCAGCGACTTCGTTGGGCAACTGCCTGCCCATTTTGGTCTGCAGGCACCTCCTGTGTCTGCGATCGTGGCGTCGGCGTGCGACTTTCGGCGGTATGCAAATCGTTGGGGTACGAAGTTGGGTCTTGAGCTAGAGCTTTCCTAATTAGGAAATAAAGACCGGTAAAGGTATGTGACTTACAGGTGACCAACCCAACTTCCAGGGTGGTCTGCGGTGATTCGCTTCTCTCGAAGCTCTCTTGCTCGTGGTGTTGTCGAGGCTGGTCATCGACCTGCATCCTGTCTGAATCGACGCTCGAAGGTCGACGATATCTCTCCAACTATATACACCCCAAAAGTTGGGGTGATTGAGCGCCAATTATTATATAGGAGTTAGTTGGCTGACGCACCCTGTCCAACTGTCGGCAAGCAAACTCATCGAGCTGTTCCACGGGGAGTCGTTCTATAACGGGGCGAGAGATGCTCTTCACCGAGGACTCCATCATCTCCGCTCCATACTGCAGTAAAGTGATCGAGCGAAATAGTTATGATTTCAATTGTGTTACTATCACATGATGATCGCAAATATCGCAGACGTACACACCTTTACGACGCGCGAGCTGGCTTTGCCCTGTTCATACGCACGGAGGGCGGTGTTTACGAGAGGCAAGCTGGAAACCCGGGAGACGAAATCCGGCGAGACCATGTCTTGCTGCGTAAGTGACAAGGTTGCTGAATTAGGGTGGTTAATCGCTGTTGTATTGTAAAATTGTAGCTACTATTTCTCCAACGAAGAGACAGAGTGGCTCACTCAAAGACGACGTAAGTGCGCCTTTTTTCATATCCCCTAGAGCACGTATGGCTATGCGAACACTCTCGTCTTCATCATCGAGGGTGTCCATCTTGGGGGATGACTCTGACGAAGAGGGCTGCGGTGGGGGAGGAGTGTCTGGCATGTCTGGTGGGTCTGTTCGCGAGCAAAGGTGGCCTCTGTCGAGGATGATAACGGGTTCAGCAGAGCCACGTGCAGAGCTTCATAGCTGGTGCATTTCACGTGTTTTTTGGTAAACTCAAAGCGTTATCATTGCTTATGCAATCATTTCTATATCTGGTATTTGTAGAAAGGTCCTGGTTGTGACTCCTCATTTCATCCCATATCCTCGGACCTTTGAAAATCCTTGAGTAGTTTCGATCACTGAGTCAGGTTTCCCGGGGCAGGGGGATTAGGCATTGGGCGGTGTCCCGCTTGCCGAAATTCTGCTTACTTTACTACGCTTATAAACTGGACCCATGATGGCGAGGACTGAGTAACTCCTTTTCCCTCACCTGCATTCGCATTAACGATGACAGAGCCTTGGAATCCAAGGCTGTTTCTATACGCAGGTCACTCCGGTCACTTCGGGATAGATGATTTGGACCATGGTATCAACTACACTTTGGAATCAATGGACTTCCCCTCTCCATCAGTATCACCCACCCCTACAGACTCCAATAACTCGCTTATCGATGTCGAATTGACTTACCCCATTTCCGCACCTCCCTATGAACCAACCTCTGTCATTGTGCCATTCGTGAACCCACTCGAATTGGAACAAACCCACAGCATGACCAACACGCCTGGAGCGGCTCCTCTCTTCATGAAGAAATCACGCGGCCGCAAGGTACCCACATCACAGAATGGCATATCATTGGATGGACAAAGAGGCATCAAGGATCGGAGACACGTCTGTGGGTATTGTGGGGGTCAGTTCAAGCGTGGGGAGCATTTGAAGAGACATGTGAGATCCATTCATACACATGACCGACGTACGTCCATTGCGTCCGGTGATTGTCTCTCGAACTGAAGATTTTACGTTCTTCTCTTCCTTGTAGCATGGCGGTGTACATTCCTAGACTGCGAACGGGAGTTCAGTCGGCGCGACAACCTTAATCAACACCTACGCATGCATGAAGCAACTCCCGACGCCAAGACAGCAGAAGGGCAGGCGAAGAAGGGACGAAAACAATCCATGTTATTCTGATGAATGAGATGTACCGTGTTTCGATCCGTTCCCCTTGTGCTTTGCCTCCCTGTGTATCCATGATTAGTAGGCATGCCATTCCGAGAAAGTACAGCCATACGTTGGTGGTTCTGTTTTTAACTCGTGTTTCTACGGTCTGAAACCACTGTTTAATAATACCTAAAAGGAGTCCATATCCTACTTTCCGTGCCGTTGTATGTTTAGTATAGCGTGTTGGGGGAAGGCTGGTTTCCGGTAATGCGGTATGAGCACAAGAGGGATTGACACAAGGTTTCGTAGACAACAGCTAAGGCCTCAAGTGAAACACTAGACTAGGGGATTTGGAGACTATGGTAGACCTGGTGGTCAAGATGGTATCATTGCAATGTCATCGCAGAAGAACTTACCATAACATCATTCAACTGATGAGAATCAACTAAGGCTCGTTCCTATTAGCCCCGCCACCGATGCGTGTTTGATCCGGGTTGGAGTCGCCTGCTCTGATCGCAGACAGGTATTGGTTATCCGCCCTTGTGCCGTGCTGCATGTTCCAAGAGAGGGCGCGTATCTGCCGGTCAACTTCCTCGTTCACGCCCGTTGTTGTGCTGTAGACTATTGGTTTCAGGCGACGTAAATCGATCACCACTCTCTGGCCACAGATTGCAAGGACTGGTAAGGCCACGCTGTCAAATTGGGTTAAGAAGGGACTGAAGGCATCACAATTCCATACCTTGTGGATATAAATGACTTGGGGCTCTGGAAATCAAGTTGAGCGAAGGAAAGTTGTCTTGGTTAGATACGCTACGTACATCTCGATACACAGTCCTGACAATCAGGATTACTAACACGACTTCTCTTGGATGGACTCAGATTTACCAAGCAATGATGTACATGACATCGTGAAATACACTGACCTACGAATTATGAGAAAATCATTCCTTCACCTCACGACTGTCTTACAAAATAGAACACCAAAACTAATAGAAGCACCTCAGTTTGAAGAAGGCAATCCCAGTCAAGCACTTACTATCTCTAACGAGCACCCGAATTAAGGGAGAATCATTTGGGGATGCCCCCCGATACGCCTGGAGACTGTACATGGCCATGCAGTACACCAGTGTGTCGAGGACCGAGCTAGTAAAATAAATGAACCACTAAGTACTGTTGTCAGCTGTGATATCTGTGCAGGATACGAAGTGGCTCACTACATAATCTGCAAGACCTCAACATGTAAGGGATGTTTAAAGTGAGAAATATTACTTCTATGACTTGCCTGGTACAGGTCGATGACAGATACCCACAATGGACTCTACTACAGAATAAAGAATCTCAGTGTTCAATTCATAACTCACACACGATTACATAACTTACTGTCCAAAACCTCTTCCTGTCGACTTGTAATTCCGGCTAAGACTGAGACGTATCCCACGACTACACTTTTTAGTACGTGTCGATTACCATCCCAGATTACCCATGTGCGCAAGAGAACCAGACCTGCTGGACTTCAATATGGACAAACCTAAGGTGCAGTAGACTTACTGTGTGCAGATTCTAGAGAAAATAGCAAGTATATACCAATAAACCCCGCAAATCTGCAACCAAAATTAGGTGAACAATGCCATCCCAATGTACACAGACTCACGTGTTGCCAAGCCCCAGCGAATAAACCTGATGCATTGATTCCAACGATTGTTTGACCAAAGAGTGTCCCATAACGATTCAACAAATAGGCAACCTTCATCGCTGTCCAAGGTGAGTTCCAGATATATTCGACCTGGGAGACGAAGGAAGCAGACTATATCAGTACTCTCATACGGCTCAGCGCTACCCTCACCTCGTCTTCAATGGTTAAATAGTAATCGTACCAAAGAAGCGTGTACCCAATGGCCACGGAAATCCTACAGGACAGTTCATTCCATCAAGTTTGTGCTGGCAGTAAGAAAAACTGACCGCGCTAGCCACTCGTCGTGCACATCGGCATCCACCATGATAATGCGACCTCAGAGGATCAAAAGTAGTCCACCATGGCTTACATCGGCCTTTTTGAGTGAAACTGCCAATCTGCACAAGCAACAAGCAACAAGCGCCGAGAACGGTCTCCTGTCCTAGACGGAGTCCTCCATTGGCCTACAAGTGTTTTACAGCGTGTCACTTCCAAACAGAGACTGCCCAAGTCCTGGGGTAATTTCGCAGATTATGATGGGCTACCACGCTAAGCCGGACCCATGACATGACTGATATGCTTAACCCACAATCCCGGAAGTTTTGTGTCTACTACTATCACCTTTCAAGCAAGGTGTTATCCGGGTCGTTCATATCCGGAATACGAGGAAAGCCCAGGGCTTCACTTGCATCAGCAGAGCTGAACGAATGGTGAGTGCAAAACCAAATCTAGGAGACTTACAGCTGGAAGTTGGAATAGAAGAAGCTGGTATTATGACGGTTGCTCCGTTCTCCTGCGGTAAGTCTAAGTTAAAAGAAGGCACGGAAATGAATGAAATCCTCTTTCGTCCCATGTACTCTTGGATTTGCCTCATACCGTACCTTTTCCGACTTAGTGAAATAGGGCAATTGTGCTTCCGAACCCCACACTTCCGCACCATTACGTTCCCATCCATCATACTGACTGGCCGGACCACGAGTATAGAACATACGGTTGCCCCTCCCAGACCATTTCCTTGGAATATGTAAACAGGACAGCCAGTGACCAAGTCTGCGACGCTTTGTATTTTGGTTGCGAGCCGGAGAGCTGTCAAAATTTGCGGAAGGGAATGGCACACAGGATCTGCTGGCCCATGTTCGATGAGAAGAACAGTGTGTTGGGGGTTAGCGCTCGCGCTCAAGCCTCGTTGTGATCTCTTGGAACGTCGACAATATTGTCGGCGCATTGTTGTCTGCCTTTCCGTTTCTCCCTGTCTTCCATCTTGTTTACCAATGCCCATGCTTGGTTGATGGATATTTTTTCAACTGCCGCGCATTGTGTCCGACTGTTAAAGGAGATTACGTAACAAAGCATCAACCAAATCTATTCTCTATTCTTGAGTCTACTATCTCCTCCGACATGCCTATGATGACGGGGACTCGGGAGTCTGGGCACAGGAATAGACTTGTTTATTAGGGAGTGTGCACTTTGTGGTTATTGGGTGTTCTTGGCAAGCATCCTGCAAACCAGAGGACGGATGGCGTTGACGATGCGATGCGTGCCCGTGGTGTCTGTCACGATCTGCTCGTAGTCAGTGACTTCCTGACTTGCATTTCCCGCATGTGAATACTGAACAGCTTCCAGTTGGCGTCCAAGATTGATTCGATGATCTGCCAACAATTATCTCGGCTCTAGCCTGTTACGTTGGATGCCTACAAGATGTCGCCCACGTCATCTTAGCGAACCAAGTATGGTTTGGTCCAAACTTCGAGTTACATACATATTCTGGCTCTTTTTTTTTTTCTGTCACAGAAAAGCTGCATGGTATCGACCACTGAGTGGAGGTCGGGTGCATTGATATTTAATCGCCTTTCCTAAGGCAGGGTAATCCCTCTCTCCCATTCACACTCGCTTACTTTGCCACTCTCTCCAAAGAATTCACGTCCACTCGTTAACACTGGGCACGCCAGCAGGTATGGCGCTTCCCTTCGTTGTGGTTGTCCTCGCCGTTTATGCGCATGCTGCGATTCCAACTGCGATGCACCGGGCGATTCCTGCCGTTCCGCCCATCAACGCGCCCGAAGGGCCCATTTATGCACAGAATGGCACCAGACTCCCACCTTTGACCACCGTATATACATTCAATCAACTCAAAGACCACACCAACCCTGGCCTCGGCACGTTTGCTCAGCGTTATTGGATGAATTGGCAGTACTACAATCCTGGTACGCATACAATCGCTCTCCAACTTTGGTTTGTCTTACATCATAGCGATGCTAGGTGGTCCCATCATTCTTTTCACGCCTGGGGAGATAAACGCAGCAAGTCGGTGTAGCGTTTCATGGAATGCTGTACCACACTTATGAATTTGCAGACTACACTGGCTACCTCACAAACGATACTATGAGTGGCTTGATAGCGCAACAGCAAAATGGCGCGACCGTTCTCCTTGAGCATCGGTTTTTTGGCCAATCCAATCCTTATCCTGATTTATCTTCACAATCCTTAGCGCTCCTCACCATACAACAAGCGATTGATGACCTCGTGTACTTTGCGCAAAATGTAACTCTACCCATGCCCGGTGGTGACAAAGTTAAACCGGATTCTACACCATGGATCCTTTTTGGCGGAAGCTACTCTGGTATGTGGCACCCCAAATTTGTATCCGCATAAGGAAATGAGACTGATGGTGGGTTCAGGTGCATTGACAGCGTGGACGATGGTCAAGTGAGCCTCGAAAATTTGTTTCGTGTAGTAGCTCATAGCAGGCAGTAAGCCCAATATCTTTTATGCTGGCTACTCGTCTTCGGGTGTCGTCCAAGCTATAGAGTGAGTGTCGTGCTACAGACATCAGCTTTCTCACTTAGCTTGCATGCGTCGCCATTATTTTGCAGCGATTACTGGGCGTACTTCAAGCCAATACAGGAGTACATGCCCAAGAACTGCTCTTCTGATGTCCAGAGCGTTATTGCCTATTTGGATTCGCTGTATGCTGTGAATGACACAGGAAAGCTACAGGAACTTAAAACTGCGTTTGGACTTGGTGGGCTATCACACATCGATGACTTCGCAAGTGCTCGTAAGTTAGGCCCTCTTACTACTGGTTCCTGAATGTTGACGTGCGTGGTTGGTAGTGGTAAATAACATCGAAGATTGGCAGCAGCTTAAACCATACACGGGTCCCGGCGCCATTTTTTACCAGTTCTGCGATGCTCTCGAAGTCAAGGATGGTCAGAGTGCAGACGAAAATGGCTGGGGGCTCGAGCATGCAATCCAAGGTTGGGGTGCATTCTGGAATAGTACATATTATCAGCACCGTCAGTTGTGTTTCCGACCTACTAATGCAACCAGACTGATTGTGGCGTATTATGACTTTCACTGTAGTGTGCGGTGACAAGGATGCTGAGTACGTTCCATTCTAATCGCAGACTCCAAGTGAGTTGATGATAAGCAACGTCTTACTGCCGTGTGTAGGACGTGCCTAGGTACCTATGATGCGAGTCAGGAGTTATGGACAAGCACCGCAACCGACAATTATATCCGCTCGTGGGTCTGGATCGTGTAAATTCTTACCTCTCGCACGGAAGAATGTGTTGACAATTTTTTATTCACACAGGTGCAACCAGGTCGGGTTTTATCAGGACGGACCTCCTATCACACAGCCAGCAATCGTGAGCCGCATTTTGACACCCAAGTATTGGCAGGTGCGCCATTGATATTATGTCTTCTCCCCAAGTAATACTTGTCATTGCGGGGATGCTAAAACTGGATCCTATAGAGACAATGCGTGAACTTCTTCCCTGAAAAGTTCGGCTCACCACCTGAGCCTGATACGAAACAAGTTAATCAGGATTATCTTGGGTGGTTCGTTGAAGTGGACAGATTGTTTTTTGCGAACGGAGAACGTGCGTTGGCTCCATATTCGCCGTATCCACTGTACCAATGCATACCCTTGAACAAAACAGGGGACCCTTGGCGTGAGGCTTCTGTCTCCTCGGACTTTGTCACTAGGACCAGCACGGATATGCAGCCCATCTACCTCAGCGGCGCATTCCACTGCTCGGACATGAGAACACGTAGTGCAGTGGACCCAACGGTTGCGAAAGTGCAGAATGCGGCCCTTGGGTACATGAAGACGTGGTTGACAGGATGGCCGGGAACTAACTCGTAGTCACAAGAAATTATTGCTATGCATCGGTAGTCACATGATAATAGTGATATCGACTGCAGCGAACATACGGAGAGGACATTCTTCGAGAACATTTCAAACACAGATGTACACTTTGCAAGCTTGCTTTAGGACTCAAACGATGATCTCCATCAAAAGAGGGTCACCATGGCCAAGGGGGATGATCAATTCGGAGCACGGATGCCTAAACGACGAGGAACAGACACTAAACATCAATCCAGCCGCCTTCGTCCAATTTGTACGATGCCTCGCTTTCAGGTCGATCAGGGCTATCCACCAATTTCGCAACGCGTTCCTCTGCACGACCTGGATTGTTTGGAACAAGTTGGTAAGGATGTAATACAAGCGATGACATATGACGCATTCTGTTGACTTGCGACTTCTTCGGAAGAGCTGCTTTCAGTTAATTCTCACCTTTGCGTAAGAAAATTCGAGTGGCGGAAGCATGGGATAGGATGTGTCCGCCTATAGGCTTCAGAGCACCACCAGCGACAAACGTCATGGTTGCTCCGGGATCAGCTGTTGAATATATGAAGTGGAAATGACTGCTCCAGAGTTACATTGGTAAGTTACCTTGTACTTGGTTCGTAATTAATACCGCGATCTGGGCAAGATTCAGAATGGAGGTCCATTCAGGGTGAGTTGGCATACGTTAAACTCCTCGGCCAGCTTCACAAGTTTCGACAACATCTGCGGTGATGCGAACTCTTGACTGATTAATTCCATGAGGTCATTCCACAAATCTTACCTGTGCCAACTAGAATATGGCGTTGAACGTCTATTGTGGCCGCTCTTTGACGTTATACGTACCTTTTGTTGCCTTTCACTTAATTCCCCCCTTCCAGAGTAGTCAACCCTAAAGAGAGCCATAATAGAGTCCACAATCTGCAGAATGTCAGCATCCAAAAGTGGTTGACGTATTTCCTATACCATCAGCCGGAAGTCTTTGTCCTCCGCAAAGCGCATGGAACATTCGTTGATAAGTTCCATCTGTAGGACTTGGTAAGGATAAACTGGATGAGCCCGGAAAAGTGCGTCAAACCTGGTGCTCGCTGTTGAATGCACGAGCTTGTAGAAGACGTCAGATAAGGCTAGAAATAAAAGGTAACTGAACCACCACAAAGAATATTCTCTAGAGCAGTACTTCCATCAACGCCAAATCTGTCTGCGATTGCCCTTATACGGTCGGGACGAAAAGTGCCTTGATGGATACGTCAAAGGCATGGTGAGCATACCCCACGTAAGACCCACCTTCGGTATCAATGTATGCGACCTGTATGACTTAGATTTAGTGAAGGAATAATGCAACGGACGTACTTTGCCAGCGGCTCCTCCGAGTTCCTGGGGGAGCTGGGACAAGACACACATGGTGTGTGCCAATTGCGTCTTTCCCGTGCGATACTCACCGTATACTTTCGATCCTAGGTTAAAGGGCAGATTCCAGACTAGCGAAACACGAACCTTCGGTGATTGATTGCGACATGAGTCCGCCTGTGATCACCAGGAAGTTTATGATGGTTATCTGGTCAACCTCCTACCTCCGAGGATAGCATCAACCGATTTGCTACCTGTGCTAATAACGAGGACGCGACGGCGACGATCTTGTACTTCGATCCCCGTTGAAAACGAAGAGCCCTGCCTCGCTATGAGCGGGAAAGTCAACATGCATTCAAACAGGTCGCTACCGTGATTTTCTGCGCCGCTTCCTAAATGAACGTTGATCTGAGCATTTTTTGTCATCCACATTGACGCATACATGGGGGTCACCTTGATTTTCTCCACCTTGGCTTCCGACATACCCTGGCAACTTGATGTGCACAGCCAAACACGGTACAGGGACCGAGACACACTGACCTTGATTTTTAGCATTTGTCTACGCGTCGTCATGACCACTCCAGAAACGGTGTTGATTGCAGCGCCCTGGAGGAAAGATTAGGTGGGATGTCAGGTGCATATATGCGTTACCTTGAGCTTCAGGATATCTTGCACGTTGATACCCTGTATGCATTTAGTATAGACACTAAGCAGAGAATCTATGAGAATCAAACATGTTGTTGAAGCTCGTCGACATTGTCGAAAAACGGTGTCTGTCCATGGCTAGTTGGGCGAATACTTTGCAGTGGTAGTGCAAAAGATCTACCTCGTCTAAGTCGTCCATGACTGGCGGTGTCGGGGCACGGCTTTGCGGGGGCATGCTGCCTTCTGGGACTGTACGACGCGGGGCCATTGCACTTGGTTTGTGTGATGTCACTATGAGATGAAATGAACTAAGTTTACGGGAGTACGAAAGACAGGATGTGGTCACGTGCGCCATAGGGAGAGTCTGTACAGAAATTGGTTGAACCGTAAACTCGAGAACTTGGGAAGCAACTCCCCTGTCAGCAAGAGACTGCCCGTGAGTCTATTAGATGATATTTATTAGTGACTTGTATCTCAAAACCCTGTGCCAAATTTAATGAATGAACTAGTAGCTAGGAGCCTCCGAATGAAGAAAGGATGTAACAGCCCCTGTAGATGGAGCCTCTCCTAGGAGACCTAAGGGTATGAAGAAGATCGTTCCTCCCATATGGGTAGACGAGAACAACTTGCTACACCTTCTCCCTCCTGGGGAAGGTTGATAGATGTGTAAGTAGCATAAGAATGTCCTTAGATTTCGAGGAAACCTGCCAAGCCGAGCTTGAATGGAAGTGCATTCTCAAGGGAGCCGACGAGAATCTTGTAGTCGCCACCAGCTTCCCGTATCACGAAGCCAAGAAGTCCAGCGTCCAGGCTGTAGGAAACTGGTATGATAAGGCTGTATGCATGACAGCAAGTGGCTGACATGGTTACTTAGAAGATTTAAGTAACAAAAAACAGAACCAATTCGACAGACTTGATCGAGAACTTTTGCGAACTTCAACACAGACAGTCGTATTTTCATCAGCATTCTAAAAACTTAAAAGAGCGGTTATTTCTGTCTGGTCACGAATCCATTGAACTACTGTCGTTGGAATCTGAACAACATAACAAGGCTCATTGCTTCTGATTAGGATATTCACAGGCATGATCATTGTGCTGTTGGCAATATACCCACTATGATCAACAGAAGCTCAGTCGGAGTTGTGTAGTGTTGACGTAGTTCTGTTGTAGAACAACAGTCAGCAAGTTCTGTTCAGGGGAAACGTACCAAGTCGGAAGTCTATGAAGTAAGCGAAGCGGTGAAAATCTTGAGTCGAGTCAAGCGTGATCGGACGAAGAAATTCGAGAACAACTGTGAGGGGGATTTCTATT
>Ga0307518_10000933_pt1 | contig 21718 bp, 14 predicted proteins | sample 25_EM_MG_FD_203889 | JGI IMG/M metagenome (GOLD analysis project Ga0307518, IMG submission 203889) | Populus trichocarpa ectomycorrhiza microbial communities from riparian zone in the Pacific Northwest, United States - 25_EM | ecosystem: Host-associated > Plants > Roots > Unclassified | place...
GTTCACCTTGGACTTATCATTTTCCTTTTGAAGACTAACCAACTGACTTCCAGTCAAACTACAGTTCCTTAAAGCTTCTGAAGTGTTCACATTAACAATAGATCTGTAACATCTTGAATTCATTTTTATGAACAAATGATTGACCTGCAGTCCAGCTGGAGTCTTCATATACCTATGAAGCATCATCCACAGTTGTATAACATCTTATATTCACTTATTTCACTTCCCCAAGGATATATCCTTGTATATTGGTAATTAACTAGTGGATGTCAGGAATGCTCACAGATGTTGGTGGGGGGTGGCTGGCAAGGCAGTAACATTACTATAATATAGAAATTGAGTTTCTGAAGGAACGAGCACCCAGATTTTGCAAATTTAATGTCTTTACTTGTGGGTGAAAACTTTAGAAATTCCAACTGATTTTCACAAAGGCCAGATCCAAGAATGTGACTTTTTCGATGGTGCTTAAAATAGAAGTTTCAAAGCATGACTTTTCACTTATATGCTTTGCTTTTTGGATTGAAACTGACACTAAAATTGAAATTTGAAACTGCGACAATTTTGAAGTCATGTATGTATTGATCTACCTGTAGCTTGCTGTAGATAAACCAAAATGGCAATAGCAGAAGCAAGAAGAAGACCTGCACACATATATAGAACCCCTTAAGAAAATAGATTCAAGGTGGGGGAAGTAAAGGAATTGAAATTTCTGCATCATTAAACCAGAGGCAAGAAATTTTTATTTACCTGCACATATGACAAAATTACTGCTATTCCCAACAGGCCAACAAAATTGGCAAGGAGAATGTTGAGGATGAAGGGAAGAGAATCATCTATTGTGTAGAGATCTGAAGAAAACCTACAAAGTATAGTAAAATGAGTTGACTGGATAAACATTAGTGAAATTAATCACTAAGAGTATTCCTACTCACCTGTTAAGTATTCTTCCACCTGGTGTTTGATCAAAGAATTGTACGGGTGCATCAATAAGCTTATTAAGCAATGTATTATGCACCTGAACTGCAGCACGTAACCCACCAAACGCAAAGGAGAATGCTCTTACCAATGTTAGAGCGGAATTTATAATGCAAAATATACAGAGTACAACCTGCACTGTCAACAGTGGAATTTTACTGCAAAGCAATCATAAAATTTACTCCATGCTGTTTCATAAATGCAGGTTGAAGTGAGGACTAAGTAAACGCGGCAGTATTACCATTAAAAAGGAAAGTAATTACCAGGTAAAAGGAAATTGAGTACTCTATCTGACTGCTCCCTGCCGTGTCAACCCAAAATGACAGCCACAGATCATTTCCATTACGAGAAGCTTGCATTAGAATAGCTGAGAGAAATATTACAACTGTGATGAACCAACCAGAAAATGCTGCATAATTCCTGCAGTGGGACAACAATTGTAAAAATTAACAATAAAACTAAATTGAAGTAGTTTTGCTAATCAGAGATTCTGAGAAAAATTACATCAAAAACTCTGACCACCTCTACTTTGAAATTGTTGACACTCATTTGTGCCATGAAAAGTTAATTGAAAAAAGTAATTACTTGTATACAGCAAGTTCAACTCTGCCCTCTTTCCGTGACTCAGCCTCAACGATCTCTTGTACTTCCTCTGAAACATGATTAGACTCCCTCTCAGGAAGGTGACTATGACTGACTTGAATAGAATCAGCCATGCTCAGTTCTTTCCCTTGAACATCAGAGAGTGCATCAAATTCGTTTTGGGGAGAAAATGCTGGATATGATGAAACTGCCAAGTCAACTGAACTTCCAACCCATGTCACTTGTCCTTTATCCATTACAACAACCATATCAGCAGAAGAAATTGCCTGAGACAGTTGAAAGCATACTTTACACTCATTTTCAAATATGTCACAAAATTCTTTTAGTATAAAAATCGAACTGTTCTTCCATGACCAGCACTGCTGGCTCAAATCCTTACTTTCAATCAACCAGTAAATTCTGCTCAGAGTTTGGCTCAACTTGGGTCTTAAATAGACATGTGGATATCCAAAGAAGACATCTACCTGTACATTGTGGGTGCAAAGAATACGAGTCTTTTGGTCCATAAAAGGACCAAGAATAGCATTGTGTAAGATCCACCTAGCAACTTGTGCATCAACTGCACTGAGCACATCATCAAGCATATATGTGTCCAACCCTTGATAAATGGCCCTGTTGCATGTCAATTGGAAGAAATAGAAAAGGTTCAAGAAAAATCATCGAGAAGCTAGCTAAAATGAACAGATGAATTGAATATAACCTTGCCAAAGCAAGACGAGCTCTCTGTCCACCAGATAAGTTAATTCCTTTAGATCCAATATGAGCCATGTCACCTCCAGCCATTAGTGAAATATCAACATCTAATGCACAGACCCGGATTGTATCTGAATATCTTCTCAAGGTAGAAAGAAAGGATTAAGAAAAACTAAATGACATGGACTTGAAAAGAAGAAATGAAATACAACTTCTCTAAACAAGAAAGATGAAAATCTTGAGGACATCATCTTTATACCTTCTTGAATCATAATTTTTCCCAAACAAAATATTGTCACGTATTGTTCCAGACATAATCCACGGAACCTACAATTCCAGCAGATATCAGTACAAAAATGTTTGAATGAAAAGGTGTAATGCATGAGAATCCTAAAAAGAAATTTCCATAAACCTGTGGTACATATGCTACAGATCCACTTGAATGAACTGTTCCATGGATGAGCGTCATTTCTCCTAGTATTGCACTTAACAAGGATGATTTACCTGAACCAACCTGAATAGATGAAGTCAGCCAAGAGAATAACGAAAGCAGGAGATACGGAAATAAGATCCTTCATGGGGAAAGAGGTCTGATTGAAGCAACCTCTTATCAAATAAAACTATAAATCTATGTACTGGTTCACTATTATTAGAATCATGTTCATAACTTCATATTGCCATGGTATTTTGTGTGTTTCAAGATTTTATATCTCATTCTGAAAATTAATAGCAACATGGTCTTAGTGTTATGGGAAGTAAGCTTGCTTGGCCAAACCATTGATGTAATGAAGCAAGGTGGCAAAGAAGACGAACTAATAACCTATTTATGATGTGCTTTCCATTTGTATAAATTGTGCATGGGTGTGTCTTTTAAGATCTCTTCACAAATCATGTACTAATCTGCACATAAAGGATCACCCAAGTCTCTACACCACATCTTAAAAGCCTATAGTTCCTATTACCCAAGCTGTTAAAAGGGCAAAAAAAAATGGATTAAGATGGACAAGAAAATCTGAGTTTATTATCTCATGTACAATCAGGCAAGTTAAAATTTCTTCATTACTTTATCAAGAAAAACAGAGAAGAAAAACTCTCACAGAAGGTGAGTACCCTATTCCTACCTCCATCCAACTCACAATGTTTCACAAGCAATTGATAGTTCATCATCAAGTCAGTACATATACGGAAATGTGGGAGAAATTGACTGTTAGAAAACATCAAGAAAAGATTTCACCTCTCCAATTATCGCAACCAATGAACCCTTTGAAAGGCACAGATTCACATGATTCAACACCAGGTTTGGTTGCTTTTCTTCACTGCTTGACCAAGTACAAGAAGCATCATCCACTATGACAGCCATATCTTCACACTCAGCTTTGCATTTGAGTACATGTTTGTATTCTGAACAGCAGAGGAACCTGCTCAACCGTCTAGTTGATATAAAGGCCTGGCTTACAGAGAACAGAAAATGCAGCAACCCATATCAAAACTACTGAGAACAATAATCTAGACTTCCAAAAGCACAAGATTAGCATAACTCACATCAATTAATCCATTAATGACCCATGGGAATGAATTAAGAGGAGAGATCAAATTATTAAACAGAGCCAGACAAGTGAAGACCTGTAAGAAAGATTCTAGGATTAATCAACTTTCCAAGTAGTTACCTCATGGTTGCTGGGGAGCAAGCGAAATAATTATTAAAATAGAAAAAGAACTAGAGAACTTTATCATCAATGCATCATATAAATAAGATCATAATACCGTTGCAGCATCAAGTTGATGCCCCATCAAAGTAAAAAGTCCAAAAGTGAATACAGAGAAAAGAGTTGGTGTTGTGGCCCAAAAGAATACACACCAGGCATCCAAATATTTTCGTGTCTGACAAGAAAGGGCCAAGCATAATAAATAAAAAATATTTGAACAGTTGATGAAAAGAACTAGTGTCTTGCAATGCATTATTCAAAGACAGCAGAAGAATAAAAGTATACTATCATACAGCTAAGTGCTTGACTTCTGAGGATCTAGTCTCCATCAGCCAGCTAGAGAAAAGATGCTCCCAGCCATACATCTTTAAAGTTCGAATATGAGTCAAGATTTCTCCTGTCCTTCTAATCCTGTCATGTTATATTGTATACATTGTTAATCGAAGGTAATCACATGTGAATTATATTGATCCTGTTTGATAGGACTCGAAACAAGAAAATTAAACAAGGACCACATAGGAAGAAAGATAGATCTTTTCTCCTTGTAAAAATAGACATTTGGAATCCAAGAAAAAACTTGCTCAAGTTGGGACTCGCCAGTCACCACAAGAGGACTGCATTGCTTAGCTTCGTATGTCTACTTAGTCACAACACTCATGCAGGAGCTTGAAGACATTGAGCATTTCTAGGCAAGCATACCAATGGTCTAGGTTATAATAATCAGACTTCTGAGAATCTCAAATTCATTTTGCAGTGTTCATATAGGAATATAAATTCATACCTCTCATCTTTTTGCTTCATCATTTTCTCAGTAGCACTTGCAATCAATTCAGAAATCCATTTATTCACTGCATAAAAGAAAATTCAGTAAATATATTCCCTTAAAGCTGCAACCCATGGAATATCAGCATGGCAACCCATGCATAATTCAAAGAAAGTTCTGAGAACAAGATTTTGTTGGATAGTACCTGGTATCAAAAGGATGGTTATGGCCAGTCCAGAAAGAAAGGCAAACTTGACTTGTGTATACAAAAGATACAGTGCCACTCCAATTTGCAAAGGCAAGCTGAAACAATCATAGGAGCTTGATATGATCACAATATTGAACAAAGATGATGCTACCAGAAAAGCAAGTCAGTCTCAAAGAAACTAAAACAGAAAACAAACTGGCATTCCTACAAAAAATATTACTGAAAAATTCTTTGATTGATACTATATCATTTGAACATAGTGACTTTGGGTAATAAGAATAAATAACATTTGACAGGGTACCTGGCTGTTATATATTCTCGCTCAACCACTTTGTGTTAAAAAAAGAATGGGAACAGACTTTGATAGGAGGTAAATCAAGCTGCATAATAACATTTCTCTTACAAGTTCAAGATTATGTTCTTACCTCCACATATCATGGAAACTGTTACACAAGTTGACAGTTCGATCAGCATCTATTGACATAAATGTCTGTATTTCCCCCTCAGAAAATTTCGATCGCTCTGATTGGGTAACACATAGGACCTAAAGTAAAAGTAACAGTGAATGTAATACTGATTATAAGCAGTGGAAGCCATAGCGTGCTTAGAAAATTGAAGACACAAGTCAAAGGACAAAACAAATAATAAAATAACAGGCTATCCATCCAGAGCAAGCCTTGAGCCATATAGGAAGGATTTTCTGCCATTTCCAAAACAAAGACTAGATTTTTTTGTTTGTTTCTTGAGAATGAAAAAATACTACAGTTAAAATCTATGGTGTCGTAAGTGAGAAATTGGGCAATCTAATACCATATGTTAGCCAAATGGTATAAAAGACTTCTCTGCCAACCAGAAAAACCCTTTTTCCAGGTGTGCTGATAGTATTATCTTACTTTTGCAAGAAATTGTTTTATAATAAAAGGTATGAATGGAAAGAGCATGATGAAATACAGAAAATGATAATCCACAAGCAAAAAAAGTGTTTAGCAATTGCTACCCAGGAGGTTAGAAATTGAACAGCAAGATAAAAAAGAAGAAGAAGAAGAATTACTGTTATTCATGAATTAATCAGTTTTCGTACACAATTTGAAAATTGTTTTTGATAATGAGTTCAAAATAAATTTGGAAAATTTTACTGAAATTACAATAAATGAGATGGTGAATTTGTGATTGCTTGAAAAAATAACTTGTGACTGTGATAGAGTTTCAAAGGGACAAAGAACTTGTCACAAAGGAAGCAAGAAGGCTGGCAATCACAGTTATAGCAAATAGCTTATTTCTGAAAAGTTTGAGTAACTTTTTTCACAGATAACAAAGTTTGTGAAAAACTAATTTCAATAGGTATTAATTTCACATTAAAGATCAATACATTGATCTCAGTCCAATCAAACAAGAGTACTAATATTCACTGAATTGCATACATTCATAAAGAGACACCCAAACAGGAGAATAATTATTATTTACCTTCTGATAAATTACTGTCATGATACTAGATCGTAGCTTTAGCTTCAATTTTCCAAGATGAAACGAGTATTGTGTATCAAAAAAGGATCTGAAAATTGGGACAAGAAACAGCATTAGAGACAACATTAAAAAGAAACTTTATGCCTTTGTCACTTTGTCAAGGTTTAATGTTTGGTCCAAATGACCATGCAGATATGAAGCTGATCCAAAAAGCTATCTGCTGCAGGATGAGGAAAAAAAAAAACAAGATCCTGGTTTGGAAAAGCCTTTCAGTTCCCGTGATAGCTATCGGTTGACAACTACCAAAATAAGAAATGTGTTCTACTTATATCAATCCTTTCCTGAGAAATTAACAAAAAGATATGATTGAAAAATATATAATTCTAAAGGGTTTTTTTTATCTGGAAAACTGCTTCTAGGCTGCATGCTAGTCCTATTTTAATCAGAACTTTAAAAAAACAGGAAGCAAAAGAGAAACAATGATATTACATTTGGAATTCAATCACAATGGGGAAGAGGAATAAAAGGTACAAAAAGAAAAGGACAAATTAATGATATAACAATTAATACCAAGAGAAAGATTTACTTTAAGATAGAGGTGAGGCCCAAAGATAATGCAAGAAGATAGCCGTCCCATCGCATAGAATCTGAGAAGCAGTAAATAATTGTCACTGCATTTTTCCATCCATGGAAAGCCAAAAGGATGACCGAGCATAAAATTTAATAAAATAAAAAGGAAAATGCATGTGCATTATAAGTAATTGCTGCAAAATTAAAAGTTAAATGAGAGAGAGATAAAGTGACTGACAGAGTTCCAGAGAAAAACTTTGTGAGAGCATAAACCTATAGACATTGTTTCAAAGTTGGAATAACTACAAGTTAAAAAAAAATGATCAAACACTGGAAACCTTGCTGAAGAAACCGAATGAGCTTATTAAGAAGCAGTGGTCCCGCAAAACCAATAAAGTCATTGAACACCTGTGAAAAGTTAAAATTTTCATCATAAACATATACATTATACTCTGATACTCTCAAATGCTTGAAAGTTATTTAATAGAAAATTATTCATCATTTTTCTTTAGATGTATTTTCCTCTAATGAAGCATAATTTCATCATCAAAGAGCTTGTGCTTGCAGATTTTTGACAAAAGTAAAACATTTATTAGCCAAACTAAGTTCAAAATGCTCTCAAAAGTACTGTGTAGTCCACCATCCAAACTCTTGGTTTATATTTTCTTTTCATCTTTTTCTTTTGGGTTCTGAGAGTTTTAATGGGAAAAAAACATATTTTCATTATGTTTCAAGACACAAATATGGGTGTTGTATTCTACATATTTTCAAGAATATGTTTTCATCATCAGTGGCAAGGGGGGTTTAGTTGAGAACCTTCAGTAGGTGAATCAAATGATTGAGACAAAATCAGTATGATGAAAAAGAGAACTAACAGAGGGGGACCTTAAAACAAAGAGTTATATCAGTAATTCACAATTCAAATGAAAAACACGCTCTCCATATTTATCTAAGGAATGAATGGACAATTATGCTAAAACCAGAATCAGCATCATTAGCATATAAGCATTGTAACATAACAGGACTTCATGTTGAAGGAATTAAATTACCTTAAGCACACCAAGACAAAGATACGGCCATCCGTATGCACAAAAGATTGCTTTAAAGAAGAAAGGGTTACGACTGCTCAGCTGAACTCTCCAGCAGCTTGACAATTTATCATGACAGGTAGAAGGCTCCATGTCATTAGGTAGCGAAAGTAAATCATCAAATCCAAGCTGCTTTATGACTCCATGATTCATCACAGAAGTGATAGTTCTGAATGTCATGTGATCCCAATAGCTCTTAGCATTTCCCTTGACAAACCATGAGGTACAAATAATCACTACTTTTTACTTTCAATGGAGAAAAAAAACTAACAATCAGCACCATAGAGAAGCATCTTATTATATACACAAGCCTCGACTCAATCATGTAATTGACACTGAATTACTCATGAGAAAGGAAACAGTGATATCATCCTTTTCCAAAAGAGATTTGATTCTTAAAGACCAAAGACAAACAGAGTAATCCAATATATAATGTACCATCCTGATCTAACAAACTATGAGCTTATCATAGCCAAGATATCCAATAAAGCAATCAAGGAGGGTAGGTTCATATGTTGATCAGGCTTGCAAAAATATTGTATATAATTTGGGTTCAGGTTTTGTATTATACAAGACAGAGAACTAATTAAAACAAACTCTGGCCATATTTTAACAACTGCACAAATTGAAAAAATAAGTAGCTACAGAAAAAAGTTAGGGGAAGGACTAGCAGGAAACACAATTTCAAAAATTTAAAATAGATGAAGTTTCTAAGCAGCATAAGAAAAAATGTGTGGATATATATAACCCATTAAACAATTTTAAGTTCTGAAAGAAGAAAAAAGAAAACACAGATCTTACATAGGAAATTTAAAAAGACAACAAATTACTTACAGAGTCTCCATGAAAACCCTCCTCGATGTCTGTGTCCACAGAAAGAAGTGGATCTTCCATTGAACTACAAGTTACAGTATGGCCAATAGAAATAAATATTAGAAAAATGACAAGGTCAAGCATTCACATATGTACAGATTAACACTCAAGGGGAAATAGGAGACAAGATGAGGCTCCCATTATTTAAGGATGCTACAAGCAAACAATTGAATAGTGATACCTGCTCTTGGGAGATGCCCGTTTTATCCTGATAATGTTGATGGATATGCCAAACATGACATCTAACAAAACAGCACAACTGTCTTTAAGGCATTTCACGACCTGCAGCCAAAGAAGTTTCAAGCTCGCCCTTCCACTTACCAGGAAAGAAAGAAATATTGCATGCCTAAAAGTCTAAACACCATACATACTTTTGAGGAGCTTTACAAATTTATGATTTCTGTTTTGCAGAGAAAAAAAAAACAGAGATATCTGATTTCTACAATATCTGAACAAAACAATTAACCAACGTAACAAAAAGCAACACAATAAATCAATCAGGAATCTAGGATTCGGCAACATGGAGAAAGGGAATAAAAATGGAAATAGTATTACCTCCATTGAACCAAATGCTCTATGCAGATGAAGGATTCCTAATAGTGATTTCATGATCCACCAGAAACATAGGAACCGGTTGCAAAAAACATCATGTAAGCAGGCACACATAGATGATATTATGATAACTGTCTGCATGAATTTACGAAAGAAATCTTGAGTTAACGCAACAGAGTTCATGGCAGCAAAACAAACAGCTTGAGATTAGAAAAGCTTACCCAGACTATCAATTGAGAACTTCTGAAAAGCCACTCATGATATGCAATAAAGTTTCCATGAAGTTCTTTATTCACAAGCAAAATCAAGTCCATAAATGAGACAAGTGCTCCCAGGAAAGGAAGAAAACGAAAAACAGTCTTTTCTGTACAACTTATCTGCACAATTACTATAAAAATATTAATCCATTAAAGTTTTAACAACTACTTTGAGGGAGAATCGAGAGACCCTACTCAAATTCAGTGAGAAAAAGGGAAAAAAATAGAAGAAGATGGAAAGTCATAACAGAAAGTGAAGTGTGAAGCATCAAGAGGTTTGCCAACTTCATGTTCAACATGTGGGTTTTACAGTACAGAAACAATGTAAGAAGTTTAAGGAAACAAATGAAAGTAGATTTTTTTAATTATCAAGAAGATATGTTTAACAAAGATCCATCATCCAAGAAGGTTCCTTGGCTGGCTAAAAAAAAAGTTACTCCAGTGAATTTTCAAAAGGAACACTCATATTTCCAGTAATATTTTAGTTTAACATACCAACTGGGCCATCAAACCCTCATTTATTTACTTGGTTTTTCCTTTCTTTTACATTTTCAACAACCAAATAAATCAAACGTTAAAGAATCTACCCTGGGAACTCGACTGGCAGTGCTTCGAGTAATTGCAAGCACCAAAATTATAACAATGGTCACCACGTTCGCACCGAATCCTGGAACTGTAGGCATGTTAAAGAAAAGCAATTTATATATAGAATAGAAGAAGCCGTTACATTACAAACAAAACCTCAATATGTATTAAAAAAAGTAAGGATATAAATTATCAAAACACTCCGAGAATGTGTTTCCCTCCCATACCTGAAAAAAAAAAAAGGGGAAGTTACAATAGAGAGAATGCCGAGAAGGAGAATATATCAAGAATAGAAAAGTACATGGGCTTAAAGAAATTCACTTTCTAGCAAACCAAACAGAGATTTCACGAGTAAAAAAAGAGTAATTGAACAGAGTAGCAATCGAAGGAAATGATAAGGAGAGGAAAGGAGAGTTGCAGGGTAGAGGGAAGAGAAGAGAGAGGGAGAGAAAAGTACGTACAAAGGGAGAATTAGGGCAATAGAGGGACTTCTTGAACTCCATAATCTCTGAGTTTTTTGGAGCAAAACACAGACAAGACAAGTGTTTGTGTTGCAGTAGGCTAGCAGAGAGAAAAACGGTCGAGGAATTGTTTGAGCTCGTATAACTCCACGTGTCCCTCTTTTGGACTTTCACTTTGACTGGCAATTTTAACATCACCCGAGGATGGACAGGAGTTTTGGTGCTCTTAAATCTTTTTCTTTTTTTCTCCTCAAAACCAATTCTAAAATTTAATTGTAATAAGGTTTGAGTTGGGGTTTATGCTATTGGGTTCTAATCAAAGGCCATGATTCAAGTCATAAAATAAAAAATCGTTTCAAATAGAATAAATTGTTATATAAAGTAAGGGGTGATTTTTTATATCATTTACTGCTTTTATTCTTCATTTTTGTTTTAAATTTATAAAAATATTAAAAAATATTTATTTTCCAGACTACTTATTTAATTCAGAAATTATAATTACGAATTACTCTATTAACCACTATTTACTTCAGAAATATCTCTTGAAAAAATACAAAAAATCAATATATCTTCCGAAGGAAAGATGTTTTTGTACAAAATAACAAATGGAAAGTCAATTTTTTTAATTTTTATCAAAAATACTTATAAAAATAAAAATATGGAGGGCTTTTGCCGTGCAAGTCAAAATCTTGGTTATTTTATTATTGTTGTTGTTGAAAACATAAAAACAAAAACAAACAAGTTTTATATTTATGTTTTCAAAGTTGCTATTTAAAAGAAAAAAAATTAATGACATAGTTTTTGTTTTTTTGTTTAAAAAGTAATTTTAAATTTTTTTAATTTTTTTTGTTTTTATTTATTTATTTATAATTTTATATCATTTTAATGTCTTGATATCATAAATAAATTTTAAAAAATAAAAAAATATTATATTTTCAAATAAAAAAATACTTTAAAAAGTAAAAAATTAATTCATATATAACATGTTAGTTTTGGCTATAACGAAATAGAAATGGTAATTTCTTTCATTTCTACATTACTAATATAAAAAAAAAGAAAAATCCAATGCAAGGGCGCGTGAAGAAACAAATGCACATAATAATGATTCGATGAAGCAGCCATGAAAAGTGGGAAATGTAAGAGAATATTATCGACAAAGTTAAGCCATCGTAGCCTCTTCCTCCCATTGCTTTCTTCTTTTTTCTGTTTTATATATATATATATATATATATATATATATAGAGAGAGAGAGAGAGAGAGAGAGAAGCATAGTGAGTTTGAGGAAGCTTTTCTTTATCGTTTTTTGCCCATCAATGGACGAGGACGAATAAAAGATCAATGATAGAAAATGGAAGGAATATTTTTGAAGATCTGCTTTCAGTAACTATTATTATGGAGTGTATGGTTATTGTTTTTAAAGTGTTTTGTATTAAAATAATAATTTTTTTATTTTTTAAAAATTATTTTTAACATCAACACGTAAAAACAATTTAAAATTATAAAACGAATCACGTTATCAAATAATTCCTGAACAGCAAAAGCAAAAGAAAAGTGCTTCATCATGTCAGGAAAGTGTTCCATGATAGGTTTTGGTACGGGAATAACTCCAGAGAAAAAACAAAATGCCTGTTCTTAACAGCTAATCCAATCGCACTCTCAAACGCCATACCAAATAAGCCAATGGATAAGAACTGTTTGAGTTCTGATGACAAGGAAGCAGCCTGTAAAGCACACCATGTAAGGCCAACCTCTTAAAAAAAAAAAAAAAGGCAATTTTTCTTTGAATTTAAGTCTTAAAGGATAACCATGTGTTCTAATCTTTTCTTCAAACCCAGTAGACAGGATATCCTAATGCAGTGTTCTACCAGCACCAAGAAAATAGAAAATTAAATCAACCTTTGAATTTCTAATTTATAATAATTTGTTTGAAGGCCACAAAACGTGTAGATGGTAGTAGTAATAACATAATTTTAGGGGCATGATATGTTCACATATATGATTTGGATGTAGATTACCTCATCCTAGTTCCTAAGCAGGATCATGCGTGGTTTTCAGTAATTGTACTTCACTTGAATATAGAAAGAAGGGCACAGCTCGAACTGCTATGTATCTAAGGCTTGAGTTAGGTGATCGTTTTTCATGCAACAGATAGGCTAGCCTTCAATAGCTTCCTCCAAGCCATCCCAACTCTGCTTATTTCAAAGACATGTTCATCCTTTATATCTTCTATGCAGTAACTGATGATGGTTCTTTTCTACGAATAATTCTCTGATTTCCATCAATATCAATACACTCCTTTCACCTGATCCAGGTTTGAATAGTTTATTCTATGTCTCTTATCCAAATCAGAATATGTGCAGGGCCTTGGCAGGTGATGCTTAAAAAAACAGATGGCTCATACTCTTGTGTAGCAGAGAGTGTGACGCGCTTCACACTTGGTGAGGTATGTATTTGCTTTTCCATACAAGCTGGACCTGCTTCCTTCAGCTACCAATTGCTTGATATATTGCTATCAACAATGTATGACAATAAAAAGATCACTTGAAATTCCATGATGTTAATTGCATGATTGGTATTGCAGTCTGCCACTTGGGAGGAAGAAGATGTTGAACTTGAAACATCTTCTGATTGGCGCAGTTGAGTTAGCAGCAGCAAGCAGAGAAGCACACATCAGACGCTTATTGAAAGTCAAGCAGAGAAGTTTCACGCGAGTTTTCGGTGTTGGAGATTGATTTGTTCTTTCTTTCATCTTTTCCTACTCTATATATTTTATACCCACTTCAATCCTAGTTTCCTTTCATAAATTTCATTTATGTATATCTTTTGATAAAGTGAGTAAGGCACATAGACGCGGCTATTGTAAAGAACGCACAGGAACTTTGGTCATGTTCTATTCTCTGCTTAGTTGCAGAATGCAATGCTCAACTGAGCCCATTACTGTTTAACCCTTTGGTTTGGAAGGAAATGCTCCTAATTTGATAGGAGCACATAAAATATTGCAAGAATTATGAGATTCATCATGCTTTGGCCAGATGTTTGCTTGACTTCTGATTTCTGTATCATTGCCCCGGTAAGAAAACAGTAGAAATGAACTACAAGACTCGGCAACTCAAACATTATTACTCGACCTGGGAAAGAATACAAGTTCTTGAATTTGTTCAAGGATTTTCATTCTTTCTTGGTTGAAATTTTGTTCAAATTCTTGTAGAGAGTCGACAGGCAATCTGCATGCACGGTGTCAAATCTTACTAATGAGATGGACAAATTTAAGACAAACTATGAGTGGTTTGCTTATAGATGTAAGACAACGGACTTAACATGTTAATATACCCAAGTGATGTTTCAATAACCTCATTTAAGGTACACCACAGCTAATTGGTAAGGCGCTGCTGCTAACAATACAAAATATAACATAATTTGGTTGAACAGGTTGAAATGATACTACTCTCTACTTTCCAATGATAAATATGTATAAGAATATCCAGATAGATAAAACCATCCCTGCTTCCACTTATTACTCCTCACTGAAGTCAGGTTCTGGAGGCCTCTGCAGCTTCATCAAGGCTCTGGAATTCAAGCTGCGAAGCCTGTGTCCACGAAGAGCATTGGCAGCAAAGCGTGAAGCAAGGATTGTTGCACCTAGTCTAGCAGAGCCATCATTTTCCTCAACTAATGCCCTTTCATCGTCATCTTCCTCGTCGTAATCTACCTCCTCCTCCTCTTCTTCTAGGCGACGAAGTTCTGCTGCTCTCCTCCTGGAATACCGGCGCCAAGCAGCTTGGATAAAGCAGGAAGCCCAAGTCCTCCATTGCTGAGAGTAGAAACGGAAGGTGTGTTGCAACTGCCTGCTATGAAGACGCCTAAATTGAGATGCAACAAACTTCAGCTCTTCAGCTTCTAAGGCAAAAGCCTCTACCTCAGTCAATGCCCTCACTGTCCTAGTTGATGATGGCAAATTACCAAGAGATTTAGGGTCCAGTGCCCAAGTCAGAAGCTCCTCACCACAAAAGTCCCCTTCTTTCAATACACCTCTGTTGAAAAATCCACTCCTTCCACCATCTGTAGTTACACTCTCCAGGCGTCCGCGAATGATGAAAAGCATCTCGTCAACTGGATCCCCTTCACGGACGATGTAAGTCTCTTCTGTATACAAACTTGGCTTCAGTCTCTCGCAGATGGCATCCAACAATGTTTCATCCATGTTGGCAAATAGAGGGACCTGCATAACCACCATGTTCAAAGACATATTTCCACAAAAAATATTGGAAAAAAGCAAACCGAAGGAGCATCAAAGATAACACTAAAGAATAAAACCATACTTACTCTTCTGACCAAATTCAGACAGAGATGCCTCTTGATATCCCTTTTAAGATCTTTTGGTAGACTTTGGACCAAAGTCTCTTCATCCACTCCACGAGTTTCCAACCATTTGTACTGATCATAGCGCCTAACTCGCTCTCTAAGATCCTGCGGAAGCAAGCGATGATGCATCCACTGCTCAGAATCACGCCTTTTAATCCTCATCTCCTCTAAACGAACAGTAAGAGACTGAAGGTAGGTCTGTTGCAACCACAAGAGAGCTCAAATATCAGTACCATTATTCAATGCTGTTTCTTCTGTTTGATGAATTCTAAAGTGGATCAATATCAATTACACTGGTTAGATCAGCTAAAATCACAGTCCACAATAAGGTTATAGCACGAATTCAATGACATGAGTAGGCTCGGCATTGATAAAAAAAAAAAATTATTGGAGGCATCTGAAACAAACAAACATTCACGAGCATTCATAGAAGTGGAAATTTTAACATACCTGCATATTTCCAATCAGAAGTGCGAAGAGGATAAGCCCAGCAATAGCTAATAGTATAGAAAAGATAACTTCCAAAGGATAGGTGCTTGTTAGTAGGCCCTGACCAAGTGTACTGTATGAGGTAAAAACACCAAATGCTTCAAGTAAATAAAATTCCAATAACAGAAATAATTTCTGAATTCAAATTTCAACATCAATTTTAAAGATGAATGCACAGACAACAGTTGGGAAGTAAATGATTGTTCAAACCAAAGAATCTTCATAACAAATCCTGAACATGTGGACTAAATTTATGTGCTCAGAAAAGTTTATAGTTTTATTAGAATACTTGATCATAGCTCGGAAGGATAAGTAGTTGATAAATAAAAAATCAAAATGCTCTCCAACATTGACTATTACCACTGGACTGAGAAGTTTCTATAAACTATAGATATTGAAATCCATGTTCTTACAACTCTGATATAGGCTGGAAAAAAAAAGAACAGCAAATTCATTGTTGTGACTTATTATGTTCTTTTGATTCTTGTGCGCGTATAGCTCAGTGGACTAGACTCAAATTTTGACGAATTGAACAGGAAAGCTTTTTGCAGAATCATGATACCTCGAATTTTGTTGAAAATGCAACAAAGAGATGTGCTAATATCTCCTCATGTATTATGAACATAAAGATCAGTTACACAAGATACCTCAAATTTTGCAGGCCCCACCATAAACAGTAAAAGAATTTGGAGACAAAGTTCCTGGATGACACAATGTCTGATGACATAGCCTGGAAATAGATTCCATAATTAAATCGTGGATTATCATCTTCGCTGACAGAACATTTGTTTCCAAGAACCTCATCACTTATCCTTCGCCAACCGTGGAAACCTGGCAGTGCTTTGTTGCCACAATACAAGAAGTCTATGTTACATTTCCCACTTAGAATGCAAGCTTCTCTCCAGCATGTATCTTTGCGTTCAATGGCTAGTAAATACCAGAAAGCACCTGCTATCTGTAAAGTTGGACCTGAGTGTGGTCAGATAAATTTGATAAATTGCTCCACAGGCATCTTTAATCTATTCTAGTAATATTTGTTTTAAGAGAAAACTAAGAAACTTAGGTTCTAGAATCAGTAGACAATCATGTTGAAAGTTCATAAATCCATTGTGAAACATTTAGGATTTGGAGCCATTTCCCTCGCATTACATTTATTCAAGTTAAGAACATCACGTCCACAGAAACTAACCGAACTTTGTTGGGGTGATTATCTTCTTGATTTCCTTAGAACTTTTACAAATGTTGGCGTCAAAAAAAATGCTGCTACTCCTATATATCCAAATATCCGAAGACCAAACAGAACTACTGAAACCTAGCTGCATAACAACAATTACTTACATGACTGGCAAGCATGTACCAAAGCAGATAGTACGCAGCACCAGCAAAAGCACTCTCAGCGAAGGAGCCGGCGGTCTTTTTCAGGTCTGACCCCAAAGGCAAAAAGCGAGCAAACCTTGGGATGTATTGAAGAAAAACAATAATTAGCAATGCCTGCTTAGTAGCTAACACCTCCGAGCCCTTCTTTTTATTATTAAGATATTTCCATACCACTATCTGCAGAAGAAGATAATTTTAGTATGTACAGATATCATATAGAATCAATGACATTTATTCGTAACAAAAAGGGGGAGGAAAAACGATAAAATAATCAACATTCAATGGAAAAAAAAGAATGCAACAATGCCAGAAAGAAGAGAAGTAATTCTCAAACCTGAGGCAGAGGGAGCACAGAGAGAAAATCAACAATAAAATAACGGCTTAAATATCTGGTGGCTATCTGTGCAGGATCAATCACAAGTTCACCTCGTCCGAAAACCCTTGATGATGGTGCAACATAGGCTATTCGAAACTGAAGAGCCATGCGAATCAGATAGAAAACATCAAGTAGTGTCCTCATAGTTGTAATTGTTGCTGCTAAATTTGTATCCATACCCAGACAGGCCATCCGATAGTTGAAGACAGGAAGATAAAAGAACAAAGGATCAACAGATACTGATAAAATGCATGATATGATCAAAAGCCTATTCCATAACAGAAGTGATTTGTCTTGAGGATCAAAAATCATCTTCTCAGACACCTTAAGGTCCTCTGGAAACACTGCACGAGTAACTCCTGTTCTAAGTGATCGTCCAATTGTTAACATTCCTTCTGATCCTCTTTTCACCCCATACCTAAGGGATTTTGAAGCATTTTTCTTTCCATGGCCAGCTATGTTAGAACCATCTAAATTAAATCTCAATTTCTTCATTCCTTTCTTATTAGAAGTCACTGCTAATGTATCAAAATCATCCAACCTACAAGTTCCCAAAACAAGCCAGCATTGAGTTAGATATAATTCATTAAAAAAAACACAGATAGGTTGTTGCTATTTACTACAAAACAATCAAGACCAGTAAAAGAAGGCAACAATAATAAAGATGAACACAAGGGAATCTAATGTACCTTACAAATTTCTCCTTCTGGCCACCAATATATTGTGACTTGTAGTTACAATCGAACATTTTGCAGAATGGGGATCATAGATATACCTTTCAGGGCAAGTTACTAGCTACCATGATCTAATAACATCGCTCAGTAGAAACTCCTGCACAGCCAAAACAAAAACGTTCAAGATACTACTGCCATGGGTTGGAAATCCTCGGACATGGGAAATAATCAACATTCAATGGAAAAGAAGAAGAAAGAAGCAGCAATGTCTCTTTCAATAGGAAAAGTGTGCACCGATAAACGCAGCAAAATACCAAACTGTATATGCACCATCACGAGGAAAAGTATCAATTTTCTATGGTGGTGGGATGGTACAAAAATTGATGAAAGTAATCAACAAGAAGTTATTATTATAGGTTTTCTATCCTTCCCTCTTCATGAATCATTCCTCTCTGATGGATCTCTCTCTATTTTCTTTCAAACAATAGGTAAAAAAGGTCTCGGGCCCGATTTTCGTAGGAGATGAACGTGACAGCATACAAATTAAGTTGGGAAGGACTCTAAGCCCTATGATATCATCCCCTCCATGATGGCATTGGCATTGATGATATTGACATAGAAAACCTACACACCCTTCCAAATCTTATGGGACCCTTTAATTTTCTCTCTCTGAATTATGCATTAACGGGTTGTACTAGAAACAGAGAAATTTCATGATAGAAAAATGCATATCTGATTCCCAGATGCGTACGGATGATTTACAAAAGATTGAGGAGAAATTTAAACTCAGCTACATTTCATCAAAGTGCAAGATTTTATTACAAGGGAAAGATTGAACGGACTTACGGAGGCAATCCTTTTAGCTTCAACTACACAATTAATGAGCCAAGGAGAAATTTTGAATAAAAAAAATCGGAAGAGATTGAGAGGTACAGAAAGAAATAGAGCACGAAAAGGGTGAATATATAGGGTTTTTTTTTTTTTTTTTTTTCCCGAGTTGGACAGTTATAACGGTTACACAAAAAGATTCTGAATATATTAAGGTGATATCAAGCCAAATCACTCAACTGACCAACATGACGTGTATCAAATTTACTCTGCATTAGCTCATGGAGAAATTTGCATGTGTAAAGAGACCTTGTTTTCTTTTAAAAAAATAAATTAATTATTGAATCAAGCTTAAATTTTACCAATATATTCTAAAAACTATGTTATCTATGTAATTAAAGAAACAACATCATCTAAGTTTGAAAACATATCCAAATATGGCCTAGAAGTTACTAATTAATATATTTTTATTTTTTTTTATTATATTTAGATTTTTGTTCTATATATATTATAGAAATTATTAAAGTTCAAGAGTTTTCTCTACAGTTAAAGGATTATAATCAGAGAACATAAAAAAAAACATGTTTTTTTTTAATAATTTAGAGATGTAAGACTTTAGAGATTGAGAAACATCATGCACGATATAAATTACATCAATAAAATGCGCACAAAAATCTTATTTGAGATAATTTTTAAATGAAAAGAAAATGCTAGTCTTAAGGTTTACAAACAAATTTATCAAATATCAATAATGTAACAACCCGGCCCAACCTGCTAGATATTGTCTGCTTTAGGCCTTACTGCCCTCACGGATTTGTTCTTGATGACCATGCATGACCTCAAAACAAGTCTTACAAGTTAACAACCAGAACTACTAATAAGACCAGCAACCAACTCCTCACCCGCTGATGTGGGATATTATAAATAGTGTTGGTGATATATCTTGTATCAACAATCAACATAGTACCATAAATTATTTTTGAAAAATTCTAAGTGTGTGTGTGTTTAATTCATATTCAAATTTATATACTCTTTAAACATCATATAAAAAATTAAACGCCATTCTCGTCGTTAATTCAAAAGGAAGAAGGGAAAATGGTTGATGTCATGGCAGTTCATCATTCGAGAGGAAGGGAAAATCATACTAGTGAACCCAATAAATTATAAGCGCAGGCCCATTTGAGCCCAATAATACAATAAGCCCAGTTCTTTTAAGGTACTCATCTCCCCTGCCCTGGCAGGGAACCCTTGTTGCCGCTGTAGTTTTCTTGAGCAAAGCTATCAAACCTGTACGGGAACTGACCTGGTCTGGGGTTTAGATCACTGGGTTTTTGGATTTACTCCTAGGTCATTGGGTTTATTCAGTTAAGTTAATTATTTGATTAAAACAATGTTATTTTAGTAATTTCTTTTAATTTATTAAAGTTTATTTCATCGGAATTTATATAATTTAGTGATCTCAACTCAATTATAGTTTAGTTTATTACATCTAACTTTGAGCATGTTTGGGAATGTGGTTGTGGTTGTTTTTCAAAGTGATTTTCATTTAGAAATGTACAAAAGTAATGTTTTTTTATTTTTTAAAATTATTTTTGATATCAACGTATTAAAATGATTTAAAAATATCAAAAAAATATTAATTTAAAGTAAAGAAAAAAATAAAAAAATTTAAATTTTTTCAAAAAAAATTTTAAAATGTAAAAACAAATAGGCAAACCCTAGTTTTTGAGGGTATAGAGGAAAGAGCAAAAGCTCAAGAAAGCAAGAGAGCGTGATAATGTATCAGTAAGAGAGTATATTATTTTTTTATTTTATTTTTAAAATAAGGTATTAAGAATTTTAAATTATTTATCGTTGTTATTATAAACACAGTATTGATTTTAAAATATCATTCTAGTTCTTCCATTCTCATTACAAAAATGATAAACGACGACGATTCAGCGCCTCAACCTATAAAAACTGATGTGGTTGAGCAAAAGAAAGAGTGGCTATGTGGATGGCATACAGCAGCCATGGATGAAAGAGCACGAAGAGTAGGGTTTTGTAAGAAGATCGTCTGGGCTTGCTTAAGAAATCTGCAGCCTGGTCAACTCAATACAGCCCAGGAAGTGGTGGAAAGCCAGCAGAGTTGCCGAAAGCATCAACGTAATTTATGTCATGCTTAGCAAGAGTAATTAAGATGTGGATTAGTTTCTTGATTAAATAAAAAACTTTAATTAGTAACTTATTCAGGCGATGAGCTGAATCTTTTTTCATTGAATCCTACTTTCCTTCCCTGAGTAATTAATTAGTTGTTGAGGATTAAGATTTCTATATAAAAGTCATAGGTCCAAGTCCTGTAAAAGATAGTATGACGAAGACATAAAGTAGAATCACAAATCTTAAATTTAATCCAAAAGAAAAAATTGTCTCCAAAAGTTGAGCAATGGCAAATAAAATAATCTTCATTAGACAATGACCACTTAAATCTGTTTATTTTTGTATTTTTAAAATAATTTGAATTTTTTATATTTTTTTATTATAAATTAATTTAATATTTTCATATTGTTTTGATATGTTGATATTAAAAATAATATTTTTTTAATATATTATTTTCATCCATATACAAGAAAAACATATTCTAAAAAACAATCGTTGCCCACTAAAAAAACCCTTTATTATTTAACTCTCTTTTTACAAAAAGAAGTAAATAAATAAGAATTCATGATCATAAAGCACAAACAGTTTTCTTTATAGGAAAGAAGTTGCCACCATCATTTTAGTCAAAAGTAACACACTCCAATCGGCCATTTGTGTTTTAATATTGCTTGATAT
>Ga0307518_10000934_pt1 | contig 21717 bp, 4 predicted proteins | sample 25_EM_MG_FD_203889 | JGI IMG/M metagenome (GOLD analysis project Ga0307518, IMG submission 203889) | Populus trichocarpa ectomycorrhiza microbial communities from riparian zone in the Pacific Northwest, United States - 25_EM | ecosystem: Host-associated > Plants > Roots > Unclassified | place...
AACTTTTTTTTTTTTTTGTCATAATAGTTTTGGTGTTATAATTATTGTTTAAATTCAAGGCATTGAATATCAAAGAAGTGCTGGTCTAGCAGTTAAGACATTGCTATATCTCTATAATGATGAGAATACAAGTTTGATCCTCATAAAGTGTATTTATTAAGAGGGGCAGCCACGAATCTTGAACGGAACTAGTCTCACCTTTTAAAAGGGTGTAAGGATACCCGAGTAAAAACAAAAAATAAAAATAAAAATTCAAGGTACTAACAAAAAAAAAACCACCGTTAATTTAGAACTTGAAGTTGAATTATGGGATGCTAACAAACCGTATTGCTTACATATTCAGAAAGACAAAAAAAAAAAAAAAAAAAAACAGTAGCCTATGTTGTTAATCTGTAAAAGAAAAGGATGGTAAGAAAAAAAATATTTTCTAAAAGAGTGTGGCTTCAATACTGGTCCCCTGTGATGTGAGCTGCCACTTCTTTTTCTCAAGAAATGCTCTAGTACATTCTGTCCCCTTGTAGTCCCAGTACATCACCAGTAAATATATTATGAGGACAAGCCTTGTATAATGTTAGTTCACAAAATGTTCCTTGTAAATATAATTTATTTTAATCTTCAATTTTAATTTGTTGGAAAACTGGTGGCATGTGACCATGCATATAAACATAATACATAAGCACCTGTTTAAATTACAGGGAGTCAGTTTTTTTTTTTTGGTACGTACAATAGTTATAACATATAAAAAAGAATTGTGTTAATTGAAATTTCTTGACATGCTACACCTTAATATATTCTCTTAATTTCATAAATAATTGTGCTCTTTAATTTGAGTGGCTATATTTATTATTCATGTTTCATATTTTATTTGCTTGACGCGGTATAAAATTAGCACAAATTATATCCCTCTAGAATGAGACTTATTATCCGTTCTTTTTAGGAGGTGAGTATAATTTTCTTCCATAATAATTGGCTAATGTGTGTTGTTTGTAAAAAAATAGAGAAAATATCATTGAATTTTTTCGAACCTCATGAGATTGATTATATGTTTTCCAATTGGTAGTCCATTATAAATTATTTTGGCATGTTGTGCCAAAATGCCAATGGAGTCCACAAGGAACTCAAAATTAATATATGTGATGCGTGGAATATTGTGGATGAAGAGAATAGTCTTGACATTTTAATCTTGATCAATTTAGATATAATATTCTAACTTACATATTAGGAGATAATTACTAGCTTCTGTCGTGAAATTTTTTGTTTTAATATGTATGAAAAATTTTATTGTTTAATTCAAATTGTGCAATGAATGTAGAAAATAGCCTCCAAGAATTTGGTATTTGAATTGACTAAAGATGAGAAACTTAATGGAAAGAAGTATGACATTTCTTATAGGAAAATTCAGCATATTAAGATGAGAAAAAGGTACTTAAGATCTTGACCAATAACATGAACCCACTGAAAAAAGGGACAACTGCCTAACATCGATGTGATGTGCAAGCCTATGAGACTTGGACAAGTAAGGATTGGATTGCATGTTTTTCTATGTTGAGATGCATATAGGATGACATAATTAAAAAGTTTGAGATTAATTAGAATGCTAAAGAAATATGGACCAACTTAAGGTAAAATTTGATGGCATGACAACAACCAGGCTGCGAGCCCTAACACTAATTTAACCAATATATAATGGACCCAAAGCATTCTATGGTGGAACACTTTAGGGTGATGTTTGTTATGATAAGAGAGTTGTAAGTAGCTGGTAATAATCTCATTGATGAACAACAAGTTCAAGCTATCATTAAGTCCTTACTTGAATCCTCTTAGGGCCAATGAAGATAGTGCTAACGCACAATGAGGGTATTTAGATCGTTAATGATATTGGGCAACATCTATAACTTGAGGCAGAGCACAAATAGGTGAATTGTACTATAGTTTTAGCAGCCCAAGCTAGACAATGTAGGACATTCAGGCCTAAATATAAAGGACAATAAATGTGATGTTGTAAATTTGGCACCAAGAGTTGGAAGAGTAACCAAGCACCATATAGGCAAGCGTGGAAAGAAAAACATAACCAAGGTCTAGTGCTATAACTGTGGAAACATGGGTCACTTTGCTCAAGATTGCTCTAAGTTGAATAAGGTATAAACCTACACTGACTCTCTTATTGTTTATGTATGCTCACATGTATTTGTTGCTCATATTATCTCTAGTTGAATTGTAGACATAAGAGCAATAAAACATGTAGTAGGAATTCAAATTGGATATATAGATTACCAGGGTCTACCAGCAAGCATCCATTATGTTATTATATGTAATGACACTTATGTTGATGTTCTTGAAGTTGGCACATATCGCTTAAGGATGTGCATTGGGCTCAACCCACTTTTATATGATGTGTTCTATGCCGTAAAAATTCATTGTAATCTTTTATCAGTTTTAGCTATGTTGCCTTTATGTTTTTCTTTTCACTTAAAAGGTACTCAAATGGATAATTATTTTAGTTAGGAAATTCTTTTGACTTGGTAAGTTAGGTAAATATTTTTTTCATATTGGATTTGGACTTGCATTTTAATAATGATATTGCTTTGATGACATCTTCTACTTCTTATAATATTATGTCTAATTCAATTAAATAGCATGCAAGATTGGGACATATAAGACAATAGAGTAGCTACACTAGCTAGAGAAGGCTTATTAAGTTCACTCTCTAAAGTAAGTCTGTCTATGTCATGACCTAAATCTCGGGTCCATGACCAACAATGTAGGAGTGGTATCGTAAGGACACCACACTTACATTAAGCCTTAGAACATGCATATCATAAAACAAATATATAGAGAGTTTATGCATCATATTGTAATCTTTCAAATATTCCTCAAAACCAATAAAAACAATTCAAAATACTTATTAAATTAAATAAAATCCAATATTTGAAATGAAAATCTAAACTTGAATGAAAACAACATAATAGTGCAACGTCTAAGACATCAAATCACAAAGAACAAGAAAAGCCTCATAAAAGCAAGCAAGGCATACCAACAAACAAAGTGGCAGGTACTCTCAATCAAAGGTCAATATGCTAAAAGAAGCTAAGAACCTAAAATAATATTAAAATGGAGGGGTGACTTCAACCAACTAGGTGAGAGAATAACATTTAATATACATTTTAACTATTTATAAGTATAAGGACCAAAACAATATATATATATATATATATATATATATATGTGTGTGTGTGTGTGTGTGTGTGTGTGTGTGTGTGTGCACGCGCGCGCGGGGGGGCTTTAAACATAATAGCATATAATAATGGAATACATGTAAGAGATCAAAGGACACTCGAAGGTGACTAGACGACACCCGAAGGTGACTAGAAAACACCTGATGGTGACCGTTATGGGAGGATAAGTCGCAACAGGTTGGTGCCTCTCTCACCGCTATGTTTACAAATACGATGTGCACAAAGACTAACTACTCTCCCTTAGTATGGAGTTTCTGACAAGTTCAATATCAAGACATAACAGGTATTCACACAATTATCAAAGCAACAGAATGTCACATCGAATAACATTTAATTCAGTATAATACGAATACATATTCAAGAAACTGATGAGTATTTGGAAATAAATCAACATATATAGATATTCAAGAAGGTCATTTGTACTTATCATATATTCAATATATATAATTTATTTATATTGCATGCATATTAAAGATTATCTCACTCACTCGAAAAACAAAAATATTAGAAAAATATATGCAGAACTGGAGACTATTGAAGATCGTTAGAAGGAACTTCAGCAGAACCTATAACGGATATGAAAAACACTTAAAAACTAATCAAAACAAGAATAACATAAAAGATTAAAACTCTAAACTTAGAGACCAAAACATAATTATAAAGCCAAACTGATTCACCCGATCAATTCTAAACATATCCTAAATTGATCAAACCTAACATACCCGATTAACCCTTACTGTTGGGTCAATCAGTTGACCGCCATCACAAGCCAACCGGTTAGCCGGTTCAAACCAACTGATCAATCAGTTGATCGGGATTTCTAGAATCTTTATCTGCTAGTCTTTAAAATTGTTGATTCCCTAACAATCAATATGTTCCTAAAAAAACCCATAATTATAGTCCTTAATTAGTTCATTTTAAGCCAGAATTAGCACCCTAAACTTTAATTAAAACTCTTAAATTATTCTATCATCACATCAAAATAAAACCCTAAACTATTCTTTAATCCTTCCACAATTAATGTCTTGATAAAAAATAATAGTTGAGAGAGATACTTACTTGCTTCTTCAACCTTCTTGAACCATAATTTAAGTTTAAAACTAAAATCCTTGGTATTTTAAGAGAAATTTATGGTAAAGGAGAAAAAAAAAGAGAAGAGGAAAAACAATTTGTTTTGGTAACCTTCTCTTTAAATACATAGGTTAGTTTAGGTTGGGTTTGAGCTTAAATTTGTGCCTAAGTATGATGAGCTAAGAATATTGGTTTTACAACACTCCCCTTGTTATACAAAATTCATCCTCAAGTTTAAACTCATAAAGAACAAAGAAAGGGCACAGTTGGATGCCCAACAAAGGCAGATAAAAACCATGAAAGATGATATTATTAAGCCCACCAGTTTATTTGAACAAATCTTGAGATCTAGACATGGAGAAGGAATTTAAGCTCAGCCTGCAATTACCGCTCAACCTGCTTCTATGCAAGCAACTCCCTTCACCTTCATTCCACAAGCGTTTGAAGGCAATTGGCACCAGGCTAGAGGCCTAAGTAACTACTCCTTTTCCACTTTCTTTACCAACACCATTTATAAACCTAGTTGTTGAAACCCAGAAGGCAAAGGTGATAGAAGAAAAGGATTTTAATAAGTTGTCTGCTATTGAAGAGATATTGAGGGCAATTGAAGGAATCGATCTGTATGATCTAGTAAAAGCCATTGAAATATGCTTGGTTTTGAACATAGTAGTCCCTAAGAAGTTAAAAGTGCTAGAATTTGCTAAATACATCGGTACACAATGCTTAATGACTCATCTGAAAGTGCACTACAATAAGATGGCAAAAGTCGTCCATGATGAGAAGCTTCTGATCCATTTCTTTTAGGAAAGCCTAGGTGTTGGTGCTTTAAGTGGTAAATATGGTTGGATAACAAACCTAGTGAATGTCTTTGTCAAGCAGTATAAATTCAACATGGGTATTGCACCTCGCAGAATGAGCCTACAAGATATGAAGATGGGTGTTAGGGAATTTATCCGGGAGTACACTAAAAGGTGGCATGAAGTAGCTGCTCAAGTGAATCCTCCACTATTAGAAAATGAGGGTTAGCTTGTTTACCAACACTTTCAAGATACCCAACTTTGAGTGCAACCCAACACTTTATTGACCTAGTGATTGTGTCCAAAAATATTAAACAGACTATCAAAGCAAGAAAAATCATAGGTTCAACCATGAGCTCTAGAGTCACGAAAAAAGATGAATCTGAAAAATGGCCTAAAATTAGAGTAAAATGTAATAAGTCAAATTTATGAATGATAATGGTATCTACTACATTGTCACCAGATCATCTTTAGCGTAATAAATGGTTGGTAAATACTAAAAAGACAAAAGTTGCTGGGGAATCTTACCTAAAAAAAGTGTGGCATTTCTCAATTCTTTTGTTATAAAACTTTGTTATTCTACATTTTGTTTTGTGGATTGCATCACATCTTTTTAGTGAAATATGTCTTTTTATATCTATTTGTTGTTTTTAAATCAAGATATTTTTTGTGTGAAAGTAATAACTTGATATTTTATTATTGTCCATAATTGAATAAATATAATGGAAAAAATGGTCGAACATCAAGGTGTGCCATGCAAGATGTTAGGGGGGAATTTTTCTTAGACTTAAAAAATTGAACATCGTAAGTGATCTCATGGATTTGTTCAAAACAATATGACCAAACTAGTTTTGTGAAAAAACCCTTACCAAAATAATCTTGAAAAATTAAATTTGCCTTTTGATTTTAGAAATAATTCAATGTTTACTCAAAACAGTGTGTAGGCGTCTTTTTGTAGGGTGGCAAATAAATCATTCAAGCAATTCTCATTCTGAGGTGACCTCACAATTTTTAACGAAAAGACATAAAATGAAAATATGTAATTACTCTCACACCATGTCTCTTCATTCATGTTTTACATGTATGTATAATGGTATGTAGTGGATTTGGTAGTCACAGACTCCAAAACATAGTTCTTTGTAAATCTAAACCATTATACTGGACAATGAAAGATTTATCGGTTCTAACCGTTTGTGCTTGAAATGATAAAATGCCATCCTTTTATTCATTTCACATTTTTAAAATATATCCCTTATAGTTCCCTTTTAAACCTAAATAAGTTTTTTTTCGTAAATACCCTAGGGGCAAAAAACAAATCCAAAGATCAAGAGTTGATTCTAACTAGAATCATATCTCATATTGGAGGCAAATAGAAATTTAAGAGTTGAGAAAAAAAAAAAGAAACTCAAATGCTAGGGGGCATGCCCAAATGAAAAACAAAAATGACTAAGTCAAGGTCAAAATAAAATAAGAATGGCCCATCAAAGCAATTAAAAAAGGCAAATAAAAGAAATACTATGAAAGAAAATAAGATTGAAAGACATAATGAGTCAAGTAAATGGTAGTGATCCTAAGTTTTTTGAACGTTGAAACACTCTTTAAGCCTATAAATCCCTTTCTTTCATAGCTAAGAGTCATAATCTGCATTACATGCTTTTAAAAAGTCCTTTCTAATCAGACAAATAAGCAACGTAAACCAATAAATAACGTTATCAAAATATAAAGAATTTTTTCACAAGAATCATAACATCGTGAACAAGTTACTCATTATTATTTATGTTGATAAAATGAGTACTAAAAAATAAAATAAATTTTTCTCAAACAAAAACTCGAGCTTTCACTTAAGCCTTTTTGCATTGAAACCAAAAAGATAAAAGGTCACATCATCATGTACCTTCATTCATTTTAATATCACTTGACTAAAAGAGCAAATCACCATTTTTCTATATATATATATATATATAAAGATTAAACCCCGGGGAATTATAAGAAATTCAAAACAAATTTGTTTTAAATTTACATCGGGTAAATTTCTATTTTTAAAATACAAGAAATTCATTTGAGCCATAAACAACCCAATTTTTATCTAACACTTCTTTATTAGCCTATGTCTTGTCAATCATCATCAAAATATCTGTAAAATTGCATCTTAGTATTAAAAGATGTGTCTTGGGGTCTCGACCAAATAGATACTTTCCAATTTACATCTTACTGATTTCATGCCAACCATAAGACATACAAAGGTATAATCATTAAAACTTGTGAAGTGGTCTTAAAAGATGAAAAATGATTTCTTGAAAAATATTCATTAACTAACTTTTCAAAGTTGACAAAAAAAAAATGATGATGCATGTACTCATGGTTTATAGACGATCGCAACTAGGCTAGTTGAGATAAATCAGCTTAGTCAAACCCATTGTGATAATAATAGTCAAATGATAGTTTAGCAAAATTTATCAAAGCCATGAATGATATCTGACAATGACAAGTGCCTCTTAATAATAGTCAAAATAATGAGCACAACTTGATCAATTGAGGGTAATGTTGCTAAAAAACAATTTATGACAGTGGATGATATGGTGAACACCATTAGTAGTTGAAATTAACACCACATATGGAGGTTATCTTCATGGTTAAGTGTTGGTTTACCCTTTGAGAAATGGTAATGGTACCTGATAAATATGTTATCATATGAGAGCATTTTAATAAATGCTGAAAGGATGCACACAGTGAGATCAGTTGGGGGAAATTTTAAATAGTCATTGACAATAGATAATTTAATAAACTTCTTAGAAAGTGAGAGTAATGGAGTACCGCTTCTCTATCAAAATAAATAATAAGTGGATAATGGTGCAAAAATACCACAATTAAAGGCACCATTTGCTCAGGAGGCAATATCATGGCTAAGAGAATTTGTCACTTCTCAAGGAATGACCAAATGAGCAAGGCTTCATGTAGCAAACCCATGAAGGAAGTATTCATTACGCAAGGTTTAGGCTGCATGATAAAAAAAAATAGTCAGACACATTAATCACACATGCAAGAAGTGGGCTGAAGAGTCAAGCAACAAATAAAACTCATCTTAGAAATTACAAACCTCAAAACAAGAGAGAGGTTGCGAAGAAAAACGAAGGGCTTATATTTTAAATCAGGTAAAGATACATGCATAAAATTGAAAGCATTATACAAAGTTTTGCACAAGAATTGCGAAGGAAAAAAAATCCTCAATGAAATCCAAAAAAGCTCTAACAAATTTTGAGTTGTCAAAGATTTGACAAGGATACTACTGATTTAACATGATATCCAAAAGTCCAGCTTCAAAGGTATGAGTAACTCATGATCATTAGTTAATCCTTTTTAGCCAAGAAGATAAGACACCTTCTCTTCGAACAACTATATTTCAAAACACTTTCGAAAAATTATTTTAAAAAAATCTCTAAATTTCTAACCATTGGATAGGTCATCTATTACAATGAGATCATTTTCAAGAAGTTTCTGAATTTCTCACAACTAGGTTTCTCACCCATTACAATGAAACTATTTTCAAGAAATTTCTGAATTTCTCACAACCAGGTAGGTCACCCATTGTTTTTCACCACCAGGTAGGTCATCCATTGCATTGAAGTAGTTTTTTAGAAATCTATGGCTTTCTTTCTATTAGGTAGGTTATGTATTACAATGAGATTATTTTCAAGAAATATCTGACTTTCTCACCATCGGGTAAGTCATCTATTACAATGAGAGCATTTTCGAGAAATTTCTTATTTTCTCACTTTCGGAGTAGGTAACTCAATACAACAAGATTATTTTTAAAAAATCTTTGAATTTCTCATAATAAGATAGGTTACTCATTATAATAAAATTATTTTTTATAAATCTCTAAATTTCTCACCACCAGTAGGTGATGCATTGCAATGAAATTATTTTTTTCAAGAAATATCTGAACTTCTCATAACCAAGGAGATCACCTATTATAATCAGATTTTTTTCAAGATGATCTATTACTATTATAATGAGACTATTTTCAATAAATTTTTGAATTTTTCACTCACCTACCTAACTTCAATAATATTTATAATTGATGATTCTCTAAATATCTTTATCTCTAAATACTTTTTATGTAGTCCAAGTATTATAATTTTTTCAATTTTGTTTGATTATCAACTTTATAGAAAACGATTTTTTTTATTTTTTTTAATTTTTAACTTTTCTTATTTTATTTGATTTTCAATTGTATTATTTGATCTTTCATTATCCTTTTTCTTCAAAAAAAAAATGTTACCGACTAAATTCCATTAAAAAATTATTTTTTAAGATATTTTTATATTTAAAAAAAAATATTTGTCAAACAGGAGATTACATTATTTTGTTTATTTAGATGCAAAACTTCCATTTAATCCCTTCAAATTTTAAAACAAACTATTTTAATCTATACATTTTATTTATTTACAAATTGATCGTCATTGGAAATTTGTTTGGTCAAAATTACAGTTTAATTGTACAATTAAGTTTTTACATAATCACTTTTTACCAGATATACTGATTCATTACAAAGCTTTTTCTATAATAATTGTACAATTATAACCCCAACATTAAAATTTTAAAATTGGACGTAAATGAAAAACAGCGGACAAAAAAATGCAGTTCTTAAATCATCTGGCGACGAACTTTAGTAGCCAAGAAGGACAACTTTGAAAGCTTAAAAATAACAAAGCCAAAACCAAATATTGGTTCGTACAAGGAGGCTACAAAATGCGACTAACCATATATAGTAGAGAAGAGGAAGCAACCAAATAATTTATACTACTGGAATCTCAATATTGGCTGTCATTACTGGTGGAGCAACATACTCCTCATCTTCCTTGGGAGGATGGATGGTAACCAGATCAGGTAATGGTGTCATGGGCCCCACCTTGCCCTTAGGATCCCAGTCAAGCATGATCTTGACCTTGATACCAAGCACACCCTGTTACCCTCATAGATAGTTATCGAGGAAACAGAAACCCAAATAAGATTTAAGAAAATAAGCAAATAAAAAAAAAGGTAACAAACAATGAGCAAATTTAATCCACAAAAGAAACACAAGAGAAGCAACTGACCTGTCTAAGAAGAACATGCCTAACAGCTGAATCAATATACTCTTTAACAGGTTGGCCGGAGGATATCATGTACCCGTCCTTAAATTTCATGGACTTGGCACGTTGTGCTCGGAGCTTTCCACTCACAATAACCTGAGAGATTACACAAAAGAATCAAACTTCCAAAATGTAGCACGTTTGTGCTGGTATAATAGAAACGATAGAAAAAACAAGAAAATTTTGATGCGTACCTCACATCCTTTTGCTCCACTCTCCATTACAAATCTCAGGACCCCATAGCAAGCCCTATAAACATGTATAAAATTCAGCCATAAATTTCAAAAGGGACAAAATATGTACAACTTATAAGGATAAAATGCATAAAAAGAGCTTGAGACATGGGGTATTGATGAACATTTTCATGCCCCTCACTCATACAGATAACCAAATAAACATCAGAATTCATAACATTACAGAACTTGAAAACACCAAAACTCAATTATCAAGCATGCTGGTATGTTAACCAATGCAAAGAAAATGAAAAACAGTCACCAATAACAAATCAACCAATATAGTTGTAACAATGCAATATACCTGCGAACAGCAAGGCCTCCAAGAAGCTTGTAACGAAGAGACTCAGCCTGAGCAATTGCACAGAGACCCCTGTTATTAACTTTCTCAGCATAAAGCTCCACACCATTCTCAGGAAACTTAAAACGTTTCTGAACAACAGAGGTCAGTTCCCTGATCCTCCTCCCCTTCTCACCTGAAAGACAAATACATACAAGAGAGTTGAAAGAAAATTTACTCCATTTCATCATATAAGATAATTATTTATTAATTACGAGCTAATATGCAAATTGATGGCAGTTACAAATTAATTATCAACTATGACTTTGACTAAAAGTATATTGATTCATCAAAAGTATCTCTCTGCCCTTGTCTTGCATTCAAGCTAGGTAAATACTATTTTCAGCGAGTAAATAGCTAAAGCAACAGCACTAACACTCATATCAAATATTACTAAATAATTTAGAAAAAAAAAACTAAAATAAAAGATGAGAGCTTTACCAAGAACATTTTGGGTACGAGTAGCCCTGATGATGATCTCAGTGCGCATCGGTGTAACCCTAACTTCAACACCAGAGTACCCATCCTCAGCCAATTCTCTAGTCAATACCTCATTCAGTTCTGCATAGAAAACGCCATCTGCAACAAACTAAAAAGAAGAAGGAGATAGATCACAGGATTAGATGAGAAATAATAATAACAATATAGCTAGATTTAATTAATTGAAACAGAATAAAAGAAAAGAGAGGGAAATTTGAGATTACTTTGCGCTTCTTACTGATTTGGGTAGCCATGATTGGGAGAGAAATTGGAGATTTAAGAAGGAACGGCGCTTTTCTGCTTTAGGTTCGGCGAAGCGCATAAAACCCTAATGTGCGAGTGGTAGTGGTAATGGATGCGCATGTGTGTGTATAAAAAGGGCTAGGGTTTTTTGGTAATCTAATTAAACGGTGGTTAGTGATGTCGTTTTGGACGCCAGCAAATTATGGGCCTAGATTTGATAAAGACTTCGCTCCCATTTATGTTTCTGCATATTATTAATAATCTGTTGGTCGCCTAACGAGGATCTCATCCGTCTGAGGTATCTGATTGGCCTCAATGTAGCGGTGACATGATCAAGGGCGGGCCAGCAACTAAGCAAATATATATAATTTTTTTCCAAAATTAATTATTAACTCATGTAGAAGAAGTTAACAATAAAATCTTAATTCAAATATATTATATATAGAATATCAATCTTATATGAAACATTTATATGTGATACATTAATTTCATATTGTGTGCAAGCAGATTATATATGTGCGAGGAGAAGATCAAATTTAGCATCTTTTAAAGTTTAAAGTAATGCTTTAGTAGTTGCGACAAAATTAAATTGAATTTGTGTGATGATAATACCATACAATAAATAAAAAAAAGAAAAGTTGTGTTGCTTTTGTTAAATTTTGTGAGTTGAATATGTAGGGAAACAAGAAGTAATCTAGCATGAGGGGGGATATGATTTTCAACTTTGGCTCTCTTGACTCAAAAAAATATAGATTTTAATTAAAAAATGAATGGGTGATTTGATGGATAAAAAATATATTTTTTAGCTAATTTAGTTAAATATAACTTGGACTGATTTAATATTAAGCCCCGTTTGTTCACTAGAAAGTAGTTTTTTTTTTTAAAGTGAATTCTTGAAAAATGAATTATTTTTTGATGTTTGGTGGTGTCATGGAAATAAGTTGGAAAACACTTTTCCAGTGGAAAGTGAGTTGAAAAATAACTTATTAATATTTTTTTCAAGTTTATTAAAACAGTGAGGAACAAATCTTACAAATTAAAAAGTTGAATGAGAATGAAATTGAAGAAAAAATCTAATTTCATAAATTATCTCAAAATAAAATAAATAACAATCAAAATAATGGAGATCAAATCTAACAGATAAAGAAATTGAAAGATGATAAAATTAAAATAATAATAATTATAATTTCATAAATTATTTCAAATAAAATAAGTAACAATCAAAAGAATGAGGATCAAATTTGATAGATAAAAAATTTCAATTAAAAAATAATAAGAGAAAAGCAAATAACAATCATAAAAATGAGGACCAAAGTTAATATAAAAATCAAATTAAATCAAATTCTAAGGAGTGAAATTGAAAAACAAAATTCAAAACAAAATATATAGCAATCAAAAGTTTGAGGACCAAATTTGTTATAATCAACAAATAATATGATATTTCTAAATTTTTCACAACTTCTGAAAAGTGTTTTCCCCCTAAAATAAAATAAAAAAACACTTTCCTGGAAACTAAGTTAAATTTTTCTTTGACTGAAAAGTATTTTTCGTTGATCAATTTTTTTTAATAACAAACAAATACAAAAAAAAAATGAATTTTTTTTTTAAAAAACTACTTTCCATCAAACAAATGAGTTCTTAGTACAAAAATATATATATAAAATTTTAACTTGGGATGTAGCCCACCTGAGCCTTCAACATGGCTCCGTCCTTAGACATGATTGATTATTAAGTTAGTCCTAAAATTTATTTTGAATTTCAATTCACCAAATTAATATACTGTTATATTTAAAGAAAAAGAATTAATAGTTATTTTTTCTTTATACACAAATCAAGACCATTAATTTCAAAATCAATAGTTTGAATTTAATAAATATGTTAGAAAAATCAAACCCTTCGTGTTCAATACTTTCCATTATCCTAGTCACCTTAACTTTTAGAATGTGGACTCCGTACATTTTGAGTTTAGAGGTGAAGGCATGAGCACCTAATATGTTTGAGTTCTATGTTGCAACGTATGATTAGTATTCCGAAATAGAAAAAAATAGAAATAATAGAGGTAGAGAAGATAAGAAAAAAATAAAGATAAAATTGTGTTGGGTAATGACATACAAGATATTTATGTATTCAAGATAAATATGAAGAAGTTTATTTTACTATTAATATATTTTATTGTCAAGTTTATATATTTTAAATAAAAAATAATATCTAATTTTTTTTTATTTTAGTTTATATTGAATATTAAAATTAATAATATTGGAATAACAGTGGTTATAAAACTAGGACTGATTTGACGGGGTTGACCCTAGGCCTGGACTGGTCTAAGTTTAAGAAAACATAGAGAAATGATTGACTCAACCTGATCTGGTCAAAAACCTAGGTCAACCCGGGATAAAACACATGTCAAAAACCCATTGACTTTTTTGATAAAAAGAGTCAAAACAAGGTTGCTTTGATTTTGATTTTGATTTTTATTTTTTAAAAAAATTTAGGTCAGCCAAGTTGACCCTTTTGACTTGTGACTTGAATTTTGCCTCAGGTTGACTCCCGAGTCGCGTTTTAAAACTATAATAATAATCACTTTTATAACTACGGTGACTCGATTCAACCTGTGTTGATCGTCGTGATCCGTGACTTGGGCCTTACCCCAAGTTGATCCCTGAATCAAGTTTTAAAATTATAATAATTACTGTTTTTATTTTATGTTGACCCGAGTCAACTTAGGTTGACCCTCCTGACACGTGACTCGAGTCTTACCCCGGGTTGACCCCAAGTTGGATTTTAAAACTATGATAATAATCACTTTTATCCTTACATTAACCCGAGCCAACGACCAACCCCACTCGTGACTTGAGCTTTGCCTTGAGTTAACTTCTAAATCGGGTTTTAAAATTATGATAATAACCATTGATCCGAGCTAACTTGGCCCGTGACCCAGGCCTTGACTAGTGACTCGGGCTTTGCCCTAGATTGACCTCCGAATTGGATTTTAAAACTATAATAATAACTAGATTTATCATAACATGTCTTAGTTGGATAATTTTGGATTTGAAAGTTTTTTAAAATGATATTTTAGAAATTAAAATAAATAAATATTGTCTCTAGAGACATGTTCCCTCTGTACCTCTTGTTTTGAAAGTACATAAATTCACTTCAAAATTGTTTTAAAGACAAATTTATTTTTATATTTTTATTTTTATTTTTTCAACCAAACACATTTTTGTCCTCATTAATTCGTTCTTTCTATCCTAGAGCAGTATCAAATGCTGCTTGTAAGTTTCTTATTTATAAAATATTAAAAATTATAAATGAAAATGAAAATATCTTAATTGATTTATTTTAATTTTGCGTTCGGATAGTCAAATGAAGTTTACTCTCTTCTTTAATTTCTGTTTTCTTAATACTTATTTGGCTCCAAAGATAAAATGGTTTGGAATTCTTATTAAAATTCCAAACTACTTGGTTTGATAAAATAAAAATTATTCCTACAAGCTAGCGAGTCCCATATAAAAAACTCAAATGCTAGCTTTTCTTTAGAAGCTTCATCTTTTTAGTTTTTTCTGTTTCTTCTCTTCATATATTTTTATATGTCAATTGATGTTTTAATCAAGCACCTTCTTTTTTCTAATGATAACCAATAGCCTTTTAATAGCATCAATTACAATATTATGCTCAAAAGGTTCACTCCCTCTTTTGATTTTCTAATTTAAACATTATGATCATTACATAAAAAAATTAATTAGATAATTGGTCCATGCTCTGCCATTGATCGATAAAATTTTTCTTTGAGCAAAAAAAATGATGTTCAGTCGACGCAAACATCTTTTAAAGAAAGGGAAAACCAATGATGAAATAAAAAAAATAAGCTAAAAAAAGAACGATGTCAACCCATGTTAATCCACAACACTCACGACCTGAGTCACTTGGCTAATATCACCAAATTTGAAAAAACCACAAAACTCAATTTTCAACTAATCAAATGTTGAATGATGAAATTGAAAAAAAATCATACAAAAGGATAAAAAAAAAATAGTAATTTTAAGCCAAAAAAGGCTCAGGCCCTCCTAGTCAGCCTGATAAACCCACGAGTCAGGTTATGATATTGGGATAACCTGATAAAAAGGAAAGCAAAGATAATCATGAAGCCTAATTTAAAAAAAAAAAATCAATGTCGAATGATGAGATCAAAAAAGAAAATAAGTCTAAAAAAATTGATGTCAACTCGCATTAGCTTATAAAACTTGTGATTTAGACCATTTGACCGAAAGAACTAAATATGAAAAAATCATAAAGCCTAATTTTCAACATATCAAATATTGAAAAATGAATTTTTTTTAAAAAAAGTTCAATCACATAAAAGGGTCCAAAATAAGAAATAACATTTAAAAGCAAATAAAAAAAAGGTGCTAACCCACTTAAGTTAACTCATCAAATCCACAGGTCAGGTCATGAGATCGAGATAACCCGATAGAAAGGAAAATAAAAAAAATCATGAAGCTTATTTAAAAAAAATTAATGTCGAATGATGAAATCAAAAAAAAATAAGTAAAAAAAATGATGACAACTTGTGTTAGCTTATATAACCTATGACCCGAGCATTTGATTGGAAGCACCAAATTTAGAAAAACCATAAAGCCTAATTTTCAATAAATCAAAGGTTAAAGGATAAAATTGAAAAAAAAATTATACAAAAGGATTCAAAAGAAAAAATAATAATTAAAAAAATAAGAATCAAATTTGAAACAAAAAACAAAACAGAGGATGCATAATTTTGGATTGAAGTGTTAAATTGAAAAGAAAAATCAATTTCACAAAAAAATTACAAAAAGAAACTACCAAAAGAATGAGGACTAAAATAAATTAAAAATTTCGATTCAATGATGAAATTGAAAAAAAAATAAAAAGTTTACAAAAGGGGTAAAAATAACTTAAGAAATAAAAAGAAAAGGACCAAATCTGAAAAAAAAAATGATAAATTTAGGTTAAATGATGAAATTAAAAAAAATCAAAAACTTATAAAAGGGTCAAGGTTAAAAATTACAAATCAAAAGCACGAGGTCTGATACTAAAATACACGCAACTAAGAAAACTAACCTAAAAATTTGAATGCCAAGGATGAATTTTGACGGAGGAAAAAGAAAAGAGAAGAAGAAAAGAAAACACCATCGGCCACAATCTATCAAGACGATATGATGAACCAAAAAACATACACATGCCTATAAAATCTTCTAGAGATGAAATTTAGTGTCCATTAACACATACATATACCCCTAACCATAAAACATGGTCTTATATGGTTTTTTGCTTTCATTTTATGGTGCATAACATAATAGAATCAACTATGGTATCATACAAGTTTCATAAATGGTTAAATGCATATGTATGTTTTTTGTACTTTTTATGTTGTATTTAAAAAGTTCCTCTATTATTTTTTTATTTTAATATCAATCTTGTATATTATATTTTTATTTAGTTATATTTTTTATCAGTTGATAACACTATCACATAACATATTGACAAATATCTTATGTGTCCAAAAAGCAACAAAAAAAAGTTTTTATAATTTTATTTCATAATAACTTCTTGGTCTTTAGACTTGTTGATTTTAATAATGGACTTTTAAACTTTCTGTTTACATAATTATCTTTATTTCATTAGATTAATTGATCATGGATGTGATCTTTTTTTTATTATCATTGTAGTTGACATTATTGTAATTAATTTGTTTTTATGTTTGGAAGGTGGATTGGTTGACTGACATGTTTATGAAGAAAATGTTAAATTGACACATTTAATTATATGAGGATTGAATTATTATTGTAAAGTTATTGAAGTGTTTTTACTTTAATTTTTATTTATTTCTCATATTATCATAGGTATATTATATTTTTAATAAAAGTTTTGTTTCCTATGATATCAATATCTATTATAAGAATTTTTATTTTTTAATTTATTTCTCTTGATTTTAACCTTAAAAATGGAGCCAATTTTTTTATTAAAAAACATTGGCTCCATTTTTAAGGTTAAAAAAATATAAAACAATGAACAAAACCAAAATTCTCATGATAGATATATTATATTATAAGAAATAAAATTTTTATATTTTTAAACGGGTATACCTATTTAATCACAATAAATTCATACTTAGCTCTCATCTCAATTAAATTGATTGAATTATTTTAATCAAGTTTTAATTGAAAAAAATTATTATTCATAAATTAAATTGTATTTACTATAAAATAAAATATGAAAACAAAAATTTCAAATTGTAAGAAAAATAAAATATAAGAAACAAAGTAAATTTTTTTCAAAAATCTTAATAGCCAAAAATGTTTGTTACCAAAAAAGCTTAAGTAATAGGCATAAGACTCGTGCTAAGAATTAACAATAATATCCAAAGGCGCTGTGTGTTGGAACAATTTTTCTTATTAGTTACAAAAGATGCTCGGGCAATGCAGACATCTTTTAAAGAAGTAAAAAAGGCAACTCGATGCATAATTTAATCAAATATTAAAAAATAGATAATATGTCATGGCCTGATTTATGGATCCATGGCCGACATATAAGCAAGGTTCCTATCCAAGTTTCCATACATATGCGAACCCAAACTTATATATAAAACAGATTTCTCCGCAACATGATAACATAACTAACTCTATAATATAAATAATTAACTTAATACAAATTTTAATACAAGTATTATAATTATAGAGCACTAACTAGACAAAAAGAAAAAGTACTAATTATAACCAAAAGAGCAGGTTCTGAAGGTTCAAAAAATGTGACTTGCGAACTAGTTATAAGCTTGAAAAAGATAAATAACGAGATGGTGAGTTCAGCAATTTAGTGAGTAGATAACGTTCAATATACATTTACGAGGTAATACAATAATGAGGGATGCATATACAAATATGGCTTTAAGTTCTTACAGGAAAGTTTCTCAAATATGCCATAACAAGAATATCATAAGGTAAGGCTCGTCAGAATATCATAGGGTCAACACATCCATTCCTATAAATCTGTTGATCATCAAAGTAAAATAAATGTTCCTTCACGTAAAGCAAATAAATTCGATATCCTTTAAAACTAAGGGAAATCAATGAGATTACGAGTAAATTAATTAGACAAAGCTCTCTAATCAATTTCTTACCATCAAACAAATTTAACATTGAAAGCAATTCTCATTAACTTGAAGTAGTCTTAGGAGTAAAGTCTGTGCATTTATTCTAAGTAAACGTTCAAATGCTTGATAATTTAACTTAGTTTATTCTTCCGTAATAAATCAAGATGAGAGTGGTAGCAATCAAATTAATTCTTTTGCTTCTTACTTTAGGCCCTAACAACAATTATGGATTGAAAGAAACTAGAAAGGATACATGCCATCTTAAAACAATTCAATAAGCTTAGATAACAATTAATAGCATAATTCTGAACAAGGAAAAATAAATACTTGAATTTGAAAGAATTACAATGATAACATTACTTCTTAAAATTTACTAATGGAGATGATGTGCATTCCTCTTGAACCGAAATTAGGAATTAGTTCATATTTGTTGGAAAATTGACAGAAACAGAGAAGAAAAGAATGTTGTAGAATCTCTGTTTCAGTTGTGTTCTGCTCTATTTATTCTCTCCCTTGGCTATCGAATTTCTTCTAAATTCTTAGGCTAATTAGAAATCCTTATGCTACTTAGCTCCCTCCTTCTTTATCTGGTCCTTAAGGTTGGTTAAATCCCTCATAATTTGTATTGAAAATGAACTCTGCTGCTGTCACAACTCTGCTGTAATTCCAACTCTGTTGCAACTTAGACTTTGCTTCTAACATGGTTTCTTGCAATATCCGACCATCCCAGCTGTATTCTTTCATTCATGACATGTTAGAGGTTTGATATGCACCTTTCTTGGGTACTAAAGCCCACCGTTTTTATGTCAGACTCTCAACCATAGTGGGATGCTTGACACTGTTAGTTTCCTCATCAGATTAGGAGACCAATCTCGTGCTTCAGATTGCATCTGAATTTTCTCTTTCAAAATGATTTTATCTGACTTGGCATCCTTTATATAAGTTGTATTCCTGGATGTGTAGATGATTATGGGCTTTTGAATTGCATGATTTCAATGTCTGAGGCTCAAGATATGCTTATTTGAATCTGTAGTGTGGAAGTAGAGAATCCTGCTGCAAGGAGGATTTCAGCCTGATTTTACAGGTCTGATTAGAGGTCCAAATGAACTTAGATTTCTACCTATAATACCTTCCTAGAAAGCTTGATATGTGTACTTTAGCTTTTATTTAGCTCACGTTCACATTCTGAAATTAAAACTTGATGAAAAACCTATTACAAGAAGTAAGGTCCGAAACATAAAATGCAGAAATTCTTTATCTTTTAGCAATTAATTCACAAAGTTTCCTAGGTATGCCAAACTCATAAAAATAGCATCCAATAAGCTCACATAAGATCAAAATACATTAAAAAACATAGTGTAAAAGGAATAAAAACATATTTATATTTTGCCCTACACTTAGTTTTTGCACTTATCAAATTCCCCAACACTTAGTTTTTGCCCGTCCTCGGACAAAATTTCAAATTTACTTTTCCAATATAAATAATATAATGCCATCAATGAACACCAATTAAACTCTCAAATCATCATAACATATCATGAATAACACTGTAAACCACTTAAAATTGTTTATCAATTATTTTTATTTTAGACTAAAACAACCAAATAGTAGATCTTACAAAAATGATCACTCAACTCTCATATGCTTGAAAGACTAGTGTTTCACTCAAATTCATTCCAATGAAAATGATCTACCATAAGCTTATGACTTGGTTTAAGTTAGGAAATCTTTCGTAAGATAGCTAAAAGTAGTCAGAACCAATAAAACAAAATACCCCAAAACAAGACATAGAATATTAAACACTCCCTCCAATCATTATGAACTTGGCAAATGTTAAAGCTACATTATCTTTTGTTATTGGAAAATTGATTGTTCAACATAACAAGATTTTGGTTTAACTAAAGGATGATTTTTTACCCTTAAAAAATTCAAACCTTTATTGGAATTTTTTTTAGCATAATCTTCTTCCCCTGCAACTAACCATAACCTTACCAAATTTAAGACACCCCCATACTTATTTCATGTATTCCTATGGTTGAATAATGATGTATTATGCTCCATTAGTTTTACGGCTTGGGTAATACATTGTGTGGTTTATGGCTTGTAATACGGGTTTATAATCAAATAAAAGTCCATTAGTTCAAAAGGGGTCTCAAAGGAAAAATTTATCCAAAGGTGGGTTGCTAAGCTATATAAGGTTCATAACAAAGAATACCTTAATCATGTTCATGTATGCGTGTAAAAGCATGGTCTTGATTAAAATCAGAACAAGTTCTAGATAAACAAAACCAATGGAAGAAAATCACACATGAAATCAAAGTCTCACAGGCTTGTGTCTACTAAATCTAGTTACTTTAGTCCTAAAGAAAAATATCTTGACTAAACAACCTTAAGAAGCAAGATGACCATTTAATCATTTTATGGATTTTTTTATGAATTCAATTGAAAATTCATTAAGGATATTAATGTTAAACGAAAAAAAATCAAAACAAAAATATTTCTTAAATATTAAAAGCCAAAGATGTCCATTCAAATATGTTGAAATTTCAAAACACAACAAATTTCTATTTTGCTAGAAATGCAACACAACCCCTTAAAAATTAAATTTCTATCAATATGCAGGTATATTTGGCAACAATTTTGTCAAAATAGAGCATGAAATAGAGCATCATTTCATCAAAATAGAAATGCTAAAAATAGAGCACAATGCTGCCAATGTAGACAACCCCTAAATCCCCAACACTTATTTTGGACATTGTCTTCAATGAATGTAGTAAAGAGAGATATGGAAATAAAGAAAACTCCTTGAATTTTTATGTTTAATGACATGCTAGGTTTGCTTTATTTTGGCATCCACGACAACAACTTTCGTTCATCTAGAATGTTTTGCATTTCTGCCATAACTTGCTGGATTCGGCTGCTGCATTTGCTACTGTGATGCTGCGTCCTACTGAGAATTTGAGTAGTATGGCAGAGTAAGCAAACGGTGCTGAAACTAGGTGCTGGTACGAGTGTTGACAGAGAAGATTATGTTGCTTGCACAAAAGGTAAATTATTAA
>Ga0307518_10000935_pt1 | contig 21717 bp, 7 predicted proteins | sample 25_EM_MG_FD_203889 | JGI IMG/M metagenome (GOLD analysis project Ga0307518, IMG submission 203889) | Populus trichocarpa ectomycorrhiza microbial communities from riparian zone in the Pacific Northwest, United States - 25_EM | ecosystem: Host-associated > Plants > Roots > Unclassified | place...
TATTTTTTAAAATTTATTTTTAACACCAACATATTAAAACAATTTAAAATTACACAATAAATCAAAACTAAAATTTAAAAAAAAATTTAAAAACATAATTGGATTATAATACGAAACAAGTTTGGACTGAATTAAATAATTGACCTGAGTTTAATTGTTAGTAAACAATTGACATCAAGTCATCAACTAATACTAATTGTTTTGGGATGCAAATGAAGTTATAATTTCCTCTAGGCTAGTTTTTTCCTTTAAATTTATATGTTGATGTTGCAGTCTCAGGTGATGTTCAAATTAAGTCAAATCACAGTAATTAAGAGATTAGATTAGTAAATTTATTGGATCTATGGATCCATTCAAGATCTCAACAAATGTTGTTCTTTGGGCTTTGTATTTGTGAGGCCTGGTGGACTTGGAATATGGCAAACCTCGAAAAAGAAAACGAAAGCTGGTTTGGTAGTTAAAGATTGTGTTTGGTATAGCGAGTTTGGGGATAAGAAATTTATTTTTTTATCAGGTTAAAGTTTTATGGTTACTTATATAATAGCTATTAGAGGCTTACATGATTATTAATTTTAGAACCCGTAAGATTAGTCGAAATGCGCGCAAACTGACTTAGACACCCACGTTAAAAAAAAAATGTATCGGGTAAGATAGTCGTGATTATTTTTTAAAATATTTTTTATTTAAAAAATATTTAAAAAATATTTTTTTTATTTTTTAAAAAATATTTTTGATATTAATATATTAAAATGATAAAAAAATCAAAAAATATTAATATAAAATAAAAAATTAATTTTTAAAAAAATATTTTTAAAACATAAAAATAACTGTCAGAAGTTGATATAAATTGGTTGCAAAAAGAGGACGAGGCAAGTCAAAACACACAAAGCATCGAATTCTACATGGCAGTGAAGGAGTAGACTATGGGGGGACAAATTTCAACGTAACCGTGCATGTTTTGCAGTGCCCGTGATTGCCGTTCAAAAACGCGTTTTCCGACTGCAAGTGACAGACCAATCCTGTCCCAAGTTTTTGAGTACTTTCCACTGGGGATGATGAGTGATCCTGATTCATCCTTTATTTCGATAATAATGACCCGCTAATCTTGGGAGTTTAGACCACGATCAAGCTCCCTTATTTTGCATTTTAACAATTTTTCATTGGATAATTTTATTTTATTTTATTTTTTATTTTTGTCTGGAACAGCATATTTTATTTTTTAATTTTTTTTTAATTTTAACTAAACTGAGTATGAAAAAAATTTAATAAATCAAACAAGTCATTAGCTAACTTTAAATCACTTCAATTTAAAACCCCTTTTAGATTAGATTCAGATTATAAATTTTTCAAAACAAATCATAAAATCAAGCTAGATTTAACAAGTATATCATTTTTATCTCTTCTCATTTTATAATGAATAGATTAATAATTTATTTGAAAGTGTGATAGATATTGTTTTTCAAATATTTTTTTTTAATATATTAAAATAATATTTTTATTTTAAAAAAAAATATTTTTATTATCAGCAAATCAAAACGATTTAAAAATATAAAAAAATAATTTAAAATAAAAAATTAAAATTTCATTAAAGATAAGTACAACCACGACCCAAACAGTTTCTAAACAAAAGAAGTTTAACAACTAATCTAGCTGCCACACTCCATGTGCCTCATAAAATCAAGACAACGTAAACCATAGAAAATTAACATTAGAGAACAAAACTTTATTCTAAAAATAATAACTATACAATATTATCATCATCTCCATCATTAATGATTGGAGTGGCTAAATGAGGTATATAACAGCAAGCATGGACAATGATGAGCTGGCGCACTATGATAGATTAACCCAATGGGACCATCTCCCTTTCCAGCTTCCAGGTGGCATACAGCTGTCTGATACCTATCTATGAAATGACCTCAATCACCAGAAAACGATGCCGCTTCCGCACTGACCAAAATGCCCTCAACTTGACCATTTTACCCTTCTACGCAAATGCAACGGTCACTTTTTCACCCTCAAAACAAACAAGAAGACCGTAGTAACATCTTTGACCCTGGCAAGCTTGGTATTTTGCAAAAACAAACGTAGATTTGATGTAATTTCAGTGACTTGATCAGGGCAGTTTAGTATTTTTAAGTTCTGAAAACGAAAGAAAACGAGAGAGGACCCGGAGAGAGAGTTCAGAAAGAAGACGAAGAAACAAGAAGAGATAACTTCAATTCAGTGAGTTGCTGTTTAGTTTTTGTATTGCTGCTGCATTGTGAGTGTTGAAAGAAGTGAGTCATGGGTGAGTCAAGTGACTCAGTTTCGGTGGATATTGACATGCTATCTTTTGGTGGGAAGGTAATTAACGAACTCTAACTAACAAGAAGAAAGGAAAAAAATGATATCTTTCTTGTTTTCTTGATTACACTCCGTGGCTTACAAGCTTTAAGCTTTATTAATGGATTTTGGTGTTATGTGTAATGTAAGCAGGAGCATGTGGTGAAAACAAGCAGAGGTTCAATCTCTGTGTATGTTTGTGGTGATCAAGAGAAGCCTGCTTTGATAACTTACCCTGATGTTGCTCTTAATTGTATGTTCCATTTGCTTGTAATTTCTTCTTCTTTTTACTTAATGGGCTATTTTTCTTTCTGATTTTCTCTAATTTACCTTAAATGGGTTTGTGTGTTTAGCTCATTTGAGGTGAAATTCAATTATTTCCGGGCTTTTTTGGTGCTTTTGTTTGAAAGTTTGTTGTACTTTCTGTGCTCTTGAAGAAAAATTGTAACTGCAGTGCTTTGTTTTACAAGAAATGGACTGGTTCAGACTGAGTTCCTTGAAAGCAGCTGTAATGGATGCTTTTAATTTAATCTAAGCATATTTTTTATAATTAAATTCTTAATATTTAGATTTTTTATGGTTCTTAATTGATTCTTGAGTTTTAGTTGCTTTAGTTGAGCTGGCTTGCTTTAGTTGCTTCTAATTGAAAAGATCTGAGTTTCAATGTGTTTTTGATATGTTGGTGTTTTTTGCTTTCTGGGTTTTTTCACAGCTATGACTTGTTTCCAAGGTCTCTTATTTAGCCCTGATGCAGCTTCCTTGTTGCTCCATAACTTCTGCATATACCACATTGATGCCCCAGGGCATGAGGTCAGTGTCGCTGTTGGTTCTTTAACGTTGGCGGAGTTTAATTGTTTAATTTTGTTTGTTTATGGTTTTATTATCTCTTCTTTTTTTCCCCTTTTGAACGATGCTAATAAAGTCTCTCTCCACCCTTTGTTCAAGAGCTCTTGCAGTTGGGAGCTGATGTCATTTCTACTGATGTTCCGTTACTTAGTGTTGATGACTTAGCAGACCAGGTTGCTGAAGTGCTTGATTTCTTCGGGTATTTAACTGCTTGCTGCATTTACTGTTTTCTTATATGCTTTTCCAATTATGAATTTTTTGTGTACCAATGAAGATTTGATCTGCTTCTTGTTGTTTTCAAGTTGGTTGTCTGATCATTTCTTATTAGTGGTTTCATGCTAAAGGTCTGGTTCATTTTGTTGTTCTGTTATCTGGATTACTTATGAACCATTGACCACCATTTGTCTAGGAGTCCTATTGATTTCGGCAGGCTCAGCTATCTGGAATTTTGTTTTTCTTCTGCAACACCAGTTGCACAAAGTTCTGTCATGCCCTGCATTAATTTTGTGTCTTATTCAATAGAGCTCGCAGTAAAGAGTTCCTGTTGTTTATAACTAGCTAAATTTTTAGAAACTGAGATTTTGGGAGCAGGAGCGAAGATCAATTAGGAAGGGCAGTTACCTAGTGTATTGATAAATGTCTTGAGTCATTAAATGTTTGCAGTTTCAAGCCAAAATAGGATTCACTTTGTGCAAAATTGCTGCAATGGTAGCCAGAATTCATTTCCCGATACACAAGATTAGTGTCTGGAAATTTGAATTATCAATGTTTTTCTCATGTAAAGGTCCTAAGAGGAATCCTAATCTAACCTATAAGTGATTTATCTCTGTCATGAAGACATGTTACAGTATGTTTAAGAACTAACTCACTTTTCTACATCAGGCTGAAACAGGTTCTGTGCTTAGGCGTAATGGCTGGTGCTTACATCCTGACACTTTTTACTGTAAGTTGGGAAGAGTCTACCCTTGTCAGTTGCCTCTGTTTTTACCCTGATGTTCTGATACATGTTTATTTTTCCTTGTGGTACAGATGAGATATCAAGAACGGGTGCTTGGGCTAATTCTTGTTTCCCCTATTTGCAAGGCACCTTCATGGACTGAATGGTTTTACAATAAGGTTTTACTCTCCATCTTCAAGTCAAGGCTACTTTTTCTTTTTTTTTTGAGGAAAAAATATAAATTTGAAGGAAACCATTCACCTGGGACACCTAAAAAAGATTAGGATAAAACTAATATACACACTGTTTCACACATCTTCACAGTAATCCAAGTTGCTTAGGGTTTTACTGGACTTGCCTTTTCAGGTGTTAATGAACTTGTTATACTTCTACGGAATGTGTGGAATATTGAAGGAATGCCTTCTCCAGCGTTACTTCAGTAAGGTACTGTTGATGACCTTTTTTTTTTTTTTATCTTTTCTAATTTTGGAATGTGATGTATAATTATCAGATTCTGAATGTAGGAAATTAGGTGCAGTGTGCAGGGCGCAGAAGCAGACATCATTCAAGCTTGTAGAAGGGTAAGGATTCTTGGTTTCAATGTCTTATTTCCTGTTAATTCCATTTAAATTGTACAGTCTCAGAATTGGCAATACCAAAAACACCCTAACCCTTTGTGATATATTGTCAGAGCAACCTGTCACTCTTATCAGTGTCTAGGAAGGGTACATCCTATATGGTGCCTTTTTGAGATATTTGATGTCAATCTCATTTATCATTTGTTGGCAGTTGCTGGATGAAAGAAAAAGTTTGAATGTAATGCGCTTTCTTCAAGCAATCAATGAGTGAGTATTTGTAACTTGTTTAAGCATCTTCTTGTTCATACATCATTAGCCCGAATCTCTTCTGCTGACTACTGAATGCTTTCATTTTGTGGTGCCATTTAAACTAGCATGTCTGCATGAGACTGTAACTTAGCCAGTTGCTACAAAGTTTTGAAACTAATTGCGTAACATATATAGCCGCTGTCTTGTAAAAACGCCTATGATCAACTAATTATCAAGGTGTTTTATTAAGCAGGAGGTATGACCTTACAGAGGGCTTGGAGAATTTGCAGTGCAGGACACTTATTTTTGTGGGGGAAAGTAGTCAATTTCGTGATGAATCAGTATACATGAGTACCAAAATGGGCAAGAAAACTTGTGCTCTTGTTGAGGTAGGGTGGTTTCACTTCTTCAGACTATTTGTTTCATTATGAGCAGTTGGCTTTTTTAACATACGCAAGATTTAGTGATAATAATTGCCTAATTAATAATCTTTTTTATTTTAATGAAAATTGAAAAGTTGTATTATAACCCAAAAAGAACCATAAAGAAAGTAACTCTAAAGGCTGAGAAAAAGACTACAACCATGCCAATAACTCTTCCTTGCCAAGTCATGTTTTGCTAAGCTATCAGCAACATTATTCTCTTCCCAATTGACATTAACAACATTGACAGATCCAATTTTCTTGGTAAGACTAGCAATACAATTAAAAACACTCTGAAATTTCCATGGCCTAATTGGTCATCTTGTTGGATCATAATGTTGACAAGGCATATATGTTCCTGCATGAAAGGATTATACCTTGAATATTAACTAAAAATGAGATCACCTGCAGTATGTCTGCTTTTGCAAGCACGCCACCGTATTCTAAAAATATATGGAACATATTATTGGAAGTTTATTTAAGATCACTTTCAAGTTTAAGGTGCTTGTTTTCCTTTTTGCATCTTAAAAGTGTTTATTTGTATCTCCAACAGGTTGAAGCATGTGGTTCATTAGTCACAGAAGAGCACCCTTATGCCATGATAATTCCGATAGAGTTTTTTCTAATGGGGTTTGGGTACCACAGACAACCGTATTTTGCTTCCTCATCAAGTATTGGCTCCAACCCTACCAGTCCTTCAAGTCGCTGCTGTATAGCGCCGGAACTTCTCTCCCCTGAGAGTCTGGGTATCAAGCTCAAACCAATCAAAACCCGTGTAGACATTGATGTCAAAGTATGATTTATTCACAAGTCTCGAATTTAATAATTCAGAGGAGCAGTATGCTGGCTTTACAAATATGTGTATGGTTACCATGATAACTGTCTTGCATCTACAAGGTAGGATACTCGTATTCTTTGATTTTATTGGTAGGAGAATTTTATGGTTAGGGATGAATTCATTTAACGGTTTTCTTGATTATTTTGTAGTGTAGATAAAATAGATATTTATAGATACAGGATACCGAGATGGTAGGAGTCTTATTTATTACAGGAGGATCAGTTTCTAGCATTTGACATGTTCTGTAGTACTTTATGTAACTTCTCTTGCAAGTAATTGTTCGAAGCAATGTCCAAGAATCACCATTGCTTTCCTTTTCTTTTCCGTCATTGCTATTTGGTTGACTCAACGCATGTCTAAGAACATTTATTGGTGTTTTCAACTAATGTTTTCATTGAAAAAATATCAATTTATTGTTTTTTTAGTGATTTTTGATGAGTTGATATCAAAAATAAAAATAAAAAATTCATTTTTTTTTATGCATGCTTCTAAGCTTGATTGAATTTTTTAATAGGCATATATTATGGTTGAATTCCGTTGGATAGTTCAAAGAATTGTGAATGGAGATGATCTAAATCTAAGAGTATATTTTTGTAAACATAATCTTCAATTCCCAACTTTACTGCTGCTTTCTTTATGGCATTCTTTCTTATACTACCTGAATTGGAGTTAGGTGGACTCCAACAAGTTCCAAGAACGATAGGTTTTGAATTGAGATATTCTCCTCGAGACAAAGTTCTTCAGACTGTTTTCTTCGCGAGGACAAAGTTAAAACTAAACAAAGAAATAGCATGCTAGTTTTTCTCCCTTTGTTCTTTGTATTTACTGCTCGTGATTCAATCAAATAGTAACCTATTACTTCATTAAGTGACTATGGCCCACGATCCCTCACTTAAACAACTTCAGAACAAATTGACCACAAAAATAAAAAAAAAAAAAAAAAAAAAAAAAACCCCTTAAAAGGGCTGATCTTTTTTCTGTTCATTGTATGGAGAAGTATTGTGTTTTAACAATTTTGTCTTTCACTGCGTTTAACTATTCCATTGGAAGCGGGGTAAAGATGTCCTTTCTAGAGGATCCAAATGTTATTTGCATATTGAGTGGGGGTAGTTCAGTTATTTACTTTTTAAAATGTACAATAGATATACCTTTTCTCCCTTGAAAGCCAAAAAAAATTGACCAGCTTTTGGTTCATCAGTTTGGTTGGATAATTCAGGTCGATTCGGCCTTGATTAACATGGTTATAGATTTGTCATGTTAACTCAAGTTAATCCGGACTGAGTTTTTTAGGTTTTTATTTTATCTAATTTTATCCTTCTAGAAGTTAGCTATATTGTTGTCTCTTTTTGAAAAAAAATATTTTTTCCCACGTTATTGTGATTACTTTTTTTTTTTAATTTAGTCCATATGTTGTTATTGCCTATTTTTTGTATTGTTTAATTAAAATAAAATCAATTTATTTGGCACAATCAGGTCTATGACCCGAGTTGCGAATTTATCTTTCTTCTTTGAAATGTGTTTGTGACACATGAGCATCTTTTTTTATGCAAAGATAATTAGGCATGCGATGTGCACGGGTCCACATATAGTATAAATTTAAGAGTCCTAAAATAAATAAATAAATAAATAAAAAGAATTTCATTGTAATGAAATGTCTTTTTATTATAACAAAAACTAAAAATCTTAGAGGATACATTTTGCACACCCTTACAAACCATTTTCGATGACAATAATAGTTTTTTTTTCTTTAGGTAAAGTGCGGAAATCGAGTGAGAAAAGAGAAAAGAGAGAAGGAAAGGAAATAAAGAATGGGCACTTCAAGCTAAGTCATAGTTGCTTTGCCGACACATTTGTCTTGGGACAAAGCTCTTAGCGCGACGATTACAAAAGCACTTAGAAGGTCACTATGGAGGCTTGAAGGAATCTGTGCGCACCTCTCCAATGCAGTAGGCTTTCTCGTACCTTGACTCGTGTTTTTTACGCACCAATATTTTTTTTAATTTAGTCCCTAATTATTTTATGCCTCTTTAATTTCTTGATTTGATCCCTGTTTTTTTATATATATATATAAATCTTCAATTTAATCTCATATTTCATCCTACCTAAGTCCAATAAAAGCCCAACTAGAAAGAAAAGAAGGGAAGAGAAAAGAGAGAGATCAAATGACCAAATTGGTTAGTTTATTGTGGTCATGTTGATGTCAATATTAACAATAAAACTAAAAGGCATAGAGGATACAATATGGATGCCCTCACAGCCCCTTATGAACGACAACAATGATTGTTTTCCAGGTCAAGCGCGGAAATTAAGGGAGGCAAAAGAAAAGAGAGAAGAAAAGGGAAGAAAGAAGAACAAGCCCCCAAAGCCACGCCATAGTTGCTCCGCCAACACGCATCGCACTAGGAGGAAGCCCTTGTAACGACAGTTTCAATGACACTTGAGAAGGCTGTCATCAAGGCTCAGAGGAATCTACCCGTACCTTTCCAATATGACAGGCTTCCTCACACATCGATATGCGTTTTTCACGTGCTAGCCAATTTGTTTTTTAATTTAGTCATTAATTCTTTTATACTCTTTAAAATATTTTATTTGGTTCTTGATTCTTTGATAACTTTTTAATTTAATCCCGAATTTTATTCCTCTCACACCTAATAAAAGCCCAACTAGGGAGAAAATAAGAGAAGAGAAAAAAGAGATATATATGGCTAAATTGAGTTATTATAACCGTGTTCATAATCTAAATCGTGAATTTAACGAATTAGCCCGAGTTGATTGAATCAATCCAACATGTCATCGTCTTTTCATTTCACTCCCTAAATTTTTTTTAGGCAAAGATTAAAATGATGACGACTTAAAAAAATAATTAAAGCCTAATTAGGTTATGAACGGGGTGACTTGATCATGCGAGTCAAATCTAACATGGTTGGATTTGAATATGAGGCCATGCAAGAGATTACAACATAGGACTAAGCCATATTGATAAAACACAAAAGAACTATACAAACAAGTTATTTTATTTTGATTTAATTTTATTTTTTAAAAAATACATCGGTATATAATTAAATAGTATCGGTATATAATTAAATAGAAATGATAAAACACAAAAGAACCATACAAACAAGTAAAATTGACTTCCTTTTCTCTTAGGCCAGAATTGACTTTTGATCCGAGCATGAACATCGGGACTAGTTAATAGCCAAGACTGACAGAGTGACTATAAAAATAAACCCATAACTACATAATTAAATCACGAACTTCCTTAACAGATCTCAATTAACTGTTGTACCCGTGACTTCCACCTATCAAGACAACTTTGGCCACTTGCAGTAGACAACAGCGGTTTTTAGTCTTGTAGCTTTGTACAATTGATTAAAAAGTTTTGAAAAGATTTTTGGTCTTACTAAGAGATTCTGCTAATCTCTTCACAAGATGCAACCTAAAATCCCGACAAAAGTGTAGCTCTAGACCAGGAGCAATTGGAATAGGACTTTCGTTTTTGTCTGAAACAATTGGAATAGGACCTCACAACAAGCAGACAGCATGCCAGCCACCCCATTACAAGATTGGCTTCAGTTCACAGAGACCCATGCATCTGCATTATTTTGTTCTGTAGCTGGAAATTAAGGCGTTAAACAGGTTGGATCATGTAGGATATTTCTGAACACAGTAACAACTCTAAGCTTATATGCAATTGCAAGTCGCAATTACTCATGTACTCTGTTGTCACGTATATGCACTGAGGCATCAAATGAAATATCATATCATGCAACAATTTTTGTGAACATAAGATGACAGTCAACAACCTGAGCTTTCAAGATTTTGATTCAAGAAAGAAATTAATGAATTTACAGCAATCTTCCATGTCAAAAAATGCCAGCTAGAAGTTCAAATTGAGACTGACACGAAGAATAGTACGAGACTCGAATCATTATGCACATGAGCACACATGTTTAAATCATAGTCCTTGAAGTAGACTAACATGAGCTGCTAGCTGAGATTGCAGACAATGCAGAGTCTTCATCTTATCATAAAATTGGGTACCAGATTCCGCATGTTAGTTTCCACAATCAAACAAACAGAAATTGACTGGACACCAACTACCAAGGCGTACCACCACAGAACACAACATAATGACGAAAACTAATATCACGTTCAAGTATCTAACTTGGAAACTATGAACAATTTGGTGAAAGGACTCAGCATCATACTTCACATCTAAATATGTTGTAAACCTAAAGCCAAAACATAGAAATGCAGGACCAAAGAATCTCAATGTGTCAAAAGGTTGCTAGAAGCATGATGCAAGATGAATGAATTTACAAATTATCACCTCACATTAATTGAATCAACTACAAAACAAGTGAACAGAGGTAAATTCATAGAAGTATGGATGTTAAAAAGTGCATGTGATTCTGAAAAGAAAAAACCTCCTGCAGATCTTTGACACTACCAATTATAATTGATCTTCATCCTTTAAACAGAAAGGAGCACAGAAGACAGAAAAGCATGTTATTTTGTCTCCTCAGTGGTTAAGAACCAGCTATGAAAGAGCAAGGAAGAGAACTGGAACAGCAGTAAACACAATAATCAAGGCGGAAAGAACAAAAACACCACATCAATTTCGGCGGAGTTTAGAAATTGAATTTTCAAGAGAACTCCAATAGCCTCTCAAGTTCAACAACTATCCTCCTTTACCTTGTGCAGGCTTTCCATCCAGTATCCACTGCCATAGGTAGAATAATCGCCCAGGAGATTCACAATGGGTTTCTCTGGCCAGGCCATGCAAGGTTTGAACTTTTGACATTCACAACCAAATATTCTATGCTCGTAATAGCAAATTCCAAAGCAAAATTATATGTAATGAGTACGCTGTGTATTCATCAAAAGTAGGCATTTGTTTCTAAACAAACTACCAGCCCCCTCGTATGATCATCAATTTATATTGTTTCACAGACCACAATTACGGACACAGCACAGGCAGGAAAGGATCAACTTTAAACACCAACGACCACAACAGTACTGTGCATGAAAAAAAGAGTGTCTATTACCGTTCGTGCCCCATAGCCAATGGGCTACTTTGCCACCACCCTTAAGAGCAAAGAATAAGAAACAGCATCACTCGAGTCAAATACCTTATAGCACAGTGCTCTCTTCACCTTCTAGCTAACAAGCCAACTGACATGAATACAAAACATGCACTGACCCCTTGAACTTTGACTCCCCTCGTTTGATGAAATAACCAGGACACCTGCATCACAAGGAAATTGATTCCAACTAGTGGTAAGTCACCCAAATATAACTTTGGCATCGGCTGGAGCAACTTTAGAAGGGAGCACATACTCACAGTTCAGATATCCCATACCATGAATTCATGGCGAGGAATTCATTGTGAAAAGTCTCTGAGGCATGACATGCTAAAAGCTGCATGTGGTTTCAACAAATTCATGCCACAAAAAAAGAAGCTACATTGAACAGAAGTATTTTTCTTGATATTGGATTTCCAATAAGAACCGTAAAAATGAAATTGAGAAACACATCATGAAGGAAGCACAGCCAACTAAAACACAAAATTTTATGTGATCCATTCAATTGCTAAAGTTTTCAACTGGAAAAAACAGGTGAAGTAAACAAATGGATCTCGTTTAATAAAACTAAGTGTAACCGACATAATTAATAAAATTCACAACTCACTAATGTTTTTGTTAGCTCTCAAATAAGAATCTCTGAGTCCCTCTATTCATGCTTCCAAGCATACAAAATCAATGAAAAACCAAGATTTTGCGATCTGGAATCCAGAAATCTCTGGGAGAAGGACCGTGGCAACACATTTGGATCTGAAAGCGGTTGGCTAGCCCACAACTTCTCAGCTGAGGAGCAAGTCTTGAACATAAAAACAGCATTTCCAACTGATGTACCAAAGAGCCAATTATGTACATCCCAAAACAATTCAACTGCTAGCCCATCAACCAATATGGTATGGTTCCCCCGGAACTTCCACCGGAGTTGCTTCACCTGCATCACTGTCTTACAGTCCACACGAAGCAAAAGACATGGGTCACTGACACCAATCGTGTCACATTCAATCACGAGATCATGAATTGGACCATTGTCACAAAACTGAGCCCTGGTACGGAACGCTTTCTTGCTAAAAACATGCTCTCTTTTTGCAACAAAAACAGTATTGGAAGGAATAGGAGTGGCACCAGTTTTCTTGAAAGCTTCTTTTCTCATATCCCCAAGAAGGAGAGCCATTTGCCTATCCACAACAACAGCAACATAAAATCCCTCTGATGGTTCAGGCCCAGATCCAAATTTAGCTGATGAAAGGTCCCAATATATATCAATTTTACAAGAATATGCCTCTAAACTCTTAGACCCTTTTCTTTTTGAGAACAACCACGGTTTAATATCAACCTTACATAAACAATGATTTGCAGAATCATCAATCCCTACACTTAGACCTTGACCCATCAAATTCTTACTCCATGTAATAGTGATCAAGCAAGACCGGCCTCGAATTCGACATTGATACACACAAGTAACCAAATTCTGTGCATTTTTACTAGTATTTGAAGACGAGGAATCAGCCACTTGAACCCCATTTTCACCAAAACAAGATGGGAAATCTCTCATTTTGACACTAAAGAACTGAACTTTCTACTCCAAAACTCTCTCTAAGACTTTTCACAAACACTTGCTCCCAAATTTTGCAGCTAAAAATAACACAACAGAAAAAGACTCAGAAACTGAACTAACAGTAAATAAAAAGCAAAACTAGAAGTAAGTAAAGAAAGGGCTCTTATCTCAAAAACCCACATAAGAAATGCTTCAAAAACAGCTAATCAAGACTTGATTTTGATCTGGGTACAGTCTAGTTTGATGCATTTCTGAAAGAAGCAGTCAATGAAAAAAAGCTATAAAAAAGCCAGGGAAAAACTGCTAGCACATCTAAATTGAAGACAAAAATGAGGAATGTAGGTAAGTACTGGTGGTAAAGTAACTGATGAAAGAAGCAGACAAAAAGCAGACTTGTTTCACTGTCAATGTCATCTCTAACAATTTAAAATCAAAATTTAAGTTTTTATTACAAAAAAAGAAAAAGAAGAAGATCAACAAACATGTATACCTCAAGAAAGTGACAGCTGAAATAACCAAGGGAACAAAATAAAAAGCAAACTGTTACTTATTTGGCAACTGTGTATTGCAGGAAAGGCTGGTCTTTGAAGAGCACTCTACCCTGAGAAAATTAAAAACGCATCTCTCTTTCCTTTTTCTCTAAGGTCTCTCTCAAAGTCTCTCTCTATCTAGACCTTCTTTTTTGCCATGTCATATTCACATGTAAATAAGAGAAAGAGACCGAGCCATTTATGCAAGACAGGCGGGGGACTGAGTTGAAACCCTTCTGTTTCATGGAAGGGGCCATAAATATACAAGCTTTTTTTAGGCTTCAATTTTGCATGTATTTAAGGATTTTTAAGGAAGAAAATGAGAAGCCAGAGAAACTTTTTTGCGGAGAGAAACGGTTCTTTAATGTGGGGTCCAAGAAATTTAATGCAAGCACGATGTCACGTTTAATTGAGTTTTCCTTAAAAAAAAAAAACCCTTAGTTCGTGGGAGATAAAGATTTGACAAAATAATTAAGTACGCGGGCAGATCAAAAGTTGGATTCAATCCTTAAAAAAAAAAAAAAACACGTGGATGATGTTAAATTTTAAATTGAAAAGTAAAAAAATATAAAATAATGCATCAAAAGCTTATTAACGTGTTTAACAAAATTAATAAAAGATTATATTTAAAAAATATTAACAATTACTAAGACAGGATATTAATGTAAATAATGCAAAAAAAAAACAAAATCTTGCGACGTAGCTTATTCAGCATAAAAAAATTAAATTGAAATTAAAATAACTTATTAGTATGGTACCTTCATTTTTATTTGTTTAGTGTTGATCTGTGTCGTAGGTCATTGGATGGTCTGTGTTCCCAATTTAGTCATGTTAAAGTTGGCTACGTGTGTGCCATTTGATCAAGAAGCCCAATGGTAACTCAGTCAACCCGTTCAAAACATTATCTAGCTAAAAAAAAATAATGGACATTATCGTTTCATCCCTTGCCTAACTCGATGAGTTGGTTCAACGTGTGTCATTTGACTAATGGTTTGAATCGCGACCCAATTGCCCCTTTCAAAACTCGATCCGGCTCCAAAAGAATTTAAGGGAGTTATTGTTTCAACTTTTGCTTAACTCGATCAAGCTCAAACACGAAACAATAAAATATCAAAGAAAAAAATCACAAAAAAAAGTTTAAAGAGTAAAATGAAAAAAATAGTGTCATATTGAATCTAGCCCCACCAACCTCTTGCCTGTTAACCTGCTAAATGTGTGGACAGGATCACGACATGATCATAATGAGATAACCTGATTTAGCCAGCTATACCTTTTGTTTTCTTTCCTTTCCTTTTTCCCCGGTTGGGCCTTTATTGGGCTCTAGAAGGATGAAGTTTAGGACCAAACTACAAAGCCACAAAAGAACCAGGGACCACAATAAAAAATCCAAGAGTTATCAAAATCAATGATCAAATAAAAAAAAATCTTTCATTTCCCTTCACTTTCTATCTCCTCGATTGAGTTTTCATTGGACTCGAGTGGGATGAAGATTGAGACTAAACTAAAGAGCTATAAAAGAATTAGGAATCAAATTAAATAATAATAATAATAATAGTTATCAAAGAAATAAAGACTAAATAAAAAATATAATGAGAGGCCGAATTAGAAAAAAATTGGTTAGCGTATGAAAAACACGTGCCAATATGTGAGGAAGTTGTCGCATTTGGGTGACATATGCGACTTCTTTCGGGATCCAATACCATCTTGCTTTGATGTTATTGAAATTTAGAGAATATTTAAGAATGTTAATTACTTTTGAAATTGAAATTGTTATTAACACAAAACTTTTAAAGTCTCTTGCACAAGCAGCGTTATATAATCATGCCATTAGAGCAATTTAATCTTCTCCTTGGCGGGGATTATCCTCCATTTAATTTCTTTAGTATCTTTCATTTCAGCATGGATAATATAAATTGATTTCTTGTTCTAGTTAAGTTGATTAGCAAAAATAACTTTTTGAGTACCCGCACGATATGAGAATATAAAGGACAGACATGAATATATGCTCAAAGTAGGTAGCATGTTAGAGCATATTTAATATTGCAGTGAAAATTGTTGTTTTTTAAAATGTATTTTACTTAGAAATATATCAAAAAATATTATTTTTATTTTTTAAAAATTATTTATAACATTAGTATATCAAAACGATATGAAAACACTAAATATATAAAAGTAAAAAATATATTTTAAAAAATATTTTTAAAACATAAAAACAATTAATTTTGAATTACAATGATAGCTTGTCTTAAAAGCCAGAAGTGGCTTGAGTATAAAATGAAAACACAATTGTTTTTTGGTAAGGTGCCCAGCAAAGAGTCTTGATCACTCATCGGCATGGCAGCCTCATCACAAGCCTTATTTTGTTGTGTATGAGTTGGTATTCTGTGATGTGGAGGTGGGATTCGATTCTGAACAATGGGTATGAATTATGATCTCTCTTTTTCCCTTTAATTATTTGGTACTGTGATTAGAAGAAATTAATGGTTGCCTAAATATTAGTCAAATATCCTTGCCTTTATTCTGTGTCGTGTTTTATTCCTTTTTTTTTTTTTATCTCCTTTAATCCCGGCTTCACATCTTATGCCATGGTGTGATCAAGTAACTAAGTGGAAAATAATTTCCAGAATTAATTACTTACTATAAAGTGATTGTTTGGTATTGGTAGTGTAGTAGAGAGACAAATAAAAAAAAATGAAAAATACGTTTATTTTCATGTTTTAAAAATATTTTTTGAAAAAAATTGAATTTTATTTTTATTTTTTTCTTTACTTTAATTAATTTTTTTGATATTTTCATATCATTTTAATGTCCTGATATATTTTTAAACGAAAAATACTTTAAAACATAACTAACATTATATTCCCAAACACCTCCAAAATCTTCAATAATGTACATTGAAAGCTCAAATCTTATCTACCAATGTCTATAATTGATGATATATTTCCGTCTCCATGTATGATTTTATAATTACCTACCATCTTTCCATTTTTTTGAATAAAATAAAATAAATAGTAACGAAAATATTTTATTCTCTTAGATCAAGTATTTAAATTAAAATAATAATATAATTTATTATAGTAAAAAAGAAAAACACTCTCTCATTCCTAGAATAAGTGGTCATTGTGAAAAAAAATAAAAATTATAAATCAGGAAAGATTAGAATTTATGCTCGACTCATAGAAAATTAGTAAACCTATGCTGTGAAAGGGGAAAAAAAGATTTTTTTTTCTAATTATTGAAAACATATATGTATAATTATTGTGATTATTGTTTTTTTCGGAGTCGAGATAGCATTGAAGTTTGTTAGCAAAATTCTTAAGAAAAATCAAAGAATTCTTTTTTTGAAATCGATTGCTACCTTAAATTAAAAAAAAAAAGATATTGTCTGTTTTTTTTCAATCTGAATATTTAGATTAACTTGCGTGTACTTTAACTAATTCTACAGGATTTAAAATTAACAACCATGTAAGTTTCCAGTAACTATAAGATTTCTGAGACTCAAACCAGTAACACAACCCTATAACCTAATTACTTCAACTATCCTTTAACGTTAAAGATTATTTAACTTTTTTTTTTTTTTACAACTATAGCTAGTACTCTATAATATAGAATTCAACTCATATATCCCATAAATCAACAAGGACTGCCTTGTTTTTCTTTTGCTGTCACAGCATGCCTAAGCCCTAATAGCTTGTAAAAAATTTAAAATTTTACAAGCTATTCAAAGGTTCGAAGCGTTAGGTTTGGACTCCAGTCATCCTAAATTGAAAATTGATGGCTACGTATCATTATTTATGTTAGGAGCAAAAGTTACTGTGATTTGACTGGGGTTAAAACTATTTAATTTACCCAGGGCGTCATTAGATTTTATAGTGTAATGGTAAATAAAAAAACCTTAGAATATAATGACCAATTATATATATATTACTCCAATCATGGTCTCTCTCTCTGTTTTTTTTTACAACTACAGCTAGTACTCTATAATTTAGAATTCAAACATATGTCCCTTAAATCAACAAGGACTACGTACGTTGTTTTTCTTTCGTTGTTACATCATGCCTAAGCCCTAATGGTCTTCAAAGTTTAAAAATTTACAGGCTATTATTCAAAGGTACGAAGCATTTGGTTTGGCATCCAATCATGGAAATTGATGGCTACATATTTTTATTTATGTTAGGAGCAATGATTTGATTGAATTTGAATTAAAGTAACATTTGAGAACATGATTGTGGCTGCGTTTCTAAAAAAATTAAATTTTTTTTTTACTAAAATTTAATATAATTTATACGTTTTGAATCATTTTGATGTGCTGATGTCAAAAATAATTTTTAACAAATAAAAAAACATCATTGATATGTATTTTGGCACGAAAAGTTATTTGAAAAACACTCGCAACCACACTGCCTAACACACTCTAAAACTATTTAATTTATCAAGGGCATCCTATATTTTATTGTGTAATGGTTAATACAATACCTAAGAATATAATGATCAGTTAAGTATTTTACTATAGAGAATTTGATGGTGTGGGGGCAATGCAAAGTATTCCTTGTTTTGGATTAGCAGTTGAACAGTTGTTTTGCTAATTGTTTTTTTAAAAAAACTTTATTCTAAATTTATTTTAAATTATTTTAATATACTAATATTGAAAATAAATTTTAAAAAATAATCTTTACTATCATGCAAAACATCCTAAGGATATGACAGCACAACCTCAAATTATTGTGTTAATTGAGGTGGTTAGTTAGTACTTCACGGACGGATAGAGACATGATATTCACTTGTACCACCATGCTCGACTTGTTGATTTCTAGGCTTTAAATCTTTTAGTCTGCTTATTTTTTAAAATTTATAAATTGGTCATGATCTCAACAATTCTTTTTAATAATTTAAATTTGCAAAATTAAATATTTTTTTTTTATATATAGAAAATTAATCTATTTTTTTCATAGATAATTAATCTATCTGTTTCATACAGTATCTACTCTAGAAAAAAAAAAGAGGTAATTTTCTTACCTAAAATTGCAATAATTTTTTAAAAAAGATAGCTTATAATATTTTTGATTTGCAGCTAAAATTTAATGTTAGTGATGAGTCGACCTATTTGTTTTTGCGTTTCAAAAATATTTTTTAAAAAAATTTAAAAATGTTTTATATTTTTCTTTGCTTCAAATTAATATTTTTTTCGGTATTTTTAAATTATTTTGATGCGCTAATGTTAAAAAAAAATTTAAAAATAAAGAAATATATAATTTTAATATATTTTTTAAATAAAAAATACTTTTTAAAAAAACTACAAATATATTTTTTTAAAAAAACCTTTAAATAGCTATTCACCTTTAGAATCTTCAGCATATGTAGGCAAACATGAAAAGGATTCCACGTAATCTTTGCTACGTGCTTTCCTAGCCTTAGACTTCAATAAATAATAATAAAAATAAAGAGCCTAGCAGCAGCTCATCGAGGCCATCATGTGCTCATGCTTCAAGCGAACATAGCCACATAGGTACAATTGTCACCGTATTGTTTGCACAATGTATCTGTATTTTTATAGGATAAAGTCTATATAACTCGATAATGGCATGGTATGGGGCTTGATTGGACCAACTCAACATTGGAGAAATCATTGGAAGGAACAATAATTTAATTAACTATTCAAATACTTTATGGACTCTTACACAAATCATATAATAAACATCGTGCATCGACTATACTTTATGTGTAATCTCCTCATTGGAGTTATGTAGCCATGTTGTCCCTTTAGGCTAGGGTTCATGCACCTCTAAGCATCCCTTTCCCTAAGGTAAAAGCATAGTTACAATAACCAATTCCATTTAAAATCTGGTTTGTCAGTTAGGCTTTTATAGATCAGCAAGTTGACTTAAGCTTTTATTAAAAAAAATAAAATTATTTTAGTACTTTTTTAAATGTGATATTATTTTAGTAAAAAAATTAATTCGACGTAAAACTTTTCCAGGCTAGGTTTCGTATTGGTGAATCACTTGTCAAATAATTATCTCAACCGAATAACTTAAACTGTTAAGTGAGGTCCTAAATGAAAATTATTTAGTTTTGAAACTTGCACAAATTTACACTACTTTGTGTTTAATTTTTATTAAATAAATGAGAATGATGAGATTTGTGACCACTTGGTTATCAAGACTCTGATATCACGTCAAAAAATCATCTCCACCAAATAGTTTAAACTGTTAGGTAAAGTTTCAAGATATAATTTATATTATTATTTAACATCACTAAGTTAATCTATTATGTTATGTCGAGTTTTATAATTATTATTAAAAATAAAATTGATAATCTAAAAACTCATAAATTTAAAACATCATAAAGTTTGTGGATACAAAAAAGAAGACATGAATTTAGAAAGAAATACATGCAAATATGCATAGGAAGCACCAGATAGTTGAGTGAGTGGGACATTCACGCGAGACAATGGGGAGGAAAAGGAGTGCTGAAGGGCAAGGTGCTTTGTGAACCTTTTGCCCTCTCTGTGCTCGCTGTGGTACTTTTTATCATATCTTTGATCTTTTTGTTCCGTTCTTGCAGAGGTTGCAATCATGGATACTTCCACATTTTGATGTGGATATGTATATTTATAGTCTTGATCTTCAACTTGATAATTTCCTATTTATCCATCAGAGGAATTGTTTGTTTGTTATTAGTTATTTTCAAAAGTATTTTTATTTAAAAATACATTAAAATATATTTTTATTAAATTTATTTTCTTTTTAATATTATCACATTAAAGCCATTGAAAAACAATAAAAAAAAAGGATCTTGGGCACACCTCCAGCTCCAAGCAAGATTGCCTAATCTCCTTGTCTAATGGAACTTGAACAACAAGATTGATGGTGATGATTTTCTTTCTTGGGAGGTGAGCTTTGTGAAAAAAATATTAAAAGCTAAAAAAAAAAGATTAAAAAATTAACACAGAGATTGACATTTTGGCATTGGAATACCAATCTTTTGATCTTTTCCTTCTAAACACAGTGACTACTTTAAGGGTCCCTTTTCGACTTGTTATCTTTGGGCCACATTTCCTGGGCTAGATCCATGGATGGATGGGGTAAGCTTTTCGATTTGAGCCCAATTTTGAGCCCTATCACATTTCCTGGCGTGATCATTTGCTTTTTTCTTAATGCTGGTTGTTTGTATAATATATTTTTAATAAAAGAAAGAAAATGTTATTTATGATATATAATTTCAATGATAAATAGACCCACTTTATTGCATGATATAATAAGTTTGGGTTATATGATATTATAATTATAAAACCTGTATGATTTAGCGAGTTAATTTGATGATATATTGATTTGGATTGAGTTTTATTTAAACTATTTTAAAAAATAAAATGATATTTTTTATTTAGGTTAATATAATCATTAATGTTTTTCCATATAATATACAATGCTCTCATCATTAAAATATATGCAAAAAAGAAAAGAAAACCATAGCAATGAAACAATGCTAGACTAAAGCTTGGGTCATGGACCGGGTAGATTGACATAGAACAATAAAAATAACAATGTCTCATTTATATTAAAATTAAAATAAAATTATTTTAAAATTCTTTTCAGAATGAAATTACGTTTTGATTGGTTTAATGGTTCACCTGTAATTTCAAGTTAATCTGATTAGTTTTATATTGAATTTTTTTGGACATTTCGTGTTTGGGAGTGTGGTTGCGATTGCTTTTCATTTCAAAACACATTAAAATAATATTTTTTTATTTTTTAAAAATTAATTTTGACATCAGCACATCAAAATGATCTGAAAACATAAAAAACATATTAATTTAAAGCAAAATAAAAAATTTTCAATTTTTTTCAAAAATACTTTTGAAACATAATACCGAATACTATTGGGGTTGGTGGAATGGATCCCAAGTAGAGTTGGTTTTAATAAATATAAGGAAAAACAATTATTAGATACCACATGCACTTGCCATGTATATCTAATTTAGCAAGAAAAAATGTTGTTGAAAATATGGTTTGGATGTTGTTTGAGATTTTAGTATTGATTGTTTTTAAAATATTTTTTATTTAAATTTATTTTTTATATTAATATATAAAAATGATGTAAAAATATAATTTATAATTAAAAAAAATAAATTTTAATAAAAAACAGTTTAAAATTCACTTTCAGAAAACGCCTTCAAGACGAAGATAATTTCCATCGTTGGACCATCTTATCTGGACAACCATATCTTGTTAAACTCCATTGCTTGTCTTCATTAACAATGTCACATTGTCTATGACAACTGAAATTTTAAAGTTTTTCCTCAAACCAGGCACCTTTCTTGTTGTTTTGTTCTTTAAGAGAGAGGGATAGGTGGTTT
>Ga0307518_10000936_pt1 | contig 21713 bp, 9 predicted proteins | sample 25_EM_MG_FD_203889 | JGI IMG/M metagenome (GOLD analysis project Ga0307518, IMG submission 203889) | Populus trichocarpa ectomycorrhiza microbial communities from riparian zone in the Pacific Northwest, United States - 25_EM | ecosystem: Host-associated > Plants > Roots > Unclassified | place...
TTTCTTAACGTTGGTTAATTAACGGATCCGCCGTATAACTAACCCTAACCAACAAACAATCACAGTGTCCGCACTAATGATTTAATCCAATGGCAGCCTTAAGATCTAGATAAATTTATTAATCTTAACAACCAAGTTGTCTGCTTGTGTTGCTTTGATCGAATGTTCTCCCTAAGTTTAATAACATAGTTCTGCTACAATTATCAAGCTTAGTTGCTTCACAAGTTTATATACCACAACTCCGGTTTTGATATCAAACTTAGCAATAGATTGTTCACAATAATAACTTACAGTCCGCTCTAGCAATTAAGATAAACAATCATATGAAATATGCATAGGAAAACAAACATACTCATTCATAATACAAACTAAAAATAAATGGAAGAATAAATCTCACAGTTCTTGAAATCTGAAGGTTTTTGCGTCCTTGCAACCAAGAAAATGAGCTTATCCTTGCATATCTATTGAACAACTACTCCTAAAGATAGAAGAAAGCATTATTTCTAGTTTGTAGAGGGGAGAGTTTGTGTTTCTTCTCTTATGGCTACCACCCTTCTTTCTTTGATTCTACTGCACTCTCTCTCCCTCTCTCTTGGCTCTCTTAATAACATAAACTTAGCTGCCTATTTATACACAAATTATAAGTAAGAAAAATCAAAGTTCAAGTGTGAACATCAATAGATGGTGGTAGTGTGAAGGCGGCTGGCGGCTGGTGGCTGGCGGCTGGTTTATGGTTGGTGGCTTGAGGTTGGTGGCTACCTTCCTTGACCTTCTAGATTGATTTACTAGAGGAGCTAAATTGCTAAAATAAAAACTTGGATGTCGGTTTGGATGCTTCGGGATATAATTTAGATTCGTTTCTTCATGAAACCTGTTTGCTGGCAGAATTCAGTCGTCATCTTTGAAAACTCATATCTCCCTCATATGACATCGTTTTTGGCTAAAATTTGGAGCGTTTTTATACCTTTGAGTCAGGAATCCAAAAAAATTTAGTTTGCATAAATTAGACTTCTGAAGCTCCAGATATTGAATTTTGAATGACCAAAGGTCAACACTGACAGAATGCGAGATTTGACTTTGAAGGATGTGATTTCCATGCTCTTTGTCTTTTTATTTTTCTTAACTTAGATTTCCAGAAAGGTATGGATGTTAGCTTTCTAATGCCACTGGAATCACTTCGTTTCAACTTCTAGAACTCACGCTCTGCACAAACCATCGACTGAACATCAAATATGCCAATTACCTTCAATTTACTCCTTTTTGCATCTTTCATCTAAAAGTGCCTTCAAAACATAAAACAAAGAATATCAAGGCAATTCATATAAATAACATAGGCAAAACACTAGTTAAATGTGGGTGAAACTATCGAATAATATGGTTACATCAGTAACCAAAACTCCTTGGGAAGATATTAGCATGGATTTTGTGATGGGCTTGCCTAGAAGTTCAAGAAATAAAGATTCAGTTATAGTGGTGGCTGTTTATTTCTTTAAAATAGTGCACTTTATTCCATATAGAAAAACACTTGATGTTATTACTATTACTGATTTATACTTAAGGAGATTGTTAGACTTCATGATATTCCAAAAACAACAACTTCAGATTGAGATTCCAAGTTCATGAGTGATTTTTGGTGTATACTTTGCAGGAAACTTGATACTCATATTCAATTTAACACTACTTGTCATCCATAAACTGATAAGCAAACTAAAGTCGTCAATAAGAGTTTAAGAAGTCTTGGGATAAGTTTGGTGAAGAAGAATATTCAAGATTGGGATATTGTATTATAACAAGCTGAATTCGCTTACAACCATTCAACTAGCTAGAGTGTAGATTGTAGTCGTTTTCAAGTTATGTATGGTCAGAATCTATTGATTCCATAAGACTTAATTTCTTTTCCAACATGTCAAAATTTTAATGGTGATGTTGAAGAAAGGGCCAAACAACTTAAAAAGTTGCACGAACAAGGTTATGACAAGATTGAAAGGCAAAACTATAAGTATCATTCTCAAGCTAATAAGCATAGTAAGTATATAGATTTCAAAGAAGGTGATTTGGTTTGAGTGCATCTCAATAAGGAAAGGTTTCCACAAGGTAAGTTTGTTATGCTTGAACCTAGAGTTGATGGTCCATTTAAGGTTCTGAAGTAGATTGATGAAAATACCTACAAGATTAAGCTACCCGCATATCTAGACATTTTAGACACTTTTAACGTGGCTTACTTAGGTCTTTTCTGTGGTGATGATAGTACATATAACCCGAGGATGAGTCTTTTTCAACTAGGAGAACATGGCACAAGTGTCTTGTAATGGTCCTAATGATGTTGGTTTACTTGAGTTTGGATTGGTAACGTAAATGGATAAAGTTTTTTATGTTATTATTTTCATCCCATGGGCCAACTTTGAGCCTTATTTTGCATGTCTTCGTTACATGGAAAAATAAGTTTAGCATATGTGTTTTTCAAGTTTAAAATGTGATCTTTCTAGATTGTTCAACCATGTATGCATTGGAGTTTTCTACAATAAGTTATGCATGTTTTAATTTTTGAGTTTTCTAAGTGTTTGTTTGTGTTTCTTATAAGTAAAAAATATGTGATGATTATTATTTATCTAATTTTCTATTAAAGTCATTTACTTAGGTCTCAATTATGTTATTTTAGTGTTTTTCTAAACTTGAAGGGTTGTTTCAAGTATATATTATTGAATCAGATGACATATTGAAATTTTTTAGCAAATTTTGAATAGAAAGTTTTTGACAATCTATCAAATTTTATATATCATTTGTAAGTTTACTTCTAACTTTGTATTTGATTTAATTTGTATCTTTAGAGTTATTGGTATTTACAAACACTAAATCTTAATTTCTCTAATTCACTTGAAAACTTGACAAATTTATTTTTGCTTCTCCTTTTACAACCCACACTTTGGTCCCACTCCTCCTTCTATTGGAATTCTAAAAAATTTATCATTTTTTAATTTCAATGGTAACAAATTCACGGGTTCCATTCCTCAGAAAATTGAGTTGCTAAAGTCTCCAATTGAATTAACCTTTCAAGAGAAGGATATGCGGGCCCTGCTTCGAGATGAAGAAACAATAAAAGACAAGTTGATATAGATTTGTTGACAGTCGGGGACTGTGATGGATGTGGGTTTATGACTATGCTTGGCTTTGGTCTAGTGGTGGTTTATGAGACGGGGAAATGGTGGTAGTGGCTTTTAACAATTATTAAGTGTCCCCTAGTACACGACACCTCACTGTGTGGATTAACAACAATATCTCTTTTTGTGAATTTCAATGATAACACAAATACAAAATGACTAGCAGTAGATGGTCAAATTTAAGTGCTTCAATCCTAGGACAACCACCTTGTGCCAAAGCCTAATCCATGTCTGAAAATTGCATATAAGTGTTGGCACCACATGATTACACTCTTTGTTCTGTCGTTTTGCTACACCGGCCAAATAAAAGCTATGGCAACAACTGCAGAGATCCGGGAGCTCAACTTTCCAAATCGGTGACTTATAGGTGCTCTTTTTGAAGAATGAAAGAGATTCTGAGAATAAATACTTAGTAAGGCTCTTTCAAAAGTAAATGTTTTTGCTTCCTTGGAAAAAATAAATAGCTGCAATTGAGTTAGCATTGAAAGTAGATGTTGAATTAAAGACACTAGAAGTAGATCCAAATGGGCAAAAAATAAAAAAACTAAGGATCCATTTCGAACTTCAAGTGTTAAGAAGCATAAGTGAGATTTATCTAACTTTGTTGCTAAGGAAGGAGTTGTAAGACATAGAGAGATTTAGGCATGATTTGTTTTAGAGAAAAATAAGAAATTATGTTATTTTTGTTATTTCAAGTCACTAGAAACATTTTAGCATTAAATTAAATATAATGGTAAATTTGTAAATAATACAATATTTTTTGTTGATTTTCTTTAGTCAAAATAAGAGGATGTAAAGTGTTATAAAATTAATAAAGTTGATAAGAGAAAGTGTAATTGTAAAACCCAATAAAAAGATAGTATTAGGCCTACGTATGCTAGGAAAAAATTAAAAGAAACCAACCAGCCTGCTCTAGGTAGAAATTGAGGGGGGAACTGGCATATCCTAGGTGGGAATTGTAGGGAAGTAACCAGCCCTAAGATAACCAAAAAGAGGGATAAGAACAAACATGACCAACACCCAAATACCCTCATCTCATTTAAGAGGGGTATAAATACATGAGAGAGAAAAGAAATGACTTTTTCCTCTCCCCCAAAACCGGCCAGCAGCCTTAACTGCAACAGCCACTCATTTCCAAAAAGAAACGTAACCAAACCAGCTTGCATGCCATTTCTCTTGAGAGTTTAAGTGAATGGAGAGAGAAAGAAGAGACAGACGAAATCATGAAAGAAGGAGGAGCCTAAAAGGTCGGCTGGAACAACAGAAGAAAGAGAGAAAAATCAAGAGAAAAGAGGAAGAAAACCACTAGAACCTTTTCTAAAGCTTGCTTAAAATTGTGTGGTAAGAATAACATCGCTTTCTTACATGTTTCTTTAAGATTTTAGGATAAAGAGAGAAAGAAACCTCAAAGGGGAAAGACTTAGGCCTCTTGCACTCATAGATTTGGAAAGAATAAATGGAAAGATTGAAGGAAAAATAGGGGTGAAGGGAATATAATTTCAGAATCTTTAATAAAAAGAAATGGATGTATATAGATGAACAAACCCTAACTAAAGGTTGGCCAATTGAAATGATGAAAGGAGATGAAATGAAGTGATGAAATGTGTAGTTTGTGACCTTGTTAAACTCCTAGAAAAATTCTTGAGCTTAAACAAAATTCATGTTTATGTTAATGTCTTGATTTTTCATATATGATTGAAGAACTTGTGTGAAAGTGAGATGAAATGATGGAATGTGCACAATTGCAATCTTGTTAAGCCCTTAGTGACATGTTTGAGCTGAAACAGAAATCATACTATATTAATGTTTTGATCTTATCTATATGATTGATGAATTTGCATGATTATGAACCAAGTGAATAAAGGTGTGATTGTAGCATGTTGTTGTAAGTATACTTGTGATATAAATGATGAATTGCATGTGTAATTGGGAGAGAATGGACAACAATGTCCAGACAAAGAAAAAAGGGAAACCATGAAGGAAACTTTGCATGATGAACACTCTTATAGAAATAAGACATGAGATGGAAATGGGACTCTTGTGAAATGTGAATTGACTATTACTTTGTGTTGATGAATTGACATGATAGAATTGAAAACATAGAATGTATGATTGTGGCAACATTAGGTCTCGGTCTTGAAATAATGGTTAAGAGAACCTTTGCAAAATGTATATGTTGAGACTTGATTGCATATTGGTTGATAACCTTGTGATGAATTGGATGTGAATTGGTGACGATTTATGTCCAACTAGGTTGGGGTATGTTATAAGGGGCAAAGCTTAGCTTAGACCTTACGTTTAGCCTAGGGAAAGAGTAAAAACCAGAAATGACTCAATTGTCACTAACGATTTCTGAGTCAACAGTAAATTGGGCTCGTTGACAAATCCATGTGTCAGCTGTGAAATTGTGTTCGTTGATGATTTTTGAGTTGGCAGCGACTCAATTTTTGTCGATAATTTCTGAGTTAGCAGTGAATTGGGTTCGCTAACGATTCTATGCGTCAGCCATGAAATTGTGTTCGTTGAAGATTTCTGAGTTGGCAGCAACTCAATTTTCATCGATGATTTCTGAGTTAGTAGTGAATTGGGTTTGCTGACGATTCCATGCGCCAGCCGTGAAATTGTGTTTGCTGACGATTTCTGAGTCGACAACGACTTAGTTTTCATTAATGACTTCTAAACCGAAAGTGAATTGTGCTCTCTGACAATTCCATGCGTCAACCGTGAATTCGTTTTCGCTGATAATTTCTAAGTCGATAGTGACTATCGTGGTCACACAAATTAATTACCCTAACTTAAATAAACAAGATAGTATAGAGCAAGCAAGAGATCGATCCCACGAGGAAGGTTTAGTTTAGATTTTTATGCTATGCGACAACCAATTGAGAGGGATTGGGATTGTTTAGGCTATAACAGAATAAAACAATCAAGCTAAATTAAATAAATCAGAAAACTATTAAGAGAACAAACATTGGTTTCAAGTAGACGTCCACCTACGAAAATCAGAACCAATTATTGAAACGAAACATCAATTTATATTCTGAATCATTATCTTTTCTTAACATTGGTTAGTTAACAGATCCGTCATATAACTAACCCTAACCAACAAACAATCACAATGTCCGTACTAGTAATTTAATTCAATGACAGCCTTAAGAACTAGATAAATTGATTAATCTAGACAACATAATTGTCTGCAGTTCATGTTTTGATTTATTCTCCCTAAGATTAATAACATAGATCCACCACAATTATTAAACTCAGTTACTTCACAAGTTTATATACCACAACTCTGGTTTTGATATCAAACTTAGCAATAGATTGTTTACAATAATAACTGAGTCTACTCTAACAATTAAAATAAACAATCATAAGACGTAAACATAGGAATACAAATATATTCATCATATAAACTGAAAAGAAAAGATAAAAATAAATCTCACATTTCTTGAAATTTGAAGGTTTTTATGTCCTTGCAACCAAGAAAAAGAGTTTAGCCTTGTATATCTATTGAACAACTAATAAAAAAGAAAGAAGAATGCATGATTTCGGGTTATTAGAAGAAAGGGTGTGTTTTTGTTCTCTTCTAGCCGCACACCTTCTTTCCTTTCTCTCTTTCTTTTTATATCCTAGAAAACCCTAATCTCTTTTTTACAAAATAATCTTTTTCTAAGTAAACAATTTACGTTTAAGTATTTCACTAACAATTTTCCAAAAAAGAAAAAGAAATAGCCTTGCATAAAATCTTCAAGCTTTGAATTTTGACCTAGAGGAGCTAAATTGCCGAAATAAAGACTTGAATGTTGATTTGGATGCTTTGGGAAGTAATTTGGACTTGTTTCTTCACAAAACCTGTTTGCTAATAGAATTCATATGTCATCTTAGAAAAATCATATATCTCTCATATGATTTTTTTTTCTGTTGAAATTTGGTATGCTGATAGGCCTTCGAGTCAGAATTCAAACAAAATTGAGTTTGCATCAAATAGACTTCTTTAGCTAAAGATATTTAAGTCAGAATGGCCAAAGGTCAACAACCCTAGCAGAATGCGAGATTTGTCTTTTAAGGCTGTGATTTTCATGTTCTTTATTTTTTATTTTTCTTTCCATATATGTATATAAAGGTATGGATGTTATCTTTATAATGCCACTAGAATCACTTTGTTTCGACTTCTAGAGCTCAAGCTCTGCATAAAACATTGATCGGAGGTCAAATTTATCAATTATCTCTAATTTACTTCTTTTTTATTCTTACATCCAAAAGTGCCTTCAAAACATAAAAAAAAAAGAATATCAAGGTATTTTATGTATAAAACATAGGCAAAATACTAGGTAAATATGGGTAGAACTATCAAATAATATGGTTGCATCAACGACTCAGCTTTCGTTGATAATTTCTGAGTCGGTGATGAATTAAACTTTCACTGACGATTCCATGCGTCAGCTATAACTCAACCATCGCTGACAATTTCTGTGTCACTAGTGGCCTAGTTTTCGCTGACGATTTATGTGTCACCAGCGACCCAGTATTCGCTGACGATTTTCTATGACAGTAGTGACTTAGTTTCGTTGATAAACCCTATGTCAGAAATGACTTAATTCTCGTGATGATTTTGTCGTCACTTTTACATAACTCACTACGAGACTCAAGAATTAAACATTAGGATGTCCGTGGGTAACTTACGTTTAAAATTAAGAGAAGTGTCTTAATATGATGACTTTCATTGTATGATTACATGATGTATGGAACACTTGAATGTGAACATGTGTATTCTTGGGATATGTATAGGTTTATATGATTACAGAATGCGAATATGCTGATTAGTGATCATTTGATGAGTCAGGCGGTACGACCGGGATCAGACTTTCGACTTGATAAGGACACCCCTCAAGAGGAACAAGTAGGTGATCTCCACCCTCTTCTTAAATAATATCGAATCTCTGAAATGATGTTGTATAAAAGAATTATTCTATCTCATTATGACGACTAAATTGTTCATAGAATGTTTGATTGGGTATTGTGATTAGCCTTGGCTAATGACATCCGAATTGGATGATCGAGTTCGGATATTGTGATTAGCTTCGGCTAATAGCATTCGAGATGGATGACCGAGTTTGGATATTATGATTAGCTTTGGCTAATGGCATCCAAATTGGATGATCGGGTTTGGATATTGTGATTAGCTTCTGCTAATGGCATCCGAGATGGATGATCAAGTTTAGATATTGTGATTAGCTTCGACTAATAACATCCAAGATGGATAACCAGGTTTAGATGTTGTGATTAGCTTTGGTTAATGGCATCCAAATTGGATGACCGGGTTTGGATATTGTGATTAGTTTTGGCTAATGGCATTCAAGAAAGATGATCAAGTTGAGTATGACGGCTTAGCTCCGACTAGTGGCATCTGAATTGGATGACTGAGTTTGAGTAATGCAATTGATCGCGGTTAGTGGTGTCGTGAAGGATGACCGGGGTAAAGCAAAGTAATTTAACCATGACCAGTGTATTACCTTTGGTCCCTACAACTTCTATGGAGAGGTTTGGACGTGTGAGTAAGGATAATACAATTGATGAAATAATAAGGGTTGTATTATGTATGTAAGGAGTAGAGGAAGGAATATACTCACTTAGGTCATTAACGGAAAGTAGCGATAATATTCTTTTAAATATTTATTATCATGTTTAGATTATTTATAATTCTTGTATCTATTTTGCATTGTAACAAGGACGTCTCATAATCAAGGTGCGTAGAAATCCCATCTAACGGGATCACATATTTTGATATGATCTTTGTATCCATATGTTAAGACGTTATGTATTTCGTTTAAACAAATGTACTAGTTGTGAAATTGTTGTTCGACACTTTTGTAAAGACTTGTAATAATAACTATATCAGAACAAGAATGTAAACTTATGAATATGTAAATATAATGTTATGGGTATGTTTATTGAGTTCTCTTTCATGGGGATGTTGATTTACGAAATCATATGGGTATTGTACTCCACCAATAAATGAAACCTATTGGCTAGTTCTTGGAATACTAATGTGAAAAACATCTTTGACGTAATGGTTTACAAAAAAAAATTTGCATGCATTTCAATCATGAAATGATTGAAAATCTTGGGTTATTACAGTAATTTTTCAAACCACAGAGAAACAACAAAAAATTGATCAAACTATAAACAAGTCAATATAATTATTTCTTTTTAATTTCATCATTTAATATTTTATTTCTTGAGAATTATATGTGATTATTTGTTTTGCGTTGTTTTTTATTGGTTTATCATGGCCTCAAGAAAACAACCTGATATTAGGTTAGTGCTCTATTTTACAAAAAAAAAAATTGTTAATTGTGAAAAATTGAAAATACAGGGATCAAAACTGACAAATCAACAAATATACAAATTTTTTTATATTGTTTATTTAACTCTTTTTAAGAAAATTTAGCCCATGGAATTTTTTCACTTTACTTTTTGGTCCTTTTGTTTTAATACTTTTACGTTTTAGTCTAGAACTCCATTTTCCTTACATTCCAATCCTTAAGTTGTAAGAGTAAAGAGATGGTTGCTAGAAAACAATTGAGGAAAGAGAAAACAACATTGGCAAAATTTTGTTCAAATTTAGTGTCAATATGTTTCTCTTGACGAGATGAGCGTCATTAAGTTGTTTTTGAAGTTATGTTTTGCTGGAAAAAGTAAATCGGAGTTCAAAGAGCTTTTTGTTTCATCTTTAATTTATATTTGTATTTTTGAACCAATTTAAAGGTGTTTTGAGTCAACAAATTATTATTTTATTGGGGTTCTAAGGATATTTTTCATCCAATAACAATGTTTTTAAAGCAACAAGAAAAATTAGGATTTGGGTCATTGATTCAAACGAATTTAATAAACTTAGTTAATTTAATAATATGATTTTAAAAAATGACAATAACAAATAAAAAAAACTTTGTCAATATTATGAAAAGATATCATCTATATATTTTTAAAATGTCTTAATGATCTTATTTGATATTAAAACAAAAATTGAATGAGAATAAGATAATCTCATAAAGAGAAAAATAGAAAGAACCTGAAACTCAATTACCAACAAATCAAACGGTGAAGGAAAGATTGAGAAAAAATTAATTTTAAAATAAGACAAAAAAAACCTAACTCAAGTTATCATGTCAAATTCATTGTCTGGTTGTGAGGTCAAGATAACCTTGTACAAAAGAAATTAAATAAAATAATGAAAGGTGAATATGGGAAAAAATCAATAAAAAAATTAAAAAAAACCGAGTCAATTTGAGTTAACTCGACTAACTCATGATCCGGGATATGAGATCATGATAACCCCATAAAATAAAATTATCGAAAATCACAAAGTTGAAGGCCCGATAACTTAATATCAAAGGATGAAAATTAAAAAAAAAATCAATTTTAAAAAGAGAACCTAAAAAAACTCGAAGTCAAATTAGGCTAACCTTCGAAACTTATGACAGATTATCAGACCAGGTTACCCTATAAAAGGAAAACCTGAAAAATTCACGAAGCAAAATCCCAAATCATCCAAAATTAAAAACATAACAGATATCAATAAAAAAAGGGACCAAATTTGGTATAAAAATTAAATTAAATAAAACAATGATGGATGGAATTGAAAAATAAAACAAATCAAGAAAATAATATAAAAATAGCAATCAAAAGAATGAAGATCAAATTGGATATAAAAATTAAATAAAATAAAATGTTGTGGGCTGAAATTAAAAAAAAAACTTCAAAAAGCATTAAAATCAAAATAAATAGCAATAAAAAAATAAGGATCAAAGTTGATAGAAATACAAACTTACATGACTCTTGCTTTTTGAAAGGGTTGGTGTGAAATCCAAGGTGATGAGAGAGAGAGAAAAGGGAAGAAAAAGAAATATCCAACATAACCTAAACAATGCTCCTTCATGCACACACTTCTAACTATTGAGAAAAGGATAATGTGATACTTTTAACACCATTGTTGAAGATAACATTTGATTGTCTGAAAATGCCGCGCATGCTTTCTAAAGAATTCAGGTGCCTCTCTCGCTAGCATAAAAGCTCCTAGGACTCGGTTTTTTTAAAAGATATTTAAATCATTTCATTATTGATTAAAAATATGAAAAGATGAATTTCTTCTCCATCAATATAATAATAATAAATAAACCTAGTGAAAAATACCATTTTATCCTTTGTTGTGAAGGTCAAAATTCATTTTGATTTTGCTATTGTAATCCACTAAGCATTGCCTCATAGGCCACAATGCACGCACCGGGCACTTTTAGTTTTATTTTATATATAATTATAATATAATATAATATAATAAAGTCCAGTCTTTTTCTATTCAAGTGTAAATTGGTCCGAAAACAGAAAGGACGAAAAAATAATATGTAAATTGGTTATTCGAATTCAGGTACTAAAAAAGGAAAGACTTTTCCGTTCTCTTTTTCGGTCCCTCAAAATCACGTAACTTGGGATGGGCACCAAATAGCAAATACAAGCTAGCTAGCTACCTAACTATACAATAACAATTATTAAGCTAGCTAATTAGACGTATATATTTTGTTCAATGTCTACTAAATTATTGGCGGTGGAATCAGTGATTAAATCAAGTGCAACCCCTAATACCATCCGCAAATAAACAAGTTGAAACTATAAAATGGGATAAATCAGTGATTAATTAGAACGCAGATTAATCTATGTGGACTTGGGACTTCGAGCATCAGATTAGCATCAACAACATTAACGTTTGTAAAGCATACTTGGCGGTGCAAACTGATGGCTTCGTAGAATGCCATATTTAATTAGGAGGCTTTTCTTTGTAGATTTCAACATTGGCTCTCGACTATTCACAAAGTACGAATTCGTTTCAGAGAATATTGCTTGCAGGACTGCAAAATTAACTCTCTGGTAGCCATCATTTCCTCTAAAAAAATCTCATCCTTCAGCAGATAATTTTGCTTGTAAACCAGAGATACAGCACCTACAATGGAACATGCTTGTGCAATCCTGCTGAAAAAATATACAATCTTCCTAATTTAAGACACCCTTGTCTGTAGAAAATGGAGCTTCATGTTATTTGGTTTTAGTCTCTCCTTATTTATCCTTTCCCCTCGATGGGAATTCACAAATCCATCATTCATCAGAACAAGTAAAACTTGAGTTGAGGGAAAAGAAAAAAGAAGAAGAAGAAGAAGCAAGACGAAACCAGGTAATGTTGTTGTGAGAGGATTCTTAATTATCCTTGTTGGTGTACTAGTAGTCACTGTAACTGTAAGCCATAAAACACCTCCGATAAAGATGATGATAATGTCCTCCCGTTTCCAACTTTGAAGGCAATCTGTAATAACAGAACAGATTCCAAGCAGCAATATGTTGAAATAGATAATATCAGCAGATTTGCCATCAACCGAAGCAGCACCACCCAACTTGAACTGATTTTAGCCAGAAGATAAATTAATAATAGCATAGCCAGCGTGTAAAGGTTTTTGTTGAAACTCCAAAGTTTCATTTGGCATTATTCTAAGCAATAAAAAAAACAGGTGAACTGAAACACATAAAGAAACCAGAAACGAAGGAATCACAACGAAAACAAATAAAGGAAGGCAAGGCAGGTGGAGAAGAAGACAGACAGTTGCATTTCCATTTTCAATCAAAACAATATGGGAAGATGTAATAATTCACTCACTTATAGTCACAATAAATTGTTATTTAGCTTCCTCTACTTTAGAGTGCCCCTGCCAAAACTCAATCAACTGCATAAAAACTCAGCAGCTACGACTCAGACTCTCAATCAAGTCCATAAAGACTCAGCAGCTCCAACTTACAATTTCATGGCATACTTCACAATAAAGTCCCAATCCCAGAATTGCCTGTGCTAATTCCTTCTTTTAATAGTAGTTAGTAGCTTGGGAGATAAAAAAAATCAATTAATACCTTTTCAAGATGCATAAGAAAGAAAGAAAGAAATTTAACTTGCAAAATGATTGATAAGATGAAAGGATATATGTAGTTAGTGAGTTAAACACCAAAATATACAAGTAAAAAGTTATTAAAGATGATGATTGAAACTCAGAGTGAAAAAGAGACAGAAATTTGTCCAAAAACTAAACAAAATGAAAATCATCTCTAACAACAATAGCAACATCATCCATCATAACCAAGAATCCAAAACCAAAAGAGAGAAGACAAGGAAAGCAGTAGTAGCAGCAGCGCTAGTTTACCCTATTTAGAAGTAAAATCACCATCATTTCTCCACTTTCCCTGTAATCTGAGGAGGAGGAGGAGCTAGATAAAGCCCATTATAATTACTTCCTCCTCCTTTTCCCTCCATAATCTCTTTCTCTTTGGCAGCCAAATAAGCAAGCCTTTCAAGCGCTTCTCTAGCTCTCTTCTTTGCATAAGTAGCTTCCTTAACCCTTTTCTCAGCTTCAACCTTGGCCATCGCCGCCGCTTTCGTCATGGAAACGGCAGCAATCTTGGCGGCAGCAACAAGCGCTCTGGCGGAATCTCTATCGATGATCCTGCCGGAAGGAGAATCTCCGTTTGTAGTAGGATTAAAGAAGGAGAAATTGGGGGAGGAGCAAGAGGGGCAGATGAAGGGAGTGTGGTGAGGGTAATTGGAAGGGATGCAAGGTTTGTGAGAGATGGAAGGGCATTTGTTACACATGGATCGATCAATTGGGAGTGGTTCTTCATACACACTAAAGCAGAAAGGGCAGAAGAGACCACGGTGGTCTTTTAAGAGACAGTTCGTGCAAAGGCGGCGGTAGGATGGGGTACGGTGGCGGACGTTGTGGAGGAGATACCGGTCTTCTGCTCCGCATATTCCGCATTCGAACTGGTGATCTCGCTCTCGCTTCATTACATCGATTGATTGAGCCAAGCGAAAGTGATGATGATATCTCAACGGTAACCCTAAACGAGAGATAGAGAGCAAAGTGATTGATTATTATTATTTATGAATATTAGGGTTTTGAACCCTTTTTTATTCCTTATTTGGAAATTGGAATTTCTTTGTTGATGTTGGTAATTTCAAATTGGGACGTTTTCAGAAATTTACTATTAAGTATTACTCTAGAAAGTAGGGGTATTTTACTATACAAAAGGCAAAAGACTTTATTGTTCATCTTTTTATAAATTATTATGGATGAGTTATGTAATTTTTTTTTAATTTAATTCTTAAATTTTTTTTTTAACGATTTAGTTCTAATTAAATACCAATTGATTTTGATTTTTTATAAAAATATAAGATTAAAAGAAGAAGGATGAAATGAAAAATGCGTCAAACATGAGTGGCATGCTATAAGTTTTATAAAAAAAATGTACATTGATCCTTAAACTTTTACAATTATGTAAATTATATAATTTCAGTATTTCAATATTTTTTCAATTTAATTTTGGTACAAAAATTTATTTTTGTTATTTTTTAGTCCTTAGTTGAAAGAGGAGTGAGAAAAGTCACCGAATTTCAGCAGTAGAAAGAGAAAAGTGTCATTGATACTAATTTGTGTTAAATGATTCCATTTGATGAGGCGAGTTCATATTAGGTGTTTTTATACCTTTAAAGTTCATGAAAAAACGGATTTGAACTCGAGTTAATTTTTGGATTCAGGTTGATTTTGATTTTTGAGATGGTTTTTTGAGGCTATAAATAAATTTATCACAGTTTTTACGGTGTTTTTATAGGTGTTTTGGGGCAAAAAAGATTGTAAAATAGGTTTTTAGAGAAAAAAAATTAAGCTCTAATCTTTTAGTCACCACAATGATCAAAATCTAGGTTTTTCAAAGAAATTCAGGGCCTGTTCACCCCAATTGCAAACAAAAAAAAATTAAAAGCCCAATCGTGTAGGCTCTGGCAAAATAGGTCAGACGAGCTAACTTGGTTTGCCAGACTCAGTAATACTTGACTTTTTTTTTTTAAATTAATGAATTTTTTTTAAATGTTACCTTCAATTCAGAGTTATTTGTTGTTTTTTTTATGAGTATTTAGAATAGTTAAAAATATATTAAAATAATATTTTTTTATTTTTAAAAATTATTTTTGATATCAAAATACCAAAATAATTTAAAAATATTAAAATAAATTTAATTTAAAATAAATAAAAAAATATTTTTAAATATTTTTAAAGCATTAAAAATAAATGCTAATGATTTTATAAACAGGTAAATGATTCCACAACCATTAGTAACCTGTGTTTAGGTTTTTTCTTTTTTAGAATATACAGTGAAAAGACATATTTATGCTTGATGCCCAGGAAAATTAAAACATGGGTATAGTCTTTTCAGTCTAGTCGTTTTTCCATTCATATAAAAAAAAAAAAAATACCCCCATACCAGCCCCCCCCCCCCGTCTCTCTCTGATTTTATATCATTTCTTTCTTTTTTTCATCCAAGTTCTCCATCCAGAAGAGTGGGTAGGCAATGAGTCTTTTGATTGGAATCAAACAAGTTTTCTCTCTTTTCTTCCATTCATAACGACAACTCTGTACACTCTCAGGTAATTTGATTTTTTTCCCCGAATTGATGTTTGTTGGGTTGTTTGATTTAGGGTTTTTGAGTTTTTAATTTGTGGGTTATATATCAATTTTATGATCATCCAATATTTTCTTTTTTTTTGGGTTGCTTATGAAATTGATGTGGATTGAGTTTTTCTTTTAATTTCTTGATTTTTTAGAATTTGAACAAGAACGGCTAAAGAGGCTTGAAATGGGAATCACAACTCTGCAACAAAAGCTCCACCCACTCTAGATTTTCCAAGTACTTTCAGGTATAAGTATCTGGCTTTTTTTGTTTGTCTATGTAGAAGTAACAGATATGTGGTTAGGTCTTCCACGGACATGGTAGCAGAGAAGAAAATAAGTTTAGAAAAAAATAGAATCCTTTTGGGGGGTTTTCTTTGTCTCTTCCTAATTCCAATTTGATGCGCATGGATGTCCGGTTCTAGATGAGCTAATAATTTCTTTTTCTTAAACTTTGTTCCCTATCTATTGCTTCCTTCTTCTTTTAATTGTCGCTTGCACATTCTTTTTGCTAGCATTCACCAGTTGCTTATTTTGTATCCAACTCTCCTACATAATATGCTGGCGGTCAGAGCCATACCAAGGGACTTTATGGCTATCAAGGTAAAAGCCAATCTATTCATCCTTATTTACCAAATAAAGGTTGCACACGTTGCATCCTTGGAGTGCTATAGTGTTTTTTTTTCTTCGTTGGAAATGACATGTGGGTGTCCATATATTTATTTGTACACATTGTTTGTTGCTAAAGAATACCCAGTACTATCTCAATTTCAATCATAACTTTGAAGCAAAAATAAATATTTGCTAAAGAGTGGAGTGCTTTAGAAAAATGCAATGGCATCAGAGTGTCAAGGAAAAGACAAAACTCTATATATATTTTAGAATTTATAGCAGTTGTATAAAGATTGAGAATTAATATATAATTTATCCAATTAGTTAGGACTAAAATAATCAATCTATATGTGTCCTTCAGGTTCTTGAAAGCTAGGAAATGTGACCGGACAAGGAAATTGGAGCTTTATCACCATATGTCCCTAACAAATTTTGATGGGTTTCTGAATTGGGTTTTGATAGTAGGTTCTGCTGGTGGTGTTGTTGTTATATTTTGCTTGAAAATATTACTGAGCGAAAAAAACTTGCTTACTAGCTCAACAAGAATTGGGTTTTCCCCCGCTATTTTTAGGGTCACTAAAAGTTTGTTTTTTGACAAGCTTTGGATCTGGATGAGTTCTTGCTTGAAAAACATGATGTCTAATTTTATAGTATGCATGTCATTGGAGATGATATTTTTAAATTTGTTTGGTGGGCTTGAATCTAATTGGAGTAACAACCATGATTATGCTCTTTTACAGGGAAAGTGAATGAAAATTAGGATCTAGAGAGATTAATAAAGAATTAAGGGTTTATAAATTCAAGAATTTTCATATGGGTTTTGTATAATTTGTTATAGATTGAAGTTGGTATGTGTTGGATTTTTAAATTACATTGTACTGTTTGGAAATTTTGTTGCTTTAGCCTTATTTAGTTTGATTTATATTTTATTGACGAGACAAATAAGAAAAGGAAAACTAAGATTTGGTGTGTTCTTGAAACAATATAAAATGTTGCACTAATTTGTTTTAATGATTTTGTGCTGGTAATAGAGATGTTGATAATGAATGTGTTGCTCAATAGGATTGCAACAACGAAATTGGTTTTTCTGTATGGGGAGAAATCAGGTCTTTGAGGTGTCATAACCCATTTTTGGGTTATTCCCTAAATTCACTTTTTATCTTCCAAAAAATAATATATATATATATATATATATATATATATATATATATATATATATATATATTCTGACTAAAAAAAAAAAAATAAAAAAATAATAACAGTGAGAAAAGGATGTTGGAGCGCCCAAAAAATGGCTAGAAATTGGTTGAGGAGGCTAAAAAATTAAAATTTGACAGTATATTTTTTACAGATGAAGAGCCCTGTTGACAAAGAAAATTTAATTTGAAGAAGAAAGGTCCAAAAACAAATATTTACATACTCAATTAAATTTTATTGGAGGTTTAATTGAATTTATGAAGGGTTTGATTGCAAGAAAAATTGATTTTTAAGTCAATTTAGGCTTTAATAGAAAGAAATTAAAGTCTTGGGTTAAATTAGAAGTTTTGAGAGTTGATTTGGTCAAATCAAGGGCTTAATTGCATAAATATTAAAGTTTTATGGCCAATTAGGGACTTGATTGAAGAAATTCAAAACCAAGGACCAAACTAGAAAAGGCGCATGAATAGAGAGATTGAAATTGACCAAATCAGGGGTCAAATTGAAGAAATTGAAAGTTTATTGATCGATTAAGAGTTAAATTGAATAAATCCGAAACCAATAACCAAAGGGGAAATAGACACTGAAATCTTGGGCTTGAATTGAAGTTCTTTAGGTGTGAAATTGAACAGAATTGAAATTTTAAAGCCAATCAGGGATGTAATTAGAGATAAGTCACAAATTGAAGGACTAAAGCGTAGTTGACAGAAAAGTTACTATTCATCTTCTCCAGCGAGGCTGCCAGAGGGGCTTCTTTCCTAAGGCGTTTGACGCCTTGTTTCTTCCTCAAATTGGATAAAACCTGCACGAAAATGATCTTGTGATACCTGACTACATGCTAGTATAAACCTTTCGGGCTTATCGAGGTTGTAGAGCGGTGGCACCGCTCCAAAGTAGCCAACCCGACCAACTATTTTCCTACACAAAACTGGTAGTTCCTCATTGTTTCTTTGAAGCAATGGCTGGAGTGCTTTCGGGTCGAACCAAGGGCCGAAATTTGGCACTAGAAGAGAAAAGGTGTCCCTCTTTCACCACCTATAAATAGATGTGATTTTCATGCTCCAAGGGTGGATAAAATTAGGTCCAAAGTCAGCCAAAAAACCAGTCATTTCTGGTTCCAGCCAACATTTCCCTCCCTTCCTTCTCTCACCACCATGTCTTCAGCCCTTGAAGCCCCCACACACACCTTTCTCCTCTACCAACAGACGGCAGCGCAGCCTCCCTACGAACCCAAATCCTCACCAGTGGCAGAACAGCCACCGCGACCGCGACCGCCGAGCCTCTCCTCTGCAACTTCTTCTGTCACCAGCAACCGACACCAGCCAGCATTCCCTTCATCGAAGCCTACTGAGCCACTGGCCTAACCTCCTCATTGCAGCCAAGCTTCCACCGCAGGTCAACCTCCTTCCCCTTCCCTTTCTTCTTCTTCGTTGTCTACTGAGTGAACAGTAGACGTGAATTATAGTTAACGTCCTACTATTCACACATGAACAGTGGGCGTGAATTATAATTCACGTTCACTGTTCATGCAGTGAACATTGGGTCGGGTCTTTTCTGGCCCAACCCAAATGTCTGGGTTGGGTCCGGCCCGACCCCAAATTGTTTTTTAAAAATTCCAAAAAATCTTTCTAAAAACATTTGTGATTTTATCGTGTATTGTTCTATCTATTTTGCGCAATATTGGTTTGTATTTTTATACCGTAAAGATACAAATCCGGTATTAAAATACCTGGTTTTCATCAAGACATTGCAAAAAATTATAAAACAAAAAAAATATTTTGTTTTCATACATACGGCCAAGTCTCTCAAAGATAAGAAAAAAATCATCACATCGTATTTTCATACAACAAAAAAAATATATGTTTTAGCATGCATTTTAGCTTTAATAACCAATTTATTAAAGCCATGAGAACTAGGCCAATATTTTAAAAATACCCAAAAAAATATTTTGTTTCTTTTCTTTTAGTATATGGATTATGAATTTATACGTAAAATATATTCCCAATATTAAAAAGGAAGTTTCTTTTTTTTTTTTATTGACGGTAAAACGGTTAGGTTTTTACCCGATAAGATAAGGATCTCCTTACTGATAAAGACTTTTATTAAATCATAGATGGACCAACAATTAGAAATACAATAACACCTTAGATTTTTTATCAGACAATCAAACAATGCAGCTTTCTTTAGGTAAGGCGTATTTGGGGTGCTAATACCTTCCTTTTACGTAACCAGTCCCCATACCCGATCTCTAAGACCAGTTAGGGTTCCTAGTGACCAAAATACTAGGTGGCGACCTCCTTTCCCATTTTCCACTGATAAAAGATAAGAATTTCTTGTCTTCCTATATTTGCCAGATAGATACCTAGATGAAGTGGAATATTCGTCGCGATGCCACACCCGTGCGACATGAGGTATGGTGAGTAATTCATTGAAAGTGTTGCAATGGTGTTGCTATTATGGTGTTCTATTGTTGTTGTGTTTTAAAATTGGTTAAGAAATGAAGGTTGTCTTTGATGCATTCTACATTTTATTTATAAACCATGATTTGTATGTATTACTTTGATATGTCTTTCTGATTTATAAGATTTTAATGATTGAAAAGCAGTTACTCCAAATTGATTTGGGATTCGAAGGAACAAATTATTGATTGGAACAAAAAAAAAAAGAGTAAATTTGATGTCAGTGCAGCAAGTTGGTCCCTTGCCTGATTTCATGATTCCATTTTCCCTTCTTGAAGAAATTTGAAAAAAATTATAATTTTTTTAAAAGATTTATAAGATAATAAGATTTCATGATTGTTGTTGTTTATTACTTTATTATATTTAGTCGATGGGGTTGAAAGATAATTATATTAAAAAAAATAACTTGGCATTTAGAATTACTGAATTTGCTTTTGTTACCATGATGGTTTTTGATAGCAGTCAATCCTTCAATGTCTATAAATGAAATCCAAGAGTATAACTTAAGTTTGTGACTTGGAAGGCAAAAATAGAATGAAGTTCCTGTAGGATAGGAAATGCATAAATCTTACATGTCATCTCCTCTCTCTCTTCTCTGGTATATTTCAGCATTAAAAGATCAAGAATTTGGGCTCTTGACACACAATTTACTTGTATTTATTAACAATAAACAACGGGTACTAAGCTTTGTAGCTTATTCTCTCAAAAGTGCAATGATATTGTGAGTTGTCATTAGCAAGCCTATGAAACAATTTAGTGCATATACGTTATACCTTTTATTTTTCTGTCAAGCTGGTTAATACCATGATATTTGATATCTTGATCGAAAAAAGATTGATATCTCAGCTTCTTTTTTTCTTCTTGATCAGCAGATCGTAATTGAAATATATTAAATATAAATCTCTAATTATGTGTATTTTTTTAAGCATACTTCTTTGGTGCTAACACATGAAAGCTTCATACATGTAGTTCTTTCAGATATATGGAAATAATCCAAAAACTAAATCACCATTTTTACCAGATATATGCTTCATACGTGATTGTGAATATAATTGATGATCGGTTTAGCATGCATTTCCATTCACTGCATATAAATAGGTCTTATTTCTCTTATTCTTTTGTTGTCTGGTGGTGATGGTGTTCTGAATTTGATGAGGTTTTCTTTTATTATTGCCAGTGCAGATCATGGGATTCATAAAATAAAGACTTGAAAAATAATTGTCGAGAATCTGATATCATTAAACTTCTCGACTTTTGAAGAGATCCTTAGTAAGAAGTTATAGAGTTTTGTTAGTTGTGTGAAAAGTTATAAAGTTTTGTTAGTAGTAAAAGACAAACAAAAGATCAAAATCGCATGAGTATTACAAGGATGCACAATCATTACTAGTGAAAATAGCGGCCCGCAGCTTAGTGTGGGCACTAGCACTAGTTAGCTAGCCAGGACTTGTAATGGTTTATAAAACCAACTTTATTGATGTAATATTTGAGTCAATGGATTGGACACGTCAATATATGTAAATCCTAAACAATTACAAAAAAAAAAAAAGCCAAAAGTGCTCAGTTTTTTCTAGAGGAGAATCAAGCAATGTTGTCACACCCGGACATCGCGGCGATGGATTAAAAATTATCCCTCAAGTGGAAAAAAGAACAGATACCTAGCATCTTGTTCTTTGGGGAGAAAAGGTCGTGTTCGAGGAGTCGCCACCTAGTATTATGGTCACTAGGAACTGTAACTGGTCAACAAAGATTCTATG
>Ga0307518_10000937_pt1 | contig 21695 bp, 8 predicted proteins | sample 25_EM_MG_FD_203889 | JGI IMG/M metagenome (GOLD analysis project Ga0307518, IMG submission 203889) | Populus trichocarpa ectomycorrhiza microbial communities from riparian zone in the Pacific Northwest, United States - 25_EM | ecosystem: Host-associated > Plants > Roots > Unclassified | place...
TCTTAGATGACTAAATTCTTGTGTTTATGGATTTATCTTTAAGATGAGAACTCAATAGAGATGGTTTCTACCTTTAATGATGTCTAGAAAACTAGATCAAGTAGTCCAATTAAAATGTGTTTTGTGGTTAAAAATTAGGTTTTAAAGGTTTATATGACATATTGTTTTTTCATTTTTTTGGATCAACAATGTAGAAATTCTAGTTTTGGGGATCAAAAACTTGAACCCTATCTTTTCGATCATCAAAATCACCTTTAAAGACCATAAAATATTACAGGCAAATAATGCGTCAACCTTTTCATTTAAGAAAAATATGAGCAAACAACATGAAAATCAAATAGGCACGCGAGTATGGTCTTCTAAGCCCAAATGCATTTAGATTTTTTAGTTTGGAAGAGACATGCAAGTCTATCCTTCCAACCTAGGTGATTCACCTTTTAAAAAAAGAAAAAAAAAGAAAAATAGCCATTGATTGTTTTATCTTAATAATTATCCAATTATGTTATAGTTTTAAAATAATATTAGAGCTTTTTATAATAATATTAAAAATTATTTTTTCAAAATAATTATATATGAACCAAATATGGATTTTTTTTATTTGCTATGTGAATAAAGTATTTATTTTGTTGTTTTTATGATGTTTTTTATATAATTCTCTCAAATTTATTATTTTTATATATTTTTTAATACATTCATGAATTTATCTATTCATGATTTGTTTTCTTTTATTATAACTTGCTTTTAAGATTATGATAAGTTTGTATTTAAAAAATAATTTTTCTGATAAAAAAGATATGTTATTTTTCCAAAAATAAAATAAAAAGAAACACATGATTAAAAAAAATATTTTTCTTTTTTTTGAATTATTTGAATATTTATTTTGATTTCCTTAAGTTTTCATTCAATGAAGCACATTGTTAATAAAAACTATAAAATATATGTTTTTTGTGAAAAAAAATTTATTTACATGAACAATAAAACAGAATTTGGATTAAAAAAATATATCTTTTATTTCTTAAAAGGTACATTTTAATTATTATATAATTAAATAAAAGAATTCAAGAGGTGTCCCTTGTTACGCATCAAATATTTGCATGTGTATTTTTTACAACTTAAAAGGAAAATCAACTTAATATTTAATTGCTTTTAACCATTCTTTTTATGATTTTTTTCAGTTAATTTATTTTATGTAGATATTATTTTTAAAATTTTCAATTAAAAGATTATATGATACTTAAGAAACAAATTCCAATGCTAATACCTTATTCTTTTATATTAAATGCAACTAGCACGGGTACCCTGCCTGGTCACCTCTCAAATATCAGAAACAAGTTAATTACCGTAAACAAATGTAGCCAAATTGTTTCATTTTCAATTCAATATGAGAACGACATCGTTGGCTCTCAAGCTTAGCGTGTGCGTGTGAAAGTGTGGTTATAATTATTTTTTAAATGTTTTTTATTTTAAAATATATTAAAATAATTTTTTTTTATTTTTTAAAATTATTTTTAATATTAATATATTAAATTTGAAAATATTAAAAATATATTAATTTAAAATAAAAAATAAAATAAAAATTTTTTGAAGTTTTTTAAAAGCATTTTTTAAAGCCATGTCGGTCCTTAAGGGCTTTGCCTCAACTCCCAGCGAGCAGTCCTCACGTATCCTCTGCTCTGCTGAATTATATCTTTTACCCAAAAAACCGGCGATTCCTGAAAAACAAAGCCGAGATTTTGGGGTGAGAAAAATGGAGGGAGTGGGATCTCGGTTGGGCCGGTCTTCGTCTCGGTACGGCCTATCAGCGACGGCCGCTGTTCTTAATGGCCCCGTCAGGAAGTGGAAGAGGAAATGGGTCCACGTGTCCCCTTCTCCCACCCTCAATTACCGCAACAACAGCCACTCCAACGGCCATAACAACAACAACAACAACAACAACAACGGCTCTCGCCTCCTCCTCTGTCGGTGGACTCCACTACCCCCCTCTGGGGCCACCGCCGCTACCTCCTCCTCCGAGGATCCACCTAAACGCAAATTCCGTTACACCCCAGTAAGTAAAACACAACCTGGCATGAGTTTTTGTTAGTGAATTTTGTTTCTTGTTTTTCACTTGCTTGCTATTTTGGTTCTGCTAATTACTTTGTAGAAGATATGGAATTAAGTTAGAAAACTGTTATTTTATTTTTATTTAGTATTTTCTTATGTTGTAGATTGCTGTACTGGAGGAACGTAGCAAGGTAGAAAAGAAGGTTGAACAAGAAGTTGAGAAGCAGTTGGTAGGGTGGCTAACTTCTAAGGATGATAGACAAAATATTGGAGATGGTCTCAAGAGTGAAATTCAGGTCTCACCCTCTTACAACACTTTTTACCGCGAATTATATAGCTCTTTTTTTTTTTTTTTTTAATGATTAATTTTCGTGTATACCGTTATCGTATCCCATTATTTCCCACATTTTGATGCTAAGAGTTCTTAGTAGGTTTAAATAAGAGATGGTTTGCTCTTGCTATTTTTTGGAGAAGTTGGGAGAAGTTGAGTTGAGACGATATCATCCTGCCTGACCATTTTTTCTTGGAATTTTTTGAGGCAGACAGATCACCTCATCTGAATGCCTCAAGCTTGTGAAAGTAAAATGGTTTTAGGATTCTGTCTAGACAAGTAGAAGATCAAAAGGCAATCTCATACCCTTTTTTTCTTTTTCTTTTTGAGGACTTGAGATGTTAGTTCAATTATGATTTGAGAATTCCACTCCCCAAATGAACTATTTGAAGAAATTTCAGATACCTGTTAAAAGTCTTATTTTACATGAAACTTTTGCACTTATAATTGAACCTAGAATTGTTTTATATTATTTGCTCATGTATTTGGATATTCAAACCTTTGATTCTTTTTTCATCAGGCAAATGGTCAACCTTTCCAAGACTTATTTTGGGAAAATTATTTTTAAAGTTTGACCATTATATTTGTTGCTAAACGCAACAGAATTCATGGTTTGTAGCTGTCAAAAACTTGATCACCGCCCCAAATTTAGGTTGGCAAACTCCCAATGGGTTCCCAGAATGCATGTCTTCCAATGGCAATGAGAATGCATTTTCTTAGTTGTTTCCGTTCTAGCAGATGGAAGTTTTGTTTTCAAGGATGTCGAGGCTTCAATTTGTTGAATTCTCTCTTTAATATTGGTGTTAAACAGGAATCTGTTTCCCCTGCAGGATTCAAACATGAGCCATTTGGATTTGGATTTGGATTTGCGCTTAAAAGGCCTCAACAATGATCTTGACTCTGTTGGCCAAAGCGAAGAGGATCAAGTGAAGAAAGCAAGCTCAGGTGGGTTTGGACGAGTGGTTGACCCAAGAAACTGAAGCCAATGAGTCATGTGCTAGTATGAAAGTCTGAATTGGTTTCTCATTCTGATGCTTGTAGCATGTTAATACAACTCTTTTCTATTAGATTAAGTAGCATTGCTTCACATTGTAATTAACCGTAGGCTTCTTGTCCAGTTTCTCGATGAAGGTTCTCTGCACTAGCTGCTGCTATCTGTATATATTTTCAACCCTCATAGCTTCTTGTACCCTTTGTGCGTATTGTTTTTAGTACCATTACTACGACTCTGCAGCAGACAACTATCTCATCTGTTGTCTTGTTAAGAATTTCCAGATTAGAATTGCAAATCCTGTACTCTTCGCTTCTGTTATAAAATGCAACAGTGTGGATTGAGGCTGACCCAAAAAAGAAAAACTGAATGGGGTGGTCAAAACAATGTTACCCTAGATACAATGCATTGGGAACAATGTTTTTACTATGTTGCCCTTAAAAAAAACCATAAAGGGTGAAATTGTTACTGCATAAGGACCATGTGGGTATTTTAGAATTGATCGAGGTTAAAACGAGCCGTGTGTATTTTTTTTGCATAGTAAAATGAAATAATTTCAATGCTCTTAAAAGTAAAAAATTATAAGGTTTAATATCTCTAAAAGACCTAATAATAACTAAAAGATAAATAAAACAGTAGCCCAACTAATCTAAATAAGACTAAAATTGTTTTCGTTATAATAGTACTATTGAAACTCAACTTCAAGTGCATAATTCTCTTTCATCTTAATGAATTAGAAGACGTCTCATATATCATTAAAAATGTATGGATGTCAACTTTCTAATACAACTAGTATTACGTTTCCTTATATAGATCCATATATGATAAAAAAATAGAAAAAAAGTCAAAACTGGTAGATTTGAATCTTTTTATTCCAATCTTTTTATAATGTTTGAATGCCCATCTAGAAGCCCTTCTTGAACATGAATTAATTTAATCAAGGCTTGTACTTAGCTATTTAATATCTTCTTGAAGTTCATCTTATAGCTCATGTGTATTGAAGAAGTCTATCGAAAGCATTTTTAAAACTCTTAACTCTAAATCTTGTCATTTGACCAACTAGAATCTCTAACGGATCTCTTGATGTTGCTTGGATTACATCAATTGTCTTCAAACAACATGTGTGACTGATTCTAGTTGCCAAAAATATCGTTCCAGGGCAGTATTCGATTTGTCTTGATGGTCCCTCCATGGATTGGTAGTGTGTGCACGCATTTTGACCTCCGGTTTGGTGCTAGCAGCCACCTTTTTTTTCATTCTTTTTTCTCTCCTACTCGATTCTTGCCCCTTACCCTCCAATTTTTCAAATAAGCCCTTCAAGTTTTTCATTCATTTTGATTTAATCCATGTTCTTTTGACTACTATTTATTTTATTTGAAATAATTAATAATATTGGAATTGTTTTTCAATTTCATCATCGTTTGGTTTTTTCATTTGTCAACTTTGGTGATCATTTTTTTTATTGTTATTTATCTAATTTGAGATAATTTTTAGAATTGATTTTTTTTTTTACGATTTCATCATTCATTGTTTTCTATCAGATTTTATCTTCATTTTTTTTATTTTTTTTTTAATCTGGCATATTTTTTAAAATTTATATTTTTCTTATGATTTTATTCTTTAACATTAAATTGGTTTGGATTTAAGCTTTTTGGTTGAGCCCATGTCTAGGATTTCACGAGTTGAAAGTTTGAAAGATTAACCCAGCTTTAGAAGATTCACTCGGGTTTGCTTGTTTTTTTTAATCATTTTTTAAAGCTAATATTTTTTTTCAATTTTATCCTTAACATTTATTTAATTGGAGATTGAGCTTAATTTTTTTTTATCTGCTTTCTACATCCTTTTTTTCTTATTTAATTGAGTCATCTCGAGTCTTTTTATTTGTTGTTCTTTGTTATATTTATGTTTTAAAAAGAAATTTTATTCTTGAATTAAGTAGAATTAATTAATTGAATATAGGTATGATATGCTCACTTCATGATGTTTAAATAATAATTTAAATTAAATTATTTAATCCAAATAATTAAATAGAATTATTTAATTCATGACTATGTACTTTCAAATTTACAAGACAAATAATTTTATTATGGGAAAATTATCCTCATCATCATTCGATTTACTCTATTTTATACTTTGCCTCTAACATCCTTGTAAAAATAAGTCATAAAAAAATACATGATTAATTTAAATTACTGACAATAATTTCTATTTAATAACTAAAAACTCATTGCAATATTAATATTACAACTTTACTAAAAATTAAAAAGGAACTACAACTTGGAATTTCATCAAACACTCTAATTTCATAATTTTTTTATCAACACAAACCTAATAGATTGCAAGGTAGTCGAAGAAACCCAAAAGATGTCACTTAGTCTTTCATGCCCAGTAGCAGCAATCACAAATCACACCCAAAACTGAGGAAATTGGAATGATCCATTTACTTTTAAAGATTGGCTATCTTTTTGTTCACAACAATATTGTAGACCTTAGAGATGCAGAAGTCAATGGCCATGAATTGCTTGAACTTGTACGTTATCTACAATGACAAGATGTATCACGATGATATCCGAACAAGTAACTTTCGATACAAAAATCAACTAACAAATATTGCATTAATGATTTAACCTTTTCTTTCTTTCCAATTTAAGAATAGCCATGAACAGAAGCCATTGCATTACTTCATACATAGTTTAATACATTCGAATCAGCCATGCTGTAAATGTCAACAATTAATGAGCAGAAAGCTTACCCAGACAGAGAAGCTCACACCCTCTATCCAAATGGGATTCCTATGACTGCTTTAATCGTATGGGTTTCTGAAGTTTTTTAACAGGTCTGGGATGTCATAACCTAGCATGTCATCCACAGCTTGTATCATTTTAGGCTTTAATTTCTCGAACTTGTCGAAGTTGTAACCACTCAGAACCTCCCTGAATTGCTCCACGTTTGGGAAATCACCTGGAGGTAAATGGAACTCCCTTTGGACCTGCATGAACATGAATAATGTCAATATTGTATATTTTATCCAGTGCAAAATTAAAACAAAAAACAAAAAGTCAACGTTGTCTGCAAGGATGATAAAAGCAGAGAAAAAGGAGTGCTGCAACCTTTCCAAACTCCTCTGCCAAATTATCAAGAAGTCTCTGTTGAGCCTTTGCTTTGCCCATCATTGCGGGCATCTCCTTTTTAAGATGGCTAATAATGTAAGCATGTATCTTGGCAGCTCTAGCACGTTTAACGAATTCATTTATCTGTGAGAAAAAAATTTCATTGAAATCCTTCAAGTAAAGCGATTCCAAGGGACAAGTTCAAATTCCTAATGGAAACGAGTTGGAGAATATGTTCAACTAAGGAACAATCTTCAGTTTCCTCATAAACATAATTTCGAAAACCAGAATTAACCTGAGGTGAAGGTTCATTACTTTTCAAAGCCAAGTTATGACTTTATATGCATTTGCAGGCATCTGTCTTACATGGTTGTCCTATGTTTTATTAAAACAAAAACAATAAACTCACCCGACGATCACAAGCCTTTTTTGGTATATTTTTTAGATCAGAAAGAAGGTCCTCCTGTTCTTTCTCGAAAAGTTCTTTCCCAATTGGACCAACAGCAGCTTCATTTACTGGTTTGTCATTGAATGAGCTGCAATGGTAAACATCAATTTTTCATGACAGGAGCAAGCTCAGTTTCTCATGAAGCTAGGTTATAAAGCAAAGGCTAGAGGACCACAAGTTATTGGCAATAGCGTAAGCTGATGTATTTGCACAATAAATAAATAAAAAAAAACCACCTATGCTCAATGAGTTCAAACAAGCAGAGTAGTCTATGCAATACAAGAGGGTGTGAAATAAAGCACGAACAAATCAATGCCATTGATCAACAGCCTTGATTAAGCCCTCTTTCTCATATAAAAAACTTTTCCGCAACAAAACTTATCCTACAGCCCAACTTCTGTAATTAATGAGCGAAAGAAAAATCTTGACAGTTTGTTAACTTAACATATTAGAGTGATATTAAACTAAATTTATTGATAGAGAGCTTACCCAATATAGACACGCATAACTTCTGGAGTATTGAGAACTTTCCCAAGTGACCACATTAAAGCTCCATAGACTCTCATAAGCTGCATAATAGAACAAAAATCTGTAAACAAATGGTTCTTTTATAGCTTCTATATTACATATGTATTATAAGTAAATGTGTCTACATGATTTATACATACACACATTAATTGAATTGAAGATTGAAAAAAATGAATTAACTTAGTAAATTCTTACTTGCTGAGTATCCACTTGATCTGCCTTGTTGAGAACAACACGAATTTTGTCATCATGACCGTGTAAAGATGAAATAACACGCTTGAACTCATCACTGACATCAAGTTTGTGAGGATCAAACAGAAGGAGAATGAGGTCACATTTTGCAGCAAACCATGATGTTACACCTGTAAAATCATAAGCTCGTTGTGTCCGTTGTTTTTCTCCTGATAAAACTCCAGGTGTGTCCACAAATGTAATATGCTCCAGCAGCTTGAAACACGATAATGAATGAGATCTTCAGATGCTCCAGAACCAAAATCAGGAAATCTCAGTGTTTTTTAGATTCTAACACTTACAGGATGTGGCATTTGAGAACATTCAAATTTTGACAAAAATGCAGTTCCAAAAGTTGTGAGTCCACTGAATGGCATATCAGCTTGAACTGCAATTGTGTTGCCTGGAACACTTCTTTCATCAGTTCCAGACTACACTAGACAACAATTAACATGCAATCAGTATTGGTAAAATAATGAACAGATTAGTAAGAGTAAGAAATGACCACAACAAAACAATGAGTGCTAGTCTTTCCAGTAAAACTAATACAGACCAACTGCTAACAAAAAAAAAAAAAAAAAACGAGCTAAATTTCCCGAAATAGTTTTCCCAAATCAACTTGCTGATAAAGCTCAGCAATTAGTGGAGTGGTGCCCAGGAGCCACCATCAAATGCTGAGATTCATCAGAAAACTCCAAACTACATGTTGACTTTACCATAATTCTGGTTAGCCATGAGCTAATTTAATTTCTTTACTTCACAACTAATTTTTAAATCCCTGATTTTTGGTTAGCCATGAGCTAGTGGTAGCTGGACCATTTGCATTAAAAGCCCAATGAGCATTAACCACGTGACTGCAGAGAAGTTCATCAAAGCTATTGCCGAACTAAATTTACATAAACATCCCCAATTTGAACAGTTACATGAAGCATCTCCAACTTTAAAGTAGACAGGTAAGTGTAACAAGTAATGCTTGAAGTTCTATTAAAAGAAATCAAAAAGCAAATGGTAAAACTGAAAAGGATCCAACAGATATATAAACATGGAAATGAATTGGACTCTGCTTTAAAGGTTGATGGTTAAGACCAAACAAGCTTACAAATCAATACAATAATAATATTTATAAGTAAACCAGTCAAGAAATTATAAGGTCACATCAATACAAAAATCATCAAGATGTAGCAGTGTTGAAGAAAACCAACCAAAGAAGACAAAGCAACCAGGGAAAATAAAACAGCACTAGCAAAACTTTAACCAATTACTGATAACAATAGGAGGAAATTAGAACATTGATTAAATGAAAAAGGCAGTTCTCCTGATGTTAAATTCCAATAATTCTAATTTTCAAGAACCTTAAGAAACTGCACAAGACAAATCAGACAAAGCAAACACAGACAAGAATAAATGAATGATTTTATTGTTGGCAAGTAATACCAGACAGTACTCATGGAAACATAACAGATAATAAATTTTTTTATACCATTACAACAACAAATCTGTCCGTTGTAGGCTCAGGTCCAATATGAGCTCCTGTAGCAAAATACAAGGGAAATCAGTACAAGGAAACAAAGCAATTCTTACTTAGCACACCCCCCCCCCCACACACACACACGCACGCGCATGCACGCTGTGTGTGTGTGTGTGTGTGTGAGTGAGAGAGAGAGAGAGAGAATCACCTGGATAACTGCTTCTAAGTAAATGCTTAATGAATGTAGTTTTTCCAGTTGAGTATTGACCCAAAAGCATAACCATAGGTTTGGCATCAAAATCACTATTTGTCTGCAGTGAACAACACATCCACAAACAGATAAGTTCATATCAAGGATAATTTTTTTTTTCCTTCTGGTTAAATAGACAAGAACAAATCAAGGATACTATTAAATATATTTTCATGCATATCCAGAAAAACTGAGCTCAAAAGTTTTTGGGCATATTATCCACTCACCAAGGCTGGAGATACAAAATCATTAAAACGATAAGTAACTTCTAATGGCTTCAGCTTCTGAATGTACAGTCTCTTCAAGCCGTCAATTATTGATGTAACAGAGGACAGTGATGCCTGTGAATATATCATGAAATTGAAGCTCACAGAGAAGACAGGCTTTGACTAAAAACAGGTGCATTTATCAAAAAATGAAACAGAATATAATAAGGCTATGAAAAATATATATTAGAATTATTAACGAATAGGATTCAGATTAAATGTTATCACAGGAAAAATCTTCCATTTCAACAGGCAAAAGCATTGCACGTACACAAATTAAAAATAAATGGAAACGCAAATAAATTAACAATAACAAGAAGTAAGTTTCGAGTCTCCAATTAAGCAATCCATATACAGTGTCAGGCAATTAAGAAGAGATAAATTCCGGTTAGGATTCGGTACACCAGTTATCATTGTCATCACAAACATCTCAATTGTTGCTAATGAAATATGAAACTTCTGAATGAAGTCTAAATACCAAACTGGTTTTACAAACAGGCACCAATTCAGATAAAGAACATAAACACGAACCTTTCTTGATGGTTTTGAAGAAAACCAATTTGCCGAAGGTGTTGATTGCACTGTCGGAGTACCTGCATTGCTGGAAATTAGTGAAAGCACGATAATAATTAAGTAAAACAAAGAGCAAGCGCCATTACAAAATTATTGAAAGCACGATAATAATAAAATAAAACAAGGAGCAAGCCCCATTACCATTTGCTTCATTATCATTTGATTTCAAAGAACGCCTTTTCTTCTGCACACCAAAATTAAAAAAAAAAAAATCATATGAGAATGAATAAGGAAAAACCAATTATAGCCGCAGCACACGTTCACTTACCGCCATTAACGCATCCAAACCTTCCATGGACGGAGGTTTAAGACTTTGAAAGTCAACTGCAATATCATTTAATTACATTATATTATTAAATTCCAATATCAAATTAAGTTGTTCAATTTATATATACACATCTTACCATCGCTATTGAGGATATCATTTGTTATTTCACGCCCAGATTGCGCCAGAGAAACTAACTACAAATCAAGAAAAACATAAAAAGATAATTTAATTTTAATTAATATTAAAATTAAAATTAATTAACTAATTAATGCAAACCTGCATAGCAATGATGAACTCGATGAAGCCAAGATATCCCTGTCGCTTTGAATCTGCAATGGCCCATACCTTTCAAAAATAAAAATAAAAATTAGTATGTATATTTTCTTCACCATGAGATTTTTATTAAAGAAAAAAAAATCAAGAAATAAATGAACGAACCGGCTTGAGATCCTGGCGAGATAATTTAGACAATGAAAAGAATTTGGTAGCATCATTACCAGTAATTCGACCATCACCATCTTTAAAAAAAAAATATTATTATTATTATTATCATCGAAAGTAGCAGAAACAAACTAGGAGAGGAAAACAAAGGAAGGAAGAGATTGTAGTGACCTGAATCGGCATAATGAAACCACTCTTGATACATGGTTTTTTGGTCTTTCGAGCAGGAACCAATAGCGCCTGAAGATATTTCCATTCTCTTGAAAATATCACAAAACTGTATCACTCTTGAAACGAAACCAAATAAAAATTTCTTATTTCCGATTAAAAGCAAAAATATGAAAAGAAAAGAAAGAAGCCTTTAAGGTTGGACTGTTTTCGTAATTGCTCTGCCCCGGTACTTCCGGGGGACAGAGACCTCCTTGCCGACGCAAAGGGTCCCTTGAGTTAAAATTTTGGAATACGATGTCGTTTACATAAGATTCCAAGGGGTGATGCAACCGCATTTTCCTGAAACAGGAACGGTTGGATCTAAAATGTGACCGAGGTTTAGAAAAAAACAATTAAAAATAAATTTATATTTTTTTATTGTTATTTTGATATATTAACATTAAAAATAAATTTTTTTTTTTAAAAAACTTTTAATACATTTACAAATAAAAAACAATCTTTACTGTATTCTTAAGCATGCTCTAAATGGAACTAGTTTCATTGTTCTCTATGATTTTTTTTTCTAAACATTAAAAAACAGATATTGTTAAATTTTTATAATTAAAAAAATATTTAATTATAAACTAAAAAGTTTATATGTGCATTTTATAAAATAAATTAAGAATTATATTGTCTAATAAATTTATTGATTTTAATTAAAAATTAAGTTGAAAAAATAAAATAAAAATGTTATTTTTTAGAAAACAAAAAAAGAAGTTAAATATTTGTTTTAGTTTGAAACTAGATCCTAAATTTTTTTTAATTAATTTAAATTAATAAAATAAAATTTTATTTTATTAAATTAAGTATTAACTCTTAAGAAAAACATGAGGATATTATGTCTAGGGATATCTTGTCACCTGGGATTTTGGTGATTGGGTTCTTAACTAAATTTCTAAACATCAAAAATAAAAAATTAGATTTATAATTGGTTCTATCAAATCTTGATGAACTACCAGGTCAATCTAAAACTTGATGAGACATAACTTGTTTTTTTTACATGTAAATATAAAAAAATATAAAATTAATTTATGAATGTTTAGGCTACCTAGATTATTTCTTAATTTTTAATATGAATAACTATATAATTTTCATCGAGATGAATTGTTTTTTTATTTTTTGACGTGGGATAACTATACAATAATTTACAGTTTTTTATAGCTGATATTCATATGGATTGTTTTTTAATTTTTTGTTGTACGGTAACTATATATATTTTTCATTCACATAAATTATTTCTTAAGTGTTTTTCTAATTGTTTATTAGTTTTTTAATGTGATATAATTATATTATCCTACACTTCACATTTCTTGTTTTATAACTTATATTTATATTCATTGTTTTAAAACTTTTCCTTAAAGATATTAAAATCTTAAGTATAATTTATTTTTAAGATTAAACCGTGTAATCTAGAACCCAATTTCTTGATGAGTTCAATTTCCGATCCGAGTTTAATAACTACTGTCTTTTTTTCAAACCGATGCACGTGATTATAATATTATATACCAAAAATAGATCTCTCTCAATCCATACAAAGCAAGCAAAAACAGAATTCTTAAGCTCACCAGATGCACGTGAGCTCAGTATTATTACTAAAAAGAAATAAAGAAATTTGAAAAATCCAGAAAAGACTTCCGATTTTTATTATTACTAAAAAATAATATATTTTTTTTACCTGACAAGAGAATTACACAATAACACACGGGGCAATGAACAACCCAGATAAAAAAAAACCAGTAAGAAACGGATTGAGCGCAGGATGAAAGAAGCCACGGGAAGGAAAAAAAGGAAACATAAACAAATCCCTCTCAAGAACTACCTCCATCCCTGTTTCTCTGCACGATCCTTCCATGGAACTTGGGCACAACAAAATTAATAACCCTCAAAGTAGTAAAGTGTTTTGTTTTGTTTTTTTCCCTTAAGAAATACCAATCGTCTTTCCTAGCAACCATAGGACCAGAGCTAACTCAACACCAAAAATCGAGTGCAGTGTACTCCTGTCAAGGGTGAAGCCATACACGGTAATCCCGGCTCTGTTGTTCTCAAAGTAGGTCACTGCAATTAGAAATGAAGATATAAATCTGATCAGATGGGATTCGATCACAAAGAATAATCAACCCATTGCATGCAAATTCAACGAAAAAGTATCGTTTCTCTGAGAAAGTTGAAGTTAGCCCACCTAGAATTTGACTCGTGCTATCATCTGATCTTAGCCACCATTATATCATTGATCACTACCTAAATTTTGCTTTTATCCCACTAACTTTTTTCTAGAACTGACCACGATAGTCCATTTTAAATCACTTTTTTTCCCCTCAGACATCATATGATGTTATTTGGTATTTCTGCACTAAATTACATGGTTACTCAGGACCCAGTACAGTTGAAGATTTTTGGTGCATGGCGTGTAATACATACCTAAAGCTTGTCTCTTCTGGAATGAGATGGTACTATAAGCATAGGCTGGAATCAACTTAGAATTGTCCAATTCATCTTCTTCATCACCAGCATCATCTCCATCTGATTCCCCATCAGTGCCCACAACTGGAAAGACTTGGCCACTATCATGCCTTGGAGTTTCACCCTCGGTTGCATCAAATGTGTCTAGCGTTGCACAAATATGCCACTTGGCTGCTAGGCTAGTAACAGCTTGTGCCTTGTGTGTGATTTTTGTTGCACTGCGCAATATTATGAGGAGCCCTGTGACAAGAGTTATAGAGCAGAGCTGCCATAAACAGAACAAACACATATCATTCTTATTAGTTGACACTATGGCATTCATTACTTTACCCTTTGCAATAAAAGTGCTTTCGTTATCCATATTACTAACAAAAACTAGTTTAATTAGTAAATATTTCCTCAATTGCAGGTTTTTAGAACTACTATTCATCATCACAGGGGAGAGAATTCATACCGCAAGCTCTCCAGCTCTATAAATGTCAACAACAGCATGAGCCTTAGTTGTTATGAGCAATGAAGAAAACTGGCTCCCAGTTATCAAAATCAAGGAGCATAGAACAAATCCACGGTAACGATGGCTGATGATCCTCAAGTGCCTTCTGATCCTGAAGTGCTCCGACAATACAGAACCCACATCAGAGTCCACTTGGAAGACTCGAGCGAAGTCCTGGAGCCGTAGGATCTGGAGGTGACATATCAGATGGAATAGAACGCACACTAAGAAGATTACTATTGTGCGATAAAGCCAAGAGCACAGTTCCATTATGCAAGCTACAGTGTCGCTAAGGACCACATTGCCCAAGAATGGGATTTGTGAAGCGCCAGATGCATACCACCATATCTTGTATGCACATTCTGCTACAAAGCATGGAATGGCAAAGATCAACAGAAGCTTCAATGAACTCTGCATGAAAAATAAGAACATCACATGTTTTAAAAAAAGATTTTACCACAGTAAAATGGAGAAGAACTTTATGTGCCAAATTTAGAATAGCGTAAATTGTTTTTTCCTTTTCATCTTAATTGTCCTGCATATTAAAATCCAGTTGACGATCGTAATAGTGAAGGCATCAGATGGGTGTTAAGGCGTGGCATTGGACAAATAATTCTTTGAGAATCTTTTCTCACCACCATTTAAATACTTCTACAAGCAAAAAGGGATCCACGCAACAAGTCGTAAAGAAAATTAGCATAATGGATGTTCTGCAATGTTCCAAAAGAATAAAGTAAAGTCATCGTGGCAAGATGATGACTAGACAAGGAGGTTGGATTCATCATTCAACTGTTTCGTGACGAGATGAAAACTCTCGAACATGTTTTGCAAAGAGGAATTCAGCCCATAATAAACCTTGCTCAGTCCAAAATGGACTTGATACGCTCTTCGTCAGATAGATCATGATGTGAGGCTATACAAAATCTATATCCTGAGGCGAGCATGTGACTGACCAGTCTACCCTAAATATGAATTTCTACTCTTATATATTAAAGAAAGAGCTGCTAGTTCTGAAAGAACGGCCACTTAAAGCTGAAAAAAACTGAAGTTGTTTATTTTATATGTGGTAATCTACTCTTCTTCTAATGTCTAACAATCACTTACAGATCCTTTGCTTTAGAAAGACAACGTTGGATTTTTTAGGCAACAGGGTTCTCTTTTTTTCTTTCCTTTTGCTCATAACAATCTAGAGCTCCAGCAAACATTTTCATCACCAATCTGTGCATTTTCATGGAGTTGATTTTCATTTTCATGGAATTTTGTGTGGTTGAGAAGCAAAGAATCCTTACTCCTAGGTTAGATCATCGCTGTGATTTTGGAATAACTCAACATTAGTTCATTCCTGTTAACTGGTTTAAGAAAAATGGAAAACTATTTCAAAAATGAATTGAATTCTCAAAACTATCAACAATTGAGATTCCAGGCCGGAAACCTCCCGTTCCCTCTGCCCAGAAGAAAGAAGAAGAGAGAATTAAGTAGCCCCTAAACAGTAAAAATATTCTCCAAAAAATCTCAAAGATTTGGCACATAAATAAATAGAGATAGATAAACATACGTTGAGCTGATTGGTGTAGCCTCTTCTGACCGTCTCGCTCTCATCCCAAAGCTTATCAAAGAACAAGAACCTCCTCAGGCCATACTTTCTGACAAATCTTGATAAGCAAACAAAGGAGAGTGTGGCAACGCTACTCAATGACAATTGCACGACACTGTCGTAAGGCCTTCCATGCCTGCTATCACAACTGGAACAAGCCAGCACGAAATGTGATGTTGCAGGCACAACAAGGCCAAATAAAACGAACATGGTCCATGATAGACATGCTGTTCCCATGCTTGATTGGTCTACGCACATCCATCGAAGGTATGATCTGAAGCTTTTCAATTCATCGTACGCATGTGATTGACTTCGAGATAATTTATTATTACGGTTTATTAATGACTCTCTGTTGTTGTTTTCTTCCATAGACGTCTGATGTGAGACTCGAGAGAGAATGGGAAGACCAGACAGGGGGATTGAGAAGGAGCGAGAGTGTTGTAAAGATTACAGAAACTGTTTCAACTAGAAAACACAGATCTTGTAACGATTTTTTCTAGTTCATGATCGCGTTTGGAACAGTATATTTATAGGCAGAAAAAGAAAAGGAAAAAGAAAAAGAAAAAAGGAGCGGCTTTTGATTTGATTAGATGATTATTATTTATTAGGTACAAAAATTAACCCAACTGGAATTGATGCTTTTGGTCTTGGTTTCTGATCTGGATTCTGGACAACCCATACAAATTTTGACCAGTGTTATCAGAACGCCGTTTCCAATTCCAAATCCAATGTCATTTTTAATTTTAAATAACTGATCTAGAATGAGTTTTATTTCAAATTATTTTGAATATTGATTATGGTGATTTTATGTGATCTAGAAATTACAATTTTTTTTTTATTTTTCATTTTACAAAACTATGATGAGTTTGTAAATACTAAATGATTGCTCGACTTAAAAAACTAATCTAGAATGAGTTTTATTTCAAATTGTTTTGAATATTGATTTAGTGGATTAACTTATGATTCAATTAATCCGGCTAGACATGGACAAGACCTTATTAAATTAACTTTAAGGAATATTTTTAGAAACAAAATTTTGTCCAAAACCATGTTGTTTTTCTAAAATTTTATGAAAAAACAATGTAAGTCCCATGTTCAGTTCATCCCATCCATGCTGATTAGTGATTACAATAAACACTATGATGATGGGAATGGAAAGTATAGAATAAGATACACTGTTAGCTGAACGTGGGACCTGCACATGAAACGTGGACACCCAGTCCGTAATTCAAGCAATGGCCAACATCTCACTGCCACGTGGGATGTCAATCATCTTCTTTCATGGACTGTTGTACAGGTTTTGCCGTGTCTTCCATTTCTATAATCAAAGCTTGAAATCAAAGCCGTTCGAAGCTCCGTCGCTTGTGCTACCTAATTATATTTTTGTTCTCTCTCTTTTTTTTAAATAAAATAAAATAAAATTGTCAATGGAGCTGGCATAAGGGGGTTTGCTGGCAAACTCTAATTGGCTGCATTTTTACCACTTTTCCTTTAGCTGGTAGCAGGGGAGGCAAGTAAGCCTTGGAAGTTTTAATCACATGTGCATATGGAACAGGTAACGCCAGCTGTAAAACCCACGCAAGGTGGTGAATCGGATTCCAAAGTAATTTTTATATAGTAAAAAGATGTCTGTGTATGTGTGTACGTGTTGATATTTTTGTATGTTTTTTAATTAAGGAAATATAAAATTTTTATTTATGTTTAATAAAAAATTTAAAACAAATTAAATAAATCAACTGTAAAAAATTAAAAAAAAATTGTTGATAGCATGCAAATATTTATGTGTAAAAACAGTTTATTTATATCAAATATAAAAAATTAAATATAAATTATAATAATCTCTTTAAAACATTATAAAAACATAAAATAATTAAAAAATAACTACTATTTGAAAAATAAATAAAAAAGATTTGCAAAAAAAATAAGAGAGTTTATTAATTTAAATTGCAATAAAAAAAATTAAAATACACACAAAAGAGGGGAGATATTAATTAAAAAAAACTACAAAAATAATAAAAGAGAGAGAGGCCACCAACTTCTAGCCAACTACATTAGCTAAGATGTTTTTGGGTTTAAAATTTTATTTTTAACCTATGTTGACACTAAAAAAACCTAAGAAAACCTTAAAATTCTCAATAAACCAATCTTTTATTTTGGCTCTACACAACGATGGCTATTAACCAAAGTTAAAGGGTGTTTGGGGGAGATTCAATAGACTTTTTTCCTTGTACCTTTTGATGACTAGTTCACCTTGTTAGATATGTTTTGTAATTATTGAATAAGCTCTTGTAATACCTGCTATTGAGATTGTTGATGTTGTTGTTCCTTTTGTTGTTGTCTCATGTTGGCTATTATTTCCAATAATTATGACATTCTTGTTCTATTTGTTATGGTTCACTTGATTTGATACTAATTTGTGACAAACTCAAAAATTAAAGCATGAAATTGGACTTTTTTAATAGGAAAAGACTGAATTATAAATAAAAATAGATATAATTAAAATAAAATAAAAGTTTATCGGCATATTCAAGGTATCGAAGGAAACATTATTAGGCATGATTAAGGTTCGTGAACTACTTTTTAGAGCTCATCAATCTAGAATTAAGATGAAATGGTTGATCATGAACCATGACTTTCATTGGTCAAGTATAACTATGAATTGCATTAGTTATGCAAAATGGTATAGAACATGCCAATAATCTAGCCAAATATAGTATGTGCCATCAACTAAACTCAATATAATAGTCAAACCATGGCCCTTCAAGAGATAAAAATACACCTATCATATTCAAAGAGGTATAATTACATTCGGGTTACTATAGATTACTTCAATAAATGGGTTAAAGTTATTCCTTATCGATCACTCAACCAAGAAACTATCATCAAAATTATTATAAAACACATCATTAACAAATCTGGACACCTATAAACAATTATGATTGACCAAGGGATAATATTTACTATAAAAGATGTAGAGGAATTCAAAAATAACTTATTATACTCCTAATTATATCCAAGCCTATTAGCCATCATAATTAACAAATAAGACTTTGATTCTTAACATACAAAAATCAGTCATAAATAATCCTAAGGCTTGGTATGTTGTATTGTCGAAAGTACTATAGACATATAGAACTTCAAATAAAATTATCTTAGAAATGTCACCATTTAATCTAATTTATGACTATGATACAATATTGCTCATAAAACTTATAGTACAATCACTTATAAAGGTTGTACAGTGCAATATAGACAACACATATTATCAATAAGCTATGTTAACAAAATTATAAAATTTGGATAAAATAAGATTTAATATATTGGATCACTTGTTAGCTAATAAGAAAAAAGTGGAGGGAGTAGACAACAAACATCTTTGATCAAAGAGCTTTTTTTTTATATATGATTAGGTACGGAAGGCTATACTACGAATTGATCATAACAATCTAAAATTTGACAAGTGGTCATCTAATCAAGAAGGTCTATATATCATTGTTAAAGCCTTTAGAGAAGGTGCATATCATCTAGCAAATTAAAATAGAAAATTACATTTATCCTTAAAAGAAGTACATATCATTTATCTAACTTATTTTGATCGATTAATGGTTAATAATTTAAGAAATATTATCTTAATGATCTTTGTAAGCTTATTTGGAACCTCATATCCAATTATATTCACCTTAAAACAATAAATTAATTATCAATTTTTATTTTTAAATTAAAGTTACTATCTACCTTTCTCATCCACTTTGCGGCTCTTAAATACCTCTTTTCGACCCGTAAGAATTAGATTAATATGATGAAGGTTGAAATGGCACCATTCTCCGCTTAAAATTAGTATGCCCATCACATGTTTTCCTCTCTTTCATTTCTCCAACCTTTTCTTTTTAAGAACAACATTGCAAGGGAGTTTTTTTAGACATTTGACTCCTTATGTATAAGAACCAAAATTGACTTTGTCAAATAGTATTGACATAAAAATCACATCAAAATGACATTGTTTTGCACACTAAAAATGCTAAAAACATAGGGGAATTCAATGGATAGTGAAGAGTCCCTTTTATTTTTTTATATATAAATAACTACATGGAAAGCATCTATACATATTTTGATGTAATGATATCCGTGCAATGTTTTTCATGAAGTGAGCTTAGGTTCAAATTATAATCCTCCCAATCCATACTATACTATGTGTTTTTAGTATTGGGTTAGTATAACCATCAACCTTTATATATTTGATATATTATTTCATATAACATTTTAAAGATTTACCACTTTATATACCCATGTATTTTCATATTTTCGTCTTCTATACCCTTTTTTTATATAATTTTTGAACAAAAAATCTCTTTAGACAGCTAAAAAATAAAAAAAAACAAAAAAACATGAAAAACCTGAAAGTATAAATGTCTATTTAGAATCAAATCATATGTGATATTGAATTTAATTCCACATGATAATCTATTACAATTTTTATATTTGAAATAAAATTACTAAATCATATAATTAAATTTAATTATATTTCTTAGAATACATGTAAAAATAAATTAAATTAATAATCTATTATTTTACCTTTAATTCAATTATACTTTGGACCACTAACCTATTGGAAGACCGTCTTGCCAACACTTTTCCACTTTTTTGTTGAAGAAGAAGAGACATAAAGAGAGCATGGAATGAATAGATGCAAGTCAGGGTATTTAAAAGAAAATAAAAGGAGTGTATTTTAAAAATAATTTTTAAAATCAATTAGAATTGAGTTTTTTTTATGAAAATAAGAGGCCTCCCGTCTTATTTGATTTTTTTATGGATTAAATTTAATTTAAGATTTAAATCAATACTCTAAAAAAAAAATTCTTTAACCATAGAAAGGCTTAGAGAGAGCCCTTGTCTTTGGTCCCTAGTCGTGAAAGTTCTTCTTCAATGTGAATTGTAACTTACTCCAATGCCGCCTCGTGCCTATCTTCTTTTGAGAATATCAGAGCATCCTCTCCGCCGTGCCCTGTATATGCCATTTCCGCCTAACCTGAATCTTCTCTTGACTGAGCTGCATTCTCTCCCAACTTGACTTTCTTGTGATGAGAGAATTTCCGAGGTATGCCCTCATGCCCGTCGTAGTCAGTAAAGCTAATCCCCAACTCCTTTCCGGCTACTCTGGTTTAGTCACCAATAAAACTTATTTCATTGACGGTGACATATTTTTATACACTAGGCTTAAAACTGATGCTGCTAGGATTTCCTCTCTCCCACGCCATTTCTCCATCAAACTCGACTGAAATTATCGACCACGTATTTTGTGGGATGCTACTGTTCATTTTGAACAAGATAAACCCTTCCCGGCAAGTGGTGGTGTCCAGCTTAAACACCATAGTAGCAATCATCCCAGGTGGATAAATATTCGTTTCGGTGGGGGTGTAGTCCAGCTATAAAATAATTAAATTTTGCATTTCATAGGCAAATTAAATCCTTTTACTACATAAATTCCATTCCTGGACCGTTTTCATCTGGTAGAAGTACGTTTATCACCCTGCTATGCATATCAGCACCGAGTGGTTTTACACTCGAACTTTTTAGTTGATAACCATGGGCCAGTGGCTAAATGGCTCCAACATGGCACTGATCGTTGCTAATTCTGAATGTTCTCCGGTGTATTAATTGTCAATTGTAGTGGGGCCGGCGAGAGATTTTCCACCCAAGACCAGAAACTCTCTACAGGAGACAACAAAAAAAAAAACACAACGATTTGAGCCTCCCCCGTCCCAGACTATTGTTTGAAGAGAGGGAGGAAAGCTAACAAAACCCACTCTACAGATCGGTAAATTGCCAGATCTGGTGAAAGCTCCTCAAATCTAGTTCAAACAACGACCACCACACCCATATTTCTATTTACTTTCCTTGAAGCACCAGCGAACCCAGGGCAGGTGTTCATCTAGTTCAAACATTGGTTTTTGCTCCTAATAACAAATGTCTACTACTGAAGAAAGAAGAGC
>Ga0307518_10000939_pt1 | contig 21690 bp, 29 predicted proteins | sample 25_EM_MG_FD_203889 | JGI IMG/M metagenome (GOLD analysis project Ga0307518, IMG submission 203889) | Populus trichocarpa ectomycorrhiza microbial communities from riparian zone in the Pacific Northwest, United States - 25_EM | ecosystem: Host-associated > Plants > Roots > Unclassified | place...
TTCAATTCTGAGTTTTCTACCCCCGGAACATGGCCCTTCGTCTGCCCACAGCTAACACAGCAACAAAGTACAACGACCACGATCATGGCTGCAATGGACTTGATTGCGTTACGGGCAAGAGACTAACTCAAGACTCTCGTCCTCTCTGAAGTCTCGTTTGGGGATGGGTTCTCACTGAGAACCCATTCCCAGATGTGACAGAATGCAAGGAGTTAGTGTTGCCACAAAGGCTGATCTGATCCAAACTGAAGTGTACCAAACTCTAATGAACCTCTGCATTTCCAAACTAAATCTGAGCTCACTTCAAATTGAATTTGGTTAGGTGGCAACACTACATGGAGCGAGTCGCGACGCGTATGTTACACAGTGACACAATACATAAAGCTTAGCTTACTAGTAGTAGAACTTGTACTCCTGCTGCTACTCACATCATGCAGACAACATGCATGATTACCCGCAGAACTGAAGACATCACGCGAAAACGTGCTGCTGCGAGTATATCAACACCCGTTAACGGTGCCAAGAGGCAAAAAATTTGGGCAGAACAGTGAGAATTCTACGTTCGGAATCGATTGCCATGTGACATTGAATCTCGAGATGCAGATCAACGACTGGTGTGCCAGCTCCTGCCAGCATCGACTCGGGGAGCAAAGAAAGTTTGATCCACGCTTTGGAAGATACCCTCGGCGAATCGTGGAGGACAGCTCTCACCGCAGAGTTCTCCAAACCCTACTTTCGCAAGGTCAGGTTTGCGTCGGGCTCCCGAAGCGTGGCACTCAACCTGTATACTCTAGCTCAAAGATTTCTTGCAATCGGAACATAGATCGTATGTCATATACCCCGCAGGCGAGTACCTGGTTCCAACCAGTCCTCCCCCTGCCCTGATTTTCGCAGTCAAAGACATTTACTCGTGGTCGAGATTGACACCCCTGGAATCCGTCAAGGTCGTCGTTCTGGGTCAGGTAGGCGGTGAAGGAAATCATTCGCATTCGTTGTCATATTATTTCTTTTTCGTGCAGGATCCATATCACAATGCTGGCCAAGCGCATGGTAAATCGGTCTCTCGAAACTTGCTTCAGGACTGACACGACAGTGTCGTGCATATATTCAGGATTATCGTTTTCCGTTTTACCTCCAACGAAACTACCTGGTTCCCTCAAGAACATATACAAACAACTCTCACTCGACATTCCAGAGTTCAAGCCCCCCGCGACTGGGTCAGATCGTTTCATTCATTCTTTACCGTTTGGCATTGAATAGAATCGTGTGCAACAACAACAACAACAGGGATCTGACGCCTCTCGCGAGAGTGGGTGTCCTATGGCTGAATACGTGCCTTACCGTCCGCGCCCACACCGCCAACTCGCATGCTAAGAAGGGGTGGGAGTCGTTCACCGACGCTGTCCTCCAAGCTGTCCTGGACAGAAAAGACGACAAGGGCGTCGTGTTCCTTGCTTGGGGCCTGCCTGCCCAGAAGACATGTGAGCGTTTGAGTATCGACGAAGTACGTGATTCGCTGTGCGCACTTCATTACGTCCTCACAGCGTTCTCCAGAAAAAGCATCTAGTGTTAAGGTATTGCAGATGATGACCTCCTTATTGGCACGACTCATCTACAATATTGCCAGGTCGCCTCACCCTTCGCCTTTGTCAGCGCACAGAGGATTCCTTGGAAATGGCCATTTCAAGAAAGCAAATGAATGGCTACGTGAGAGAAGCGGAGTAGAAATTGATTGGACAGTGCTATGCTCCGAAGAATCTGGTGCGCATTAAATATGGAATAGATGGACGCATTGCAAAAATACCTGATGTACAATAAACGATACACTGATTCATGTACAGTATGTAACTGGTCAGCCACCTCTATTTCCACCCCCTACTACCCATTGCGACAAGTCCCTAGAACCAAAGAAGCTTGCTGCGGCTGCATCCATAGGGGTGAACTGTTGCTGTTTCTGGCCGAATTTGGCTTGGACCAAGTTGAAGGGGATCGGTGACTGTATCTGAGCTGCTGGTGCTGGAGACGAAGATGGCGTCTGCGATGGAGAGGCGTCGGGAAGTGGTGGAGGCTTCCAGTTCTAATTCGACCATGTGAGCACAATGAAAGGTTAACGCAAGAAGACTAACATATTGTCGCCCTTCACGATAGAGCTCATCCAATTTCTCATCGAAGACACCTCGCTCTTCGAACTCCTGGAACGCCTTGTATAACCGGAGAGCAGACCACGCGTCTTCGATCGAATCGTGCGTCTCAGTTTGGATATTCTCTCCTAGGACATACCACGACAGGAAGCGCAACGACAGTCGACGTTGACGATTGCGAAGGAAATAAAGGTCAACCGTATCGATGACCTGTTCGGGCGGGACATGGATGTCTGTGTACAGGTGAGAAGTCTAAGGACAAGATAAAAGTGAGAAAAAAAACAAACTGATTATCCGGAAGTCTTTCGACAGCCCATGGCCGATGAAAATACATCCCCTGTCGACGAGTAGACGCAACTTTTTGTAAACCAGCTTTAGCGGTGTCAGCGTGTACCTCGACAAAAGGGGGTCCAAATCTCCATCTGAGAGAGTGAATCAAATAACTGTATTGGAATGCAGTAACGATGAGACTTGCATTTGATCCCAGAGAACTCTGTTAGGTAATCCACGATGGCCTCGCTCGTATGTATGTGGTCGTCAATGAAGGGTATCCCTTCTTCCGGACCATCTCCTCGTAACACGGACACTCGTGCCAGACTGAGGCGCGCAGGTCGGAGAACCCGAGTTTTCCCGTCAGAACGGAACTCCGTCTCTTCCTATTTCATATATGAGCGCCCGCGGAGTGGGTGTCAACTAGAACATCCACCTGTTGCATAGATACAAACTCTGCATCGATGGCCACCAATGTCCCTGGCGTGGGGAGCTCCTCGAAGCGAAGGCTCCTGTGTTTGATAAGGCTCTTGTCGCGGTTACTGAATGCAAGCAGTTAGATAACACAGGAGATCGACGTCAAAAAGACATACACAGATATTGACGTATCCTGACTTAATATGGAAGGATCTATTCCCTCAGGGAGCCCCCTGAAATCCAGCTTCTCACGGACGTCTGTCCGCTCGAGATACAAAATGGCCGGTCTCTGTTATGGGGTAAACACAGTCTGAGGTAGATGTCAAAACACAACGCGCCTTCCAAGTACTTGGGAAACTTAAAGCCTCTTCTTCGGAAACATTCTGGACGACGAAGTCGTTGAATAAGTACCATGGTCCCTTAGGGCTGTGTTGGTCCTCCGCTTCGGGAACTATGAATAACGTGAGACCAAAGTTGGACTGGACAACCTGACGAGCCAAACCTTTGACGAGGGCGACTAAATGCGATTGTCTTGTCTTGGTCGTAATTTGACAGACGATGGCCTGGGAAGTTTCATTCAGGGGGCAAAACGAAAAAGGAAAAGGAGAGCTAACCCTGATTTCATATGTTGCGCTTTCCGGATCGTCCGTACCCTCGATTTCTCCCTGTAGCTCAATCTGAGGTTGTAAAAATGTCCCCTGTCGAGTATCAAGCCAGAACTTGATGTTATCTTCATTGTAAACAGATGCATTTATCGCGAGAATGGGCGGGAGGTCAGGGGTCGGTATAGAACGTCGAGAAGAGAATCCTGCAAAGTGTTTGCATGTCTGGCATGTCGCTTTATGAGATATCTGGCGGATAAGGGAGTTGCGCAGGATGCTTGCAAAGTCTGACGGAGGCGGCGGCCCATTGGTAGAATCCTGTGACGCGCCAGTTACTACGCAGGTAGCATCTAAAAACAGTTATAATCACCAACCTTGCGCGGATAAATCATATCAATGATGTGGGTCATGTTCTCCTTTTCTCTCACTGCTTTGCAATTCGTGCAGATGACGACGTTCTTTGCATCGATACCAAGTAACTGCGTAACCGGCGCAGCGGCAGGCGAATGCGTGTCTAATTGGAATGGAGGGCGTTGAAATATGACGGGATTATGTGGAAAAGAGTTTCCCTCCAAGCTCAAGTGATCGATGAGGAACCGGTGGAAGGACTGAATCATGTGATCGTAGGTCACTTCTGTCCCCTCTCGACCATAATCTATGAGCTCCAACTGGTTGCGTGCTAGAAACGTCATGAAGGGCATCCGTAAGAGATCACCTAATACACCATACCTTGGGCTAATACGCCAACCACCCTGCAGAAATTGCTTGACTGACAATTTGTTCCATGCGCGTCTTCAAGCATGCGAACTACAAATCCAAGTTCACAAAGCAAACAATGTTCCCTCGGGCAGTTCGTTATGATGTGCGATTTGGCTAGTTTTCGGATAGGGAGTGTGAAATGCAACACTTGGAGAATTGGATTCGTGTACGAGTTGAGAATGTGCGTCTCCAATCCGCTGTAGGACGTTTTGTTATAGAACCTATACGTTGTTCAGCATTTCGACGCGACCTAATAAATAAGAGTCTCACCCAAAGTCGAAATCCTCGACTCCGAACTTGGAATATTCAATTTCGACTTTGCGGTAGATTCGTGGAACCTCTTCGACACTGTCGTCGATGGAGAGGTGTTCAAGCTCGACCTACATCATAATTATTTGCAAGAAATCCATGTTGTGCCCATTGAATACTTACGTCATCTTTGCGATTTTTACCGCTCCTGAATCGACCTTGATCTTTTGTGCTCGGTACAACTGCCCTATTTCGTTTACCACGCAATTCCTTTGGCAAGGCTGCATATGCTACATTATCGTTGACCTTTATCGCGCTCGAAATCTGAGGAGGAATGCTCGGGGGAGGGGGATAATGTGAACCGTGTGATGCAAAATGAGGCGTCCAGGAAGAAAGAAGGAGGTTATTGTAGTGTGGCATACCAATGGTATTTAATGGACTGCAGTCGATTTGTATGATCAGTGATGCACCCTGTAACCTGAGGCACCTACGTGGAATCTGTCCAAGGAATATCAGGAACACGTTCTGATACGTCTGCCCATTCCATTGGTTGTCCTTCAAAACCATTGAAGTAAGGCTCAGAGGACTCGTCCTCGGCTGTGAGGAGATGGATAGCACCAGTGGCATCGCCAAAAGCCATGTAGGAACCATTAGAAGAGATGGCTGTAGATGTGATGTATGCGGTCGTTTCAAGCTTCCCATAGCTTCAAAGGTGGTTCTCATGAGAATATAAATTGATCACCCACTTGATAAAACCCGCTAGCATTGCTAGCATCAGAAACGTCGACGACATTTACAAGACCTTGTGAGGATGTCACGATGAGATTTGAGGAGTGTTTTGGCATGAGATTGATAAATGCTGGTCCCTCAGAGAAAGGAACGGGTGGGAGGGGTCGCATATTTCGTACGTCGTACATCTTGACGAGTGGGTCAGGAAACTCGTGTCCGTGTCTGCACCCCAGTTATTGTCTGGTGAAAGGACGGAAATGGAGAGATATAAACCTTAGGCTCCAGCCAGTCGTGAAGAAGAAATGGCCGGTCACTTGCAGGTCTTGAACTCCACTACTGTGAGCTTGTACTGAACTCTCGCCATTCTCGCGCCGAATACCAGTACGTGGATCGTGGATTCGTATATAACCGTCAGTCGACGCGGACAACAAATTTGAATGAGAGAATTGAAGATGTGTAACGACGGAAGCTACAGGGGCTTGCCGCACAATGCCACCAGTGAGGGTGTTGAGCAATAGCAGTTCTGACCCGTTGGTTGCCGTCGCCAACATATTTGGTGTGTATGTAGATGGTGATACCGCAGAAACTGCAGAATTTGGTCTAAGATATCAGCGTAGATAGATCTAGAAGAGAACATATCAGATCAGTACGTACCGGAAGAACCACTTGTTCATTCCGCCCTTGGCCCACGATCCGACACCCTCACCCGCTGTACCAAACGCCCTCACATAGTTGTCGCCGACCGATACCTGCTTGACGGCGAGTCCGCCGCCGACAGGAAATGACACGCCCCGCACGCCCTGCACGGTATGGAGTGCGATGACAGTCCCGAACTGTGTACCAGCCCACACGCTGTCGGACACAAGATCGAACGAGAGTGCTGTGACAGGCTGGCCATGGGTGTCCTGCAGGGTGGATATGGGCTGGATCAGTCGATAGGGGAGCGCCATTGACGAGCCTTGTCCCGAGGATGGTGGCTTCGTCAATGGCGGGTCACGTGCTTGAACAGCGCGCTACTCCTGTGCGCAGTTTTGTACTCAACTTGAATCGGGATCGCTGGTTCGACCATGGAGACTGCAGCAAACCTCCCATACCAGGCGTACAGGGTATGTGTCTCGTTCCCTGCGGCGACTTCTCTGATGTCTTCTTCAGTCCAAACGTCATTCTCGCACCGCCTCCTCGTTGGCGCTAGTGCAGAGCGCGACACCACCTACAGTGTCTCGGCCTTCGAGCATCATTAGCAACGGCTCGGTGGCGGTCGCTCCGTCTTTTCCTCAGCAAGTGGAATATATTGAGACCGAGAAGGTTTCTGCGGACTATCCGACTGTAGTTTCCCTGGCCTCGAACAAACCTGCTGTCCTACACCTTCTACCCTCGAGCAAAGTGTTGCCATCGCCTCCATCGCCCCAGGAAATCTCTCCCATAAGTGGTAACAGCAGTCCGACCCTCGAATCTTCTCCCGCAGACAACATTGATCAGCAACCCACTCCCAATGTCAAGAGCAAGGAGATGGAGCTGACCTCTCCGGTAGCATCACCGTCGTCCGCACCCGCCCCATTGCCAACTGTCCCATCTTCAAGCTCTACCCCAAAGAAGACATCCACTTTTCGCCGCATAACTCCGCGCACCACTGCAGCGCGACAATCACTGCCCTCGTCGCCTTTACGATCAGCAGCCCAGCTACACCTATCCCCAACATCGTTCTCTGAATCTAATGTCGACTGCCCGAACGTCCCGCGGTCTCCTCCGCTTCATAGTCGCGTGACATCCATTAGTTCCGTGATCAGTCAAGAACGGCCTTCATCGCGAAACCGTCACCTTGTACCTGACGCAGGCTCCCGTCGACACCTCGAGGCTCGCTCAATGACGCCGCCTGCATTGAATATGGTTCAATCGCCACATAGGGTCTTCTCCCAGTTGCCACCGCCACCTCCACCACCAAAGGTTACATCTCCAGCTCCAATAGGGCCCTCACCTACACCCGCAGCCCCACCAGTGACATCACCCCAGACATCCAGTTCCTCCCTTCCGAAAGTTATTAATCGCTCACCTGCACCATACCGACCAGGCTTTCAGCCGAGGGGAGTATGCAGACTCCGTACGGATGAATTTTCCCTAGCACGCAAAGTCAAGAGCGACGCTGGGCGAATAGAGCGCACAAAGCTAGAACGGCGGCTAGAGAAGCTCATACATTTGCACTTCCCTATCGGCGGTTCGGAGCTAATGGCGCTGAGACCTGTTGTGGAGCAAAGACGAGCATCGTCTTTCTTTGAATTGGATATTTCCAACATTAAGAACATGGATCCTGCTGACATCCTGAAAGGCGTGTTAAAATCACCAGCATTCCAGGGTGCAAAGGGAGAAATTCGAGGTGCGGATAATGTTTAGCCACGATGACCCGCTCTTTACATTATTCCTCAGATGCTGAACAGAGAATCACTCCATGGCAGGAGGATTCCGCTGTGTCCAAGTGCCCCTTTTGCGCGTAGGTTCTTCGTCCCCCACACTTTCCAACTTTAATTGCATTATTGGCAGCTCCCCTTTTCATCCGTTGACAAACCGAAAGCATCACTGTCGCCTCTGCGGACAGATTATTTGTTCTTTGCCAATAAAGCATCCACAGAGGCCAGATCTCTGCTCCATCCTTTTCATCGTGGACTCCAAAACACGGAAAATAGAGGAAGTTGGTCAAGGGGTCGATTACGGTGTGCGTAAAAGAAGAAATATAGACCCTAAGCGGAAGGGGAAGCAGAAGGAGGATCCACTTTCAGAGGATGAAAAGTTCTTGAAGGGAGTTCGAATATGCAAGAGTTGCAAGCCGATCCTTGCGTGAGGTTCTTTTCTTGTTCATAGCCCTGCAATGTCTTATGCGGTTCTTTGAAGTCGAGAACAATATCGTCAAGACTCCGGATGCACACCAGTTTTCATCAAATTATACGAGGTATGTGCACATCTCGTCGCATGGCATTTCTACTCACGTCCGAAGGCTTTTCTCGGCCTAGAGAAGGAGATTGAGGAATGGCTCCCCCAATTTCAAGAACTATTATCCACTCTCAGGTATCCGAGTCATTGTTCCCTTTATGACTGCAGTGCTTAGTACTTGCAGTAACGATAACCAACCTACAAAGGAAGCATCTACCGCACGGAAACGGCTATTGGATTCTTTCGCCGATTACGACGCACTCTCCAAACGCATTCGCAATCTCCCGTGTCCGCCGGGAAGTCCCCAGGACCGGGTACAACTCGCTATCCAGACACGCGCCAATTTATTTTTGCAGAAGAACATGTTTCCGCTACAGGTGTGATGGGGTTACCTTGTTTTCTCAAAAGTGACTCATGGTGTTTTTTTTAGTTCATTCCTAAGCCAAAGAAGAACGGCGTATCGCTATCTCCTATTGCTGACACAGCCCCTATCGTGGATCCTGACTCAGAGTTGGCTTACGCGCTCCAGCCATTGCTGGAACAAGAAGCACTACTAGAATCGTTCGTGGGAGAAGCGATGGCCCACAGGAAGTTTGAGGATGCGAAGACACTCAAGGCCAACCTGGCCGAGATAAGGACAGAAATAGACCGAATGTTGTCAGCTGGCTCAGATAGACGCTAATGCGCAGTCACTCCACCCATATCGCCTTTCTATGGCATTCGCCACCCCACATCTTCATATTATCTCTCTATGGCATCTGTACACGCTCATTAAAGGTCACCATTCTGTTAATCCGATGCAGTATGCTAATAGATGACAAATGACAAGAATATTGCTAGATGGGGCGATAATGTGATGGAGTAAATATAAGAGGGTCAGTCAAAGTGTCATTTCCAGAAGAGGATAATAAGCGCGGACGCAAAGCTGAAACAGGTCGTCAGTATGGCAGACAGGCTCAGCCTTCAACCAACGTTCCATCCTTGATGCCAGCACCATGCCGCGGAGGAAGCGTGATGTTGAACGACTGATGAGGGAGGGCACTATGAGGGAGTTCTCGTGAAGGCGGTGCAACGAGTTTCAATGCCTTGGGTTGCTGTGCGCTGCGACTGCGGGAGAGACTAGCGCCGAGCTTGTTATCGTCCGCATTACCAGCGGGATGGAGATGTGGGATGGCCGTCATGGGGGAATAAGGTCGCGGTGTAGCAGAAGGCGAGAACGACGAGACGTGCAAGAGCATGACGAACTCTTGCGTGGAATTCGTCAACGAGACCATCTTCGCCCGGAGATCCGGGAACAGGGCGTGTGTACTGCCATGGGCTTTGATGACGCCAGACAATTTGACGACAGTCTAGCATGAGGATGGTTAAGAGGCACGACAAAGACATGGGCGCAATCACCTTCACAAATACGTGTGCGTCTTCTCGCAGTGCCTTCCGATCCGATGTGGGATCGCCACAGCGAGTGGCGTGGAGATTTGTCCGCAATCGTTCCGTGACGACCTTGGCTTGGGCAAGTGACTCGTCTATATCATGGCCGGTGTCAGCAGACGCGGAGGCACCCGTCGTGAACTCCTTTATCATCTCCCAGACTGCGGGTGCAGCATCGACAGCACTCTCCATCGCATCCAGCGCATCCTCGTCCACCAGCGTCCTCGGCTGCGGAATCTCCAGCGTAGGACGCCGAGGCACAGCGCGAGCGGAGGGACCCAACGAAGACCCTACCAGTGACGCTTGCGAGCCTTGCCGAGAGTGGTTGCGAGCTGCCGATCCCGAGGAACCGGACGTCGAACTACTTGGCGTCATGAGCATCGGCGCCAAGTTGCAAGTCGACGCCGACAACGGAATAGCAGGGTGCCGCGGTCCACCACGCAGCGCCGTCGACGGCGTACTGCTCGAGAGCGCAACCGGCGGCGGAGGTATGTCATATGATGCCAGTGACTTGCCAATCTCTACATCCTTGGAGCTGAACGACCCGGCGTGCCGTCGAGTAGTACGGGTTCTCCCCAACGTTTTCGACTGTGCAGGGCGTGACCGTGCAAGCGGAGCAGACGCTGGGGGTACATCAGACATGCACAACCCTAGCGGTGCTGCCAAGTGACCCTTGACGCCAGGTGCCCTTCGATGCTCCACCAAATGCGACTTAATGGCTTCGATATGAGGAATCATGGCTTGCCAAGCCTGCGAAATTTCCGCTACAGCGCCGTAGAAGGTTAAAATCAACGATCGCAAGTACCGATCGTCATCTTTGGAGGCAAGAATATTCAGCTGTAAAGCAAGCATCGTCATCGCCTTGCCAAACACCGCAGCCGTATCCCCGCAGCTTTCTACCAACGATCTACACAGAAACGATGGAGGCATCACCTTTCTGCCCGTGGCATCGAATCGTTCTAGTGCCTCCTTCAACTGCATCATGTAAGTATACGCTGGGTCAGTGACCTTCCTGAGCACAGACGACAACTGCGGGTTGAGAGTATGGGTGATATAATGGGAAAGAGCTTGATACACCTGTGATACAACGAAGAACAGCGATCTCGCGCATTCCACCAGCGATAGCATGGATATCGGGATACTTTTGGATATAGCATTGGCGGGGTGTGCAGAGAGGCGCCTGAAGTAAGCATGTCGTTCTGTATCAGGAACAGCCTGTGGTCGATCCACGAAGGTAGGTGATATTAACGGTGGGGTAGTCCTCCTGACCTTCGCAAGTCTGCTGGACCCATCAGATGACGATGACGAGTCTTGTCGGTGCGAAAGTGGTGAGGGGAACGGAAATTCATCTTTCGATGTACCGTTCACTTGTGAACTCGTTGGAATCGGGGTTATTTCTGAGCCTTTCACGGGTGTTTGCTCTTCATCAATGGCCTTATCAGGCCTAGGGGATCGTGGTCGTGAGGAGCCCTGTTTGCTTGGGATTGCGAGTTGACAATCAGCCAAAGGACCACTCCCTTTCGCAGGAAATGCTTCCGGCATAGCAGTATGGTCATCGTCAGTGGAAGACACTGATTCGTCTGGTGTTGGAAGATAACTTTCGGGGGAACTGGACCGCCCAGGACCTTCATATGAAGCGAGTTGATCCAATTGCAATGGTGGCGGCCTTTCGAATCGGAACGGAGTTACATTCTTGGAAATTTCGCGCTGAAGTTTGACCTGTTCGGCAACAGAGATGAACTGGGAATGCGGAGGAGGGTCTGAGTTATTGTCTGTATCACCTGGGAGCGGCAGCGAGCATGATGGTGCACTCTCCTCTCTACGATTAAGGTTTGTCCATATTAATGGCGTGTGATCATGAAACATGCTTACATGGTATGATCCAACAGGACCCGTTCGCTCTTAACCGAGTCCGCGCTGGGCTTTCTGGCATTCGAGTGAAGATGTCCCTTTTCCCTCAGCCACTTCTGTAGTGACAGGATCCATTCCTTTGCTGACCGTGGATCACTCGACGAACCACCAGCTTCTACAATCGTCTTCGGAGGCCATTCTATGGGGTTATGGTCAACTTTCAGTACGTCAAGTTTGCTGCATTCTGCGAGGTATACGGGGAGTCGGATAATCCTGTTGCGGGATATGCACAGCACCTGGATTGGAGGCGCTGTTTAGTCGGTCATTCAACGGCGAGGATGGGAACGTACGCGCAGGTTCACCAGTGAGCCCGGCTGTGTGGGCAGTCGTTTGATTTTGTTGCGACTGACATCCAGGATCTCTAGGGATGGCATCACAGTCAACTGCAGTATTGTTAGAAGAAGCTGGTGCATGACAAGCAGTATGGTACATACGACATCAGGGAAGACAGAGAAATTATTGTTCTTCAGGTTGAGATATCTGAGGCTCGACAAGAGTGCGAAGGCAGTTGGCAAGGTTGCGAGTCGGTTGTATCCCAGGGCAATTCTGGACGCGGGGTTAACCAGGAGTTCGAACGCGTCGAGTGAAGTAGAGACATGCCTTGTTATCGAACATAAAGCTTCATTATGACCACTCGTTGCAAGGCGTTCAACACTGTCCTCCCCGACGTCAGTGAGACTCTTATGCGTGAAATCTAAGGTTGTGCCATTGTCAGGGGACTGTTGAACGGCTTCCGCAACGTGCTCTTCAGTGAGAGAAACCGAGGGCAGAGGAGATAATGCGCCACTCTTGCTGCTCGGAAATGGAGACGTGCGCCCAGCTGCACGGTCAACAGCTGATAAGGTCATGAAGAGCGATGGCTGGGCTGCTGAGGACGTCTTGACGAATACTTTACCTGACTCAACAAACATGAACACAGAACGAGTTCGGTTAGGACCGGACAAATCAACAATTGACAGGGCTGTACAGACACGTTCAGAATCAACGTTTTCCATTCTTTTCCACCTCTTGTACTGCATACAATAAACAAACTATCAAAGAAGGAACAGTCGAGCGAGCCACAAGCGCCGAAGGGGCGATCTACTCTAACAGGTATCTCAGGCAACACTAGTCTAAAACCAGATCGAGACAGAAAAACTGACATCTTCGCTGCGCATTGCATGCCACCAACCTGGCGGAAAAATCAAAAGATCACCGGGATCCAGGGTCACACTGAGAGCCTTTTCTGGGACTTCATTCCAGAATGCGCGGTGTCGTTTAGAGGCATGCGCAGCTACCATGGAAGTAGAAAATACATCTACCTGTGAGGTATTACTCATAAGTGGTTCAACGGTATTCGCAGCAGGATGGTGGGCCTTGTCATCCATGACGGCTGGAGATGGCCCGTATGGATACATGAATGCCTCAACATCTGGTGGAGCAAGCCAGACCGTCTTGCGACCAACGATCTGCGCTTGAGTATTGTCAGATATAGCGTCCAAGGTTGTGCCTGTGTCTTACCATAACAGTTGAAGAATGGATCCTGTCTACCATGAGCGTCAAAAAGGAAGTAGATATACGTGCGGTATTTACCGTATGAGCGGGTGAGATAGTTCCTTTTGGGCCAAACCAGACGTTAATCACAAGTTGATCTTCGTTGGATGGGGCCTTATAGGTGGGGTATGAAACCGATGGGCCAGGAGACATGTAAGCATAATCAGGGACTATAATATCTTCCGTTAGAGCAGGAAATTGCTTTAGGAGATTGTGTTGGGCGAGGTAAAGAACCTGGCCAGAATCAGTGTCTTGGCTACTCAAAGCAGAAAGAAACTCCTGCCAGCCAAGGAGTTTCTGTGTCCAATCATCGGATCTGTAGTCGTTGCCGATTTCCACTGGAACGATTCGACCAGGCCCAGCGATAGAGTAAAGGTAGTCCACAGAGATCCATTGTTTGACTGCGGGCCAGTCTGTGGCATACCCCTTCAATACAAATGGTGATTGACACCGGGTACTTTGGAACGCCATTAAAGAGGGAGGTGTGATGCAAGGCACTCTTCCGGTGGCAGACGAAGGCTGTGGCACGACATCGTGGGTGGTCCTGAACTCATGGTTACAAGTCGTTAGTACACGGTCTTGCCATAGCGCGTTTGCTTGAATCCATTTAATCATATCCAGGATAAGCTCCAGACTAGTATCACCGGGAGCACCTGCCAGTATAATGGCATGATCTAGAGTCGCGATGCTTGTTCTTGCGATGGATTCGTGTAGATCCAGTTGGCTCGTCAAAATGAGCACTAACGCCTTTGAGATGCAAGCGTCTGTGTAGAGTTTTCGCCAAAAGAACGATGCCGTACACGTGGAAGAGGACATCCGTTCATATGCACTTTTGATAACGCAATCCAGCTGCACTGCGAGGTTGTGGTCGACTTGGTCGGTCAACCGACTAGCAAGATTACGAAACGTGCGAGCAATCTCCGCGTCGTTCTCTGATAGCTCTTCAGACAGAAATGAGCACTCAAAGCCTTTTTAGCAGAGAACACTTGCCTCTGAAAGAGTCATCTCCTAGCTGCGCATACAGACGCTCCAGGAATGCTTCAACCGCTGCCATGTTGCTGCCCCACCATTAGACCCGACAACGAGGTCGTAAGCAGAGGTGCGCCGGGGCAGCGGATCGAGAGCGTGGGAACGTTGACAAAGGTGTGACCGTTACGGTGACACAATCGTGACCAAAGACATTTTTTGGTCACGCAGGTCTCAAGATAAAAAGACGATGCGAGCAAACCAGCGTGAGAAAATCGCCCCAGACGATCATTTCTTCCCAAAAACCTAACTTCGTTGCATCCGGCCCGGGCCGGAGGCGCTGATCGCATTCCTTTTTGGGACATGACATCGCGGTGAGCCAATATTTAGCCAAAAACATCATCCACTGAGGCGGGCAAAACAGGTTGGATAGACTTCTCCTGCTCCTTGATACAGGTTCATCACCCTCTGTAAGACATACAGCAGCAAAGCAACTCGCCCAATTAGCTGCGAAAAGTGTGATAAGTGATGTTGCAGTAGAAGACGAGATCAAGTCCACCAATCGGCAGCACGCCGCTGTCGGTGACAGTTCAGCATGGTCAGAACTTCTCTCTGTGGTCGCACGGGTATGTTGTAGCATCTATTTCATGGACCCTATGTCACACTTTCGTAGATATTACCATATCTGCGCTCAAAAAGCCACGAAACTAGGTCTGCTGCCTCAAACGCACTCTCCCAAATATTCTCCTCCGTGCCAGTATGGCGATCCCAAGGTGCAGATATAAAACCGTCCCCAGATTTCCCGACCACCCCACCAGACCTTCCTGCCTTCTCCGTTCAAGAATTAATGCACAAAGGGACCTTACTTCTGGCTTCATCCGGCAAAGAATTCTCAAAGCCCACTGGTCTACTTACCAATCCTACCGAGGTTAAACGGGCCCGAAAAGAAGCCATGGGTAGACTGGGACTGGACTTCCTGGACAGTGTTGGTGCTACCGATGACATGGACCTCGACAAAGAACTTGTTGAAGCCGAATCAGATACCCTTGGTGACCCTGACGCTGGTACAAAGCAGGAAGAAACACTCGTCGCAGAATCACCCATGGATGCGGAGTTCCCCAATAAAGAGTTCTCTCCCCCCGCAAGGTCTCATTCGAGTACTCCTGTTGTGCCTTCGCCCATAACTCCTTCGACGCCGGCTGAAGGCAATGATCTAAATGGCCTTTCCGCTCGGGAACGCAACAGATTAAAGCGAAAACGCAAAGCAGGTAATACAGCCTTCGTGCCAGCACCCCCGCCGCCATCATCTGGCGCTGGCACGCGTTACACCGCTGCACCTGCAGGATCTTCCAACAAGTAGGTGAACCTATTTTCCTACTTTGGGCTTCATTAAGTATCACTTCTAGGGTTCGGCTACTATCTACAGAAGCGCAAGACTCGAAATCACGTTTAGAGGGTCCCGACCAAGCGGGAAAGGGATCCCCAGATAAAGTTGTTATTGACCCCTCCAAGGGCGGCGCCGTATCTCCGAAAGCAGCACAGCAGTCCCATGCATTAGAAGTAGCATCCGGTTGTTGGATATGGGGTGGTCTTGTCTCTGTTCTCGAAGTGGATCTTTTTTCCCCTATATGGGAGGCTCGGCATGGTGCTGCAATGGCACTTCGTGAGCTGCTCAAGGCGCAGGGTGCTTGCGGGGGGATGAAAGGTGAGTCATCGAGAATGGTCTTGTGCCGAGTTTTCTGAGGCAATGCAGATGACATTTCCGTTGAGGAGAACGCGCGAGCACACGAGGAATGGTGCAACCATCTCGCTGCAAAGCTCCTTTGCGTGTTTGTCCTAGACCGGTTCGGAGATTTTGTTTCGGATCAGGTGGGTCTTGGTGTTTCTTTCTTGGATCTGTCTTTAAACAGATCTCAGGTGGTAGCGCCTGTCCGGGAGACTGTATCACAAACCCTCGCTTCGTTGCTTCTTCACATGCCATTGCGCTCCGTGGGGCACGTCCACTCCATCTTGCTACAGATGATACGACAAGATTTTCCGCTCCCATCTAAGCCCAAGACTGGCAAAATGGATGAGAGAAACCACGTCTGGGAGGTGCGCCACGCGGGTCTCTTGGGGGTCAAGTATGAAGTCGCGGTTAGGAGTGACTTGTTTGATGCTCCCAAGACCGAAGGTGAACACGATGTTGGAAAGTCCATTTTGCAAGGCGTGGTAGATGCAGCTGTGCTAGGGTATATTCTCCGCTTTCTACATATTTTAGTGCACTGACATACCGGACCACAGCCTCGGGGACCGTGATGATGACGTTCGCGCGGTTGCCGCATCTTGTCTGCTCCCTATTGCTGACCACTTAGTTGAACGTTTACCAGAGGTGTTGGATCGTGTTTTGGCTGTCCTCTGGAACTGTCTGCGCGATATGAAGGATGACCTCAATTCGAGTGTCGGTGCTGTTATGGATCTACTTGGTGAGTATGGAGCTGATCGTTAGTGGGGACTACGCCTCATGGATGTCAGGAAAACTCGTCACGTACAGCAAAGTCACCGATGTTCTCGCTGACCCGAGTTTGTCGTATGTACATCTTCAATACATTATCTCATGCCTCTGGCTCACTTTACCTTCAAGTCTCCCTTTGACAGAGCTAGCTCCCATGCTGTTCCCTTTCTTTCGCCATACCATAGTGAACGTCCGTCTAGCGGTTGTCAAGACCCTGCTTTCATTCATGACTGTGCCCTCTCTCCCTCGGGACTGGGTCTCAACCCCATTCCTCCGTTTACTCTTCCAAAATCTGATTGTGGAGGAACGTCACGACATACGTTCTACATCCCTTTTGGCCTGGCGGACAGCACTGGAGGCCATTTCTGGCGATCAGGAACTGATAAAGCAGATCGTTCAACAGCAAACTGTGCTTGACTGGTATGCTTTGATGATGACGCCACTTGGGGTACCCGTCGATGGTTCAACCTTCTATCGAACAACATACGCCGGTGATGGTTTCGGTGCAGCCCCGGAACGGCACAACGTGGACAAAAACATGCTCGCACAAGATTTGGCCTTGGTTTCTCCTGAAGTTAACCTTCAAGCCCGCGTTGCGGCTGCAACAGCGCTGGCATTCTTGATTATGTATTGGCCTTCTAAGGTAGCTCCATTTTCCGTAAACAAGTGCGCCGTACAACTCAATGGATTGTGATGTAGTTTGTGGACGAGCTTTATCAGCCGATTCTTGTCCATTACTTGGAATCAACCAGTATGCTGCAGAAGTTCCTATCTGCCATCATTTCAGAAGAATGGGCGCGTGCCTATCAAGCGTCAAATCCTCCTGGCCCCATCCTTGAACATCATCCACTTGCTACCGAACTCAGCTCTAGAGCTCTAGCATTCCTACAAGCGTCTCCCCCCATTGCATATCACGAGATGGCGTTTACTCTCCACCGTATACACGCCGAGTGCTACTCGCTCCTCCACTGCTTCGCAAGTGACTGCAAAATCCCTATTTCCTTGATACCCCATCTCGGGAATGAGATCGACATCACAGGAACTAGACCAGATTGCTTCTCTATCGACACTGCACACCAGGCCGTAGGTTCTATGTACACAAAACTGAAGGAAAGTCTTGGGAGGACCAAGAAACGTGAATTGGCAACCATCGCTGAGAAGAGAAAAAAGGTCGTGCAAAGTATTGACCACTATGCAGAAATCAAGGCTCAGCACGATACTCGCGTCTCTGCGGCCTTTGCCGCTGCCTTTGTTGCGTTTAGAAGCGCTCCAGATAAGGTCAGCCCTGTTGTCAAGGGCATCATGAACGGTATCAAGGTACGTGTGAAATGCCAGCCATGACTGCCTTATTTTCTGATGGTGTTTCCAGAATGAGGCGAACCTGGATTTGCAGACACGTTCGGCGGTAGCCGTTGCCAACTTCATCGACTTTTGTGTACAACATAACATTTCTCAGCCACCTGATAAGATCGTTAAGAATTTGTGCACGTTCTTGTGTCAAGATGTGGAACAAACGCCAACGTTTGCATATTCACGGACCACGCTGAAAGGCATCCTGGCTTTACAGTCATGGTCAAAAACTGACAACAATAAAGCCGGGAAGGACACACAAGACAAAGACAAGAGCGAAGTCAAGTCGGAAGATGAAGCCGCCAAAGCAAAGTTGTCTAGACGAGGGGCCAGCCTCGCCTTCCAACAGTTGTCTGCCAAATTTACTTCACAACTTTTAGACGCCATTCCCAAAATGTGGCAGTCTATGGCTGGTGGCCTATTGAGCGCGTGTAGTGCAGGTATGCATTACGTAGTTTTCTTTTTACTGCTTGTTCACGCAACCTCTTTTAGAATCACCCCAGGATGCAGATGCTCTCATGGAGAAGCAATGCGGACAAGATGTCATTGATTCCTTGAGTGTTCTGGAGGCTGCTGTGCCTACTTTGCACTCCGACCTTTGGCCGAAAGTTGCAGAGCTATTTCCGGCCATGACAATCGCTCTCCGAAGCCGTTACGCTATTATTCGTCACTCTGCGGCACGATGCTTCGCCACGGTTTGCGGAGTCATGGCATCAGACTCCATGCAGTTTGTGATCGAGAACGTCATCCCACTCATTGGGGACGCAGTTGTGCTGTCGAACCGACAGGGGGCTACTGAAGCCATCTATCGTAGGTATATGCCTTACTCTTGGATCAATTAACTGAAACAGCTGTAGACATCGTCCAGAAGCTGGACATAAAGGCTCTCCCCTATGTTATCTTCCTCATTGTCCCAGTGCTTGGCAGGATGAGTGACCCTGACGATGACATCCGGTCAACTGCGACCAACACCTTTGCGTCGCTGGTGAAGATGGTGCCACTAGAGGTATGTTTCTTTGATGGGCACGAACTCCACATCCTATTACTAATGTTTCGTTAGGCTGGTTTGCCGGATCCCCCGAATTTCCCGGAAGAGCTTTTAAAACGCCGAGAGGAGGAGCGACAGTTCCTCACCCAGCTTCTTGGTGGCGGTAAGGTGGAGCCATATGTGATACCCGTGTCCATCAAAGCGGAGCTTCGTAAATACCAGCAAGAGGGGGTAAACTGGCTAGCTTTCCTCGCCAAATATCAATTGCATGGTATCCTCTGCGATGGTAAGGATATTACCTGAATTGGTTTGGGGATACCTCCCGCTCATCTTTCAATAGATATGGGTCTCGGAAAGACACTTCAATCAATCTGCATACTAGCTAGCAAGTATGCCGAACGCGCAAAAAAACACGAGGAAACTGGGTCATCCGATTCAGTACATCTACCATCCTTGATCGTTTGCCCACCTACTCTGACTGGTCACTGGTACTACGAGATCCTTAAATATACCGATAACCTCCGGCCTATCCTCTACACTGGGAATGCGAAAGAGCGCTCGAGGATCCTCTCGAAGTTGGCTTCCAAAGACGTTGTCATCACGTCATACGAAGTTGTTCGCAACGACATCTCTAACTTGGAAGATGTTAACTGGCTCTACTGCGTTCTGGATGAGGGACATGTAATCAAGAATGCGAAGACCAAGTTGACCAAGGCAGTTAAAACCATTCAGGCGCAGCATCGCTTGATTTTGTCGGGAACCCCGATCCAAAACAATGTCCTTGAGCTTTGGAGTTTATTCGACTTCTTGATGCCAGGATTCTTGGGTACGGAAACTTCGTTTAATGAAAGATTTGGCAAGCCCATTTTGTCGAATCGCGACGGGAAATCAAAGTCTGGTGAAGCTGGTGAGCATTCAGCCTGTCACCCTTGCGATTGGGCGCTAAATGTTTGTCGAAGCCGCTTTGGCGCTTGAGGCATTGCACAAGCAGGTTCTACCGTTCTTGCTTCGCCGGCTGAAAGAAGACGTTCTCAATGACCTACCACCGAAGATTATCCAGGATTACTACTGTGAATTATCCGAGGTCCAGAAGATGCTTTACGATGATTTCTCCAAGTCACAGGCGAAAATCCAAGCGGAGGATGTTATCCGTTCCAAATCATCTGGAACAGCCAAGGACGGTGCTCAGCAGCATGTCTTCCAGTCACTTCAGTATCTGCGGAAGCTTTGCAACCATCCCTCACTAGTCATGGGAACCAATGCAGACGCTGTGACTGCGGCCCTGTCTAAAGTAGGGTGCAAGGTTGAGAATCTCAGTGATATTCAGCATGCACCGAAACTAGAGGCGTTACGGTATGTCATTCTTTACTTTCATGTGTTTCTGGCACTGATACCATTTCCAGTCAACTATTGACGGATTGTGGTATCGGAGGCGGCTCGCCAGTCACCCCTGAACCTGGAAAAGCTGATGCATTGGAGAACATTACAGGAACGAGTGGCGCCTTCTCTCAGCATCGGGCCTTGATTTTCTGTCAGATGAAGCAGATGCTAGATATGATCGAGAACGATCTCTTCAAACAGTATATGCCGTCTGTGACCTACATGCGCCTCGACGGTAACACCGACCCCAACAAGCGACATGCTATCGTTCAGACCTTCAACGCAGACCCAAGCATTGATTGTCTTTTACTGACAACCCACGTCGGTGGCTTGGGTTTGACGCTGACAGGAGCGGACACTGTCATCTTTGTGGAGCACGACTGGAATCCAATGAAAGATTTGCAAGCTATGGATCGAGCTCATCGTATTGGCCAGAAGAAAGTTGTAAATGTATATCGCCTAATTACAAAGGGAACACTAGAAGAGAAGATCATGGGGTAAGTGGCAGAAGAGTTCCAAGAGTGCAGTGCTAACTTTCCGTTGTAGCTTACAACGATTCAAACTGAACATTGCAAATTCCGTCGTCACCCAGCAGAACTCAGGGCTGGCAACAATGGACACTGATTTAGTCCTTGACCTGTTCAAGCGGACCTCTGAGGAAGAGGACGTCTCAGTTGCAGCGAAAAAGGCCAAAGAGACGTCCGGTCCCGTCAGCCAGAAGAACATCTTGCAAGGTCTGGAGGACCTCCCCGCTGAAGAGGAATACGAAGGTTTAGACCTTTCAACGTTCATGGGCTCTCTCGGGATGCAGTAGACTACACCCTTCGACTTTTTACCTTAGTCACTGCGTTATGGCCATTATTTCGAGCGCATTTTCGGTACTACTACATTGTCAGACCTAGTTGATTGTACCCATATTCACAGGTAATCGTAAGATAGACACGTTTGTAGAAGAAACTGTCCTCAATCATGTATTACTACGATCGTCACTCCAGCGCTTATGACTTCTCACCAGTAAAGCACTACATACCTACATACGCAACTGGGGATACTTGCCAGGCTGTCCAGCCGGGAGAAGGGTAGGATTAATCTGCTGATTTGAACGAACGATTATGAGGAACCATCCCTACTAGAAGTGGGCTAAGCCGCAGGCCTTGATCAGCTAAGTCACGAACGACAATCAGGAACAGCCTCGAAGTTCATGAATAAATGAGTATGAGTAGTACTCTTGACTCGGCAAGCCATTGATAGCCCTCTGAGATCCGTCGGGCTTCCTTCACATTCCACTCTTCATCGATGCATCTATTTTCAACTGCTATTTTCAACTGCCATATTCGTACGCATCGGGGTTGGCCACTCCTAGCCTCCTCGAGAACAATACTATCACTTGACCGGTATTGCAAAATGAAAACACCATGTCTCACAGCTACACAACCACATAAGTAAGTATTGTACAAATTACATAGGCAGGTAGGGGACCATGTATGAAGGAACTTGAGATAGAAATTAAAGCAATATGTGAGGTGTAGAGGCTGCCAGAACGATGCCGGT
>Ga0307518_10000940_pt1 | contig 21685 bp, 14 predicted proteins | sample 25_EM_MG_FD_203889 | JGI IMG/M metagenome (GOLD analysis project Ga0307518, IMG submission 203889) | Populus trichocarpa ectomycorrhiza microbial communities from riparian zone in the Pacific Northwest, United States - 25_EM | ecosystem: Host-associated > Plants > Roots > Unclassified | place...
TTTTATTGAAAACTTATAAACATTTTTTTAAAAAAAACTTTGTATATCAGGTTTAGATATAATAATTCATAAAATGATTTTTAATATTAAAATAAAATACTTTAATTTAATTTAAAAATAATGGCATAACTAATGTTTTTTTAAAGATCACTATAATAATTTTACTTAAAAAAAACATTCCAAAAAAAAAAAAAAAAACAATATAGTGGACCAAAAGAATCAAACTCAAACGTACATGGATGCTTAGGCTTGCAAGGCCAGCCCTACTAGGCCTAGACTACCAAGCAAGGTCTTGGCTCATGAAAAAAAGCCCTCCCCCTCCCCCTTGCAATTGTTTTCTTTTTTAAAAACAAATAATACTAAAGCAGACGACATGGTGAAAATTTAAAAATTTAGTGACTACAGTGTATTTTTCTATGCTACAGCACAAATTCAAAAAAAAAAAAAAACCTTAAATCCTTTAGTGTTTCATTATATACCTCTACACATTATTGTGAATTAAAACAGTAAAATAATTATTTCATTTTTTCCAAATAAAATTATTTAACTAACTATTGAGGGTAAAACAGTCTTTTCAACAAGATACATTTATATTGATCGGAGACAAATCAATCCTTTCATATTTTAAATGCATAGTGAAATTATTTAAATACTCTTAAAAAAAAAAAAAAAAAAAACTAAAACTATAGTCAAGGGCTTTTCTATTTTTTAATGCTTTGGTTACACAATAAAATAACTTAGAGAATGGTGTATTTAGGATAATAGTTGGATTCAGGTGCATCTTAGTGTAATAGAAGTTAATTTCAAACTTGATTCCTAATATAAGACAAATAAATGTTAACTATTTGGATTAGATTTACGATAGTGGTGGATAATCGATTATGAGGAATCTAATCTAGCTAATTGCCTGAATTAATGAAGGAAAATCCAACGCAATTTCTTTGGCCAATGGAGTCTGGGATGGATGGGTTCTTATCATAAATGTTGACATGATGAATTGCAATTCTGTAATATGATTAATTATAACAACTTCAAATATTATTTTGTAATCTGATTATTGTCTATTTAGATTAAATCTACAGTAATTATATAAATCTGATTAATTACAGGAGTTATATCAAATTTTATACAAAATTACTATAATTCCTTAAAACAGAATTGTTACCTATTCATAGCACTGCCTATCAGCACTCTTTTTATATATTTCTACTTAAAAAAAAATACAGCTTGTAGACACCATTGTTTTCTACAGTAAAAAGAAAAAACTCTTAACTTTTTAGACAAACTCAATGACTTGATTTAGAAATTTAACCAAATTATAGCATGGCATTGTTAGATTCACTGTAGAATTCTTATTTTCGAAAGAATCATAGATGACATAGAGAGATTCCTGACCTAAGCCGCCATTATTTGCTCTAATACTCTCCTCAGAATTCAGTGGTTTTGCCTGTTCTACTGCTTGGAGAAATTCCTGACGTGGTAACAGGCAAGATTTACTTGTTGAATAAGATGGAAGACAGCCTATACGATGCTCCCATTGACCTCATGAACAGCCAGTGTGGTAGCCTACACAATCTTGTCGTTGACCTCATGTACAGCGATTATGGTATGTATATATTCTCTTTTCTTTTCTTTTTCTGATGCATGAGATCAAATTTATTATCAACAAGATGAATGAAGCTTATGAATATTGTTACAATGTTAGTACGTATATAGTGATGATCATGGTGGGGGGATTGTTGTGGCTAATGTTTTCGTTGTGGCAGGGCCAATCTTGATGCTTAGAGTGATTCCCATGGTGATATATTTTCTGCTAGCAATGGTAACCTTCTCAATATGTTCGATATTATAGTAAATGGAATATATGGTGGCTCAGAAGGAGGTAAATTTTTACTTTATCCCTTTTATTTTATTTATTAAAGAGTTAATATAAAATTATTTCTTAGGTTGAAGATGCTTTCAATCTTTTTTATTCTAACTTGATATACCGAGTGATTTGTTATTTATTGTCTTAAAATATTGCTTTTTTCTTTGAATTTTTACGTTGGCATGCTCTAATACTTCTCTTCTAGACATTGCAGAAAAGCAAGAATTTAGAAAACTCCCACCATCTCATTATTTGTCTAAAATTGAGTCCTTCTCCACACTTTGAGAGAGTACAGAAATAGAACAATACGTAACAAATGCCTTTGAAGCAGGTGGCTATAAATGGTTAGTTCTACGTACCCAAACGTACCATATCCTATCCTCCATCATCATCTTCTACCTGTAGATAAGGAAACTGATGTTTTTGTTTTCTTTTTTTACAGGCAATTGGTTCTCTATCCCCAGGGAGAAGGAGCCGGTGATAATGAAAGCATATCTCTTCGCTTGGCAATGGTAGAAAGAGATGATATGCCTCTAGGCTGTGATGTCAACGTTAAGGCTAGCTTTTTCCTGTATGATCAAATCCGAGATAGATATTTGGTCATTGAAGGTACCTTGAAATCATCCAGCCATGTTTCACCATTCTCCAAGCATGTTTTCTTCTTTCTTTTGCTTTATTAATTAGCATGACAAAAACATATTAATTTGGCCGCAGATTCTCTTGTTGAAAGGCGTTATCATAACATGATGAGCGAGTGGAGTTTCACTGACATAGTATCACATGATGACCTGAAAGAAATTTCCAATGGATACCTTGTCAATGACTGCATCATACTTGGAGTGGAGGTTTTTGTTCTCAACAATACACATAAAGGGGAGAGTCTTTCGTTCGTGAAAGAACCTGAAAACAGTCTGTTTACATGGAAGATCGACAACTTTTCATTATATAATACTGAATATGTCTCTGATGTTTTTGATGTTAAAGGAATTAAATGGTACGTACGTTTATTATTATTATTATTATTATTATAGTTATATATCCGTTTTCTTTGATTAAATTCTTGACTAGCTATTTTTTGCACAATCTTTTTTTAATTTAGGAAATTAAGACTCAGTTCCAAGGAGGGTTCAAACAAAGAAGAGAACCTATTTCTTTATTTAAGCTTAGATGATTCAAAAACAAATCCACAGTCAGCTTATGCAGAGTTTACACTCAGAATAATGGATCGAATCAAAGACAGCCATATTGAGAAGAAAGGTTAGTAAATCAGCTCCATCATTCATTTTAGAAGCAGAAACATTATTCTTTCTGCTGGGAAATGACTAGAAATTATCTCTTTTGTAGGTGATGGATGGTTTGAAGATGCAAGTGATTGGATGAAAAGTCCTGAATCTTTGTCACTGAGTGGTCTCAAGAACAGATCAAATGATTATCTTGTGGACAATAAGCTAATCATTCAAGCAAAAATCAGCTGCATGTGTGTGGTTAAAACCTTTTAAAGGAACAAGTACTCTATCTTTAGATTATGTTTATTAATTCTGAAGTATTTTAATTAGCTTTTTTACATTTTAAGCCAAATTCTTTGGTTAATTTGTTATGGATGCATAAACGGCTATTAATTTACATTTTATTATTATTATTATTATTATTATTATTATTATTATTATTATTATTTTCATTTAATTGCTTCAATGGTTTGTGTTATGGGATATGAACTTCTCCATGATTCTTGTGAAGTCGTTTGTAGTACTTTGTCCCTCCTCCCGTTGTGGAGATTAATTATTCTACTACTTTAGCAATATCTAACAAACAACTGCAGAATTTAATTTTAATTGATATACTAGTTGATTGATATCTTTTAATGTAAATTTTTTTCTAAAAATTACTAGGTGTTTTGAGTAAAAAATAAATTAAAAAAAAAATCTCATTTTTTCAAGCCATCATATAAACGACGCCTTGTTTTTTTTTATTAAAGAATGGAGCGAACAATAACTCAATTGTCTTCATTAACTTAAAATAAAAGCTTATTCGCAGTATTTTCTTAATGGGTCAAGCAATTGGCCTATTTTATTATGCCTACACACCTGATTTTATTTATTTTTTAATAATTTTATTTATGTTTTTTTTAAAATAATCTTTAAATTTATTTTTTTAATTAATACCTCATATTTTATTTTTTTTTGCTTATTTTGGATTTAATCTTTATTTTTTTTATTACTATTTATTTTGTTTATAATCATTTTTTATTGAAACTTTCTTTTTAATTTTTATCCCTCAATATCTTATTTATCATGATTTTCTTAGCCTTTTGGGTTGTATATTTGAACATTGAATCGGGTTCGCATGGATTTTTTTAAAAAAAATTTAAAAATTAATTTTTTTATTTTATTTTTTTACAAGATTATTCTGATTTTAAATATCATATCAGGGGTTTTATGAGTTGACTCAACTTGACCAGGTTAATATTATCTTTTTATTACTTAATTTTTTTTATATATTATAAAATTAATCAAAATTTAACTCAAAAGTTTTTTTTTTGGTTCTTTAAAAACACTTACGTGATCTTAATACTTTTTTTAACATTTGTTGACTAAAGTTTTAGGATAGTAAATGTAATTTCTCTCTTTTCCTAGTAATGATAAACAATAGAATAGACTACTACACTAAAGGACAGAAAACCAATTCAGCTCAAGGATACAAAAACATGGCCACAAAAGACATTATCTCTGCCTTTCCTTTGCTCACTCTTCCTCTCTTCTTCAAAATCTGAACTGGATAACGTTTTAGCAACACTAAGAAGAGAAGCGACTACACTTGCCAGTTTCCATCAGTTTCTAGTCTCATCTCAGTTTAGCCAACTAATGAAGCAATGATAGAACTGTTCATCCATCCTTTCTTTAGCCTTGTCAGCTGAGCCCTAACCTTTTGATGCATAAACCAACAGATGGTCTTATAGATGTTGAAAGGATCAAGGATGGCATTAAGATCATTAGTCTCAGTACAAAATGTAACCCACAATCCCCCAATATTCACTTGCTGCCTAAAACCTACCTTTCAGTCCAAGGGTCATATGCCCCACAAGGTCCTGAGGTCTAATATAAGTAGAAGAATAGGAGCAATAGCAGCAGTGGCAACAATTGTATTGGTAAAGGAAGCAATGTTTAGTCAAGATATTGCAAATGGACTAGAATTCAAGTTTGCAACTCCTGATCGAAGATCAGTTGAAGAAGCTGAGAGCGGAGTCAGAGACTACGAACAATCTTTGTTGCAACTGAAAGATCTGTTAGGGTCACAATCTTGGAAAGAAGCACAGAAAGTGCTTAGAAGGCGCTCTTCAAACTTGAAGCTGGATCTTTATGCTGTAATTGAAAGCAAACCTGGAAAGGACAGGACTCAACTGAGGACCCTATATGCCAATCTCTTCAACAATGTAACCAAAGTAAGTACTTTTAACGCCCTTTTTTTCATGTATTGAGGATCTTTTCTAGAATGAATTTTTTGGCACTGTTATTAGATTTTCATGAACTTAATGGTGACAATTGGTTTATTCAGTTGGACGCCTTGAACATTGGTTACTAGAACTTTTTTAGCTAATTTGTTACTCATGATTTAAATTCGTCTTATACCCTTTTGTTATTAGAAACAATACTGCTCCTGGAGCTGACAATGTTGAATTTATGGAAATTTTGCAGCTAGACTATGCAGTAAGAGAGAAAGATGTTTCACTTGTGTGGCAATGCTACGAAAATATTGTTGCGTCCTATGATCATATCTTGTCTAGGATATGATCTCCAAATGGTGCTTGCCCCACCTCCCTGTTGATCAAAGAAGCTGAGATCATACCTTATGACCGGAACTCGGTGTATGATGTCGTAGCCCTTTTACTTTTTACTTTGATAAGAACTTCAGCCATTTTTCAGTGCATGATTTCATTTGCTGGTTTGCAACTATCATTTAATAAAAAAATTTGATTCAGATTACCGCGATAGACACAACTGAAACATCAGGAGCATGGAAGATCTGAGAACGTTCACTCGTCTAGATTTCTGGAAGTTTATTGAATTTTTATTCGCCCCACATACAAGCGCTTTAAAAAGTAGCAATGGTATTCTAGGGTGGTTTATTTTACAAGATCTTTCCAAAACCTTTCCAAATTTTAAAGCAAAACTATGCCCTATCTGATAAAAATTCAAGAAGTGGTGATTATACAAAATTTGAACACTTCCAGAATATCACTTGCAGAAACTCTAGAAGGAAATTGCCTCTATTGGCCGTACGGAAAATCCACCAATTTGTCTTTCCCAGGAAACCATGGTTGTTCCAAGAATGATGAGATTAAGGTCTGCTGGTCATCCCAATATTTCTGATATTTTGTTGAAGACATCCATAACCTGCATGGAGAAGAAAACATCCCAAGTTCTCCAGTTCAGATATTTCAGAGAGCTATTCAATTGATACAACTTAAAACCTATAAGCCCGAGGTGTTTCTTTGAGTAACAAATGAATACGCACTGTGAAAGAATAGGAGAACACAGCTAAAGTATGTTTGGAGTTGTGGTTGACTTGGTTATAAAAAAGGGAGGAAGTTATCAATCAAAGGTGAGGAAAACCATTTTACAGGAGAATGTTGTTTGCAGTTATTTTGGAAAACTATCTGAGGTCTTCAAGTAAATTAACCTTGAAATAATTCACGCCGATGAGGTACTTGCTGGACACAAATACAATACAACACATAATAATAGACCAAAAGGCAATGTAGTCCTCCAGGTAGAAAGTTGACATTTCAAAAGACCAAAACTAGTAGATTAATAATGTAATTACAGCGACAAACAATTTTCTATAATTGATGAAGCATGTATGAGATAAGAAGAGGAAGGTTATACCTCCTTGTCATTCTGATATTTGGCAATGCTTAGTGGGTTCTGTGAACACTGCAAAATGGCCAAAATATTACAAAGATGGTTAGATTTCATAAAATTAATTGTAAGTCAGTTGCAATATACCTCCATAATGGCTTGTTGAACTCTAGGATTTTGAAATGCCAGGGCAACATCAGGATTGGCCATGATTTTTGAGATGACTTCTTCAGGTGTAAGGCCAATCTGATCTGCAAAACACAAATGACCAGAAAACCACACAATAAGAAAACGAAAGGTGATTTTCATATTATCGGTATCAAATGTAAAATTAGAATCTGAAAACAAAAGTTGAACAAGTTCCAAGTACATCCAGCATAAATCATGCAGCAGTTTAGGGCAAGCTGAGTCCTGAACATAGGTGGATTTATAAACCTTCGCATCTTAACCATTGATTAACTAACAAGAGGCACTCCCAGAAATCATAACCCAGCTATTTTACCAGTGCACAAAAACTTCATGCTATTAGAGCCAAAACTCTTGTTAATCATGAAATGTTCTTTCATCATTATTTATTTATTCCTAATCCATGCGTTTCATTATGCAATCAATTCAGTCTGGCACCTCTGTTAAATGCAAATTTGGAGATAACCTGTTGCGTCCACTGAAATGAACAATCAAGTTCAGGACAATACTGGTAATGCATGTCAAGCTCGAGTAGGGAAAGAGCAGATACAATGATGAGATGAAAAAAGAAAATGAGTAATAAAAATTCCTGGAAAAATTTATGATATCATTTATGAAATTATTGGAGAACATCAAAATTCATTAAATCACTCTTCATTGAGCAGATCAAGCTAAGAGAATGTACTGGGGCCAAATTGAGCAGATCAAGCCTAAATATGCCAGCATAGCAGCCAAAAGATTTTAACAACCAAGTTCATAAAATCCCTTATAAAAAAAAAAGAAATATAAGAATGGTAGCAAGAAGGCAAACAACAATCCAATAAATTAATGTTCTCAAATTATAATCATAAACATTTGAAAGATGAAACATATAGCAGAAACAATCAATGCCAAACTCACCAAATTGCTGCTTAACCTCAGGACTGCTGAGATCAAAATTTTTTAAAGAATCCACCATCCGGCTGTCCCATTCACTGCTTCCACTCATATTATTTCTGGAAAAAAAATACAGCAAATGAAGTTGGATCCATGAAAAACTGGCTCTTCATTGGGCTATGCTTATAATAAAACTTCAGTAGAAAAGCACCTTGCTGAACATTAAGAAAAAAAGAATAAAAAATTATAATAACAGAACATCCAATACAACTGGAAAAATAACTCCACACAAACTATTGACACATATCTGATGTGAAGGGACTGCATGCAGAAATTTCTGAAATCAAAGCGTAAAGCAAACGGGTTTAAAATATCATTCAGAAACCTGAATGTAAATGCCTTGAAATCCCCAATCCAGATAGATTTGAAATATCAGTGAGAAAAATAGAAATTAGCACAATAGCATCTCATAATGGTTAATGATATATTCATAAATTTCCTCGGCACACCACGCTTTCATATACTATGAAAGAATTAAAACATAAGGCGCAAATATCATCAAGGTCAAAACACGCTGTCAACATTAAGCATCATCAAACAAAATTAACTGTAAAAGAGCTGGAACAAGTGCTTACAGCATTTCTTCCAATTGTTGTCGGTATTGTGGATTTTGCAGCATCCCTATTACATAGTCATAGTGCACAGCACAGAAAACCAAAATGTGTCAAAAGATATTCACACTTAATCTAGAGTTGCTAAAATTAATGAATTTTGCATTTGGATAGGAAAAACAAAGCCAGGCTATTGGCTGCATCAACAAAAGTAATACAAAATAGCAGTGAACCATGAAGAAAGACAACCAACTCAAGATCCCCACCCCACCCCCCTCAGAAAAACAAAAGCTATGCAAACATCTAAATTGAAAATACATTACATGCGAAATGATTGACCTGATAATGATAGCAAATCACATCCACAAAGAAAGGACATGCAATGAACTTGAATTCCCACTACCTACACAAATTGTGCACTACATATTTAAGCATTCACTTAAACACTGATGATTTTGATACCATGTTAAACAACAAAAAACTATGGTCTATAATGCAATATATTTACAAGATTCTCAAATACTACATCCAAAGTAAGCCTTCTCAAGAGAATATACATCAATGAAGGTTTGACTTACATTTGAAGGTGGTAGGGTTCCTCATTTCCTCGGGTAAATACCTGCAAGGATATGAGAAGAATCAAACTATAAAAAGAAAACATGAAATGGACCATCTAATTTTACAGGGTAATTAACCATAAGTAATTCAGACAAACAAAAAAGTAAGGCCCACCATATGTTTATATGAAAGAAGAGCAAGAAGAGAACTAACATGGTCACTGAAGTTAATTGCAAATAAAGAAATTCCAGGAGAATGGAACAGCAGCACAATGAATTTACAACACTAAGGAAAGCACAAAATGATTTTGTTTTGAGGAAAAGAAGCTATATTACGGATAAACCATCTTTTGCACTGTTGGATCGTCCATCATTTTCTCCAAAGCTTCCACGGATAAAGATCCTGCCTTTTCTGTCCATGAATAAATATCAACTCAGAAAGCTTTTTTTTTTTTAATATCAGAGAATACTGAATGGGAATTAAGGCCATAAATAGCAATCAAGCACACAGTGTCATGTGAGAAAAGTCAAAGGCTACAGAACATCAAATTAGAACATGCTTCCATGTTCCCGCCTGAAATCATCCTTAAACTACAACTCCATACAGCTCTGAGTGAGAAATTGCTTCATTCATATCACTTATCAAGAGCAGTGTGACATGATGAGCTAATACAGTTGGATGTAAATGGATGATTCTCTACACAACAATTATATCACTTATCAAGAGCAGCGTGACATGATGAGCTAATACAGTTGGACATAAATGGATGATTCTCTACACAACAATTATATCACTTATCAAGAACAGGACATGATGAGCTAATACAGTTGGTGTAAATGGATGATTCTCTACACAACTATTGGATCTGAATGGACGATTCCCTATACACATGCATATAGCAATACCATGGAAATGCAAGCAATTACATTATATGCAACTGAAAATCATTAGCGCACTAAAACAAACAATGAAATTCCTAAGAGGTTAATCTTGAATAGTCACACTACATGTTCAAACAGGCTTTAAAATCATACCAACACCTGCTAAGGATTTTTATTAATTGCATATTTCCTTTTAAAAATGGATATTGATCTTTGCATCATAAACGCTTTTAAGTTTTGTATCTTCTGCTAGCCTCTTATCCAACCCAGTCTCCTATTTTCTTCTAACAAACATTTCTGAAGACCCTCAAGTGAAAGCCCTTTGGGCTTGAAACTTGCACATGCCCACACTACCTTGTGTTTAATTTTTTTATCAAATAAATGAGGATGGTGAGATTCGAACTCGTAATCGCTTGGTTATCAAAGCTCTGATACCATGTCATAGAACCAATTTAACCCAAAATCTTAAGCTATTAGGTGAGGTCTCAAGATATGATTTATTATTCTCTAATAGAACCAGAATACCAAAACACTAATAGATATTACAAGTTGACTTCATAAGTCCATGAATTCCTGGTTTCATGATTAGAAAAAAATAGTAAGAATACATAAAAGTAACATATGTGAACTGCAAAGAAGAAATGGCAAGATAAGTTGTGTATCTCAATGCACGGGACAATGAGTAGTTTTAGTTGTCTTTTTTACTTACGACTAGATTGAGAACCCTCGGAAGGCTCGGAAGCACTTGGGCCCTGCTTAAAAGCAGCTCCATTTTGAGAGGCCTGCATACAGTATTGAAATAATTACATCTGAAAAAGTTTAATATAGAATAGAGACATTAAGTTTCAACAATAAAGACTTACTTCCTTCGCAAACTGAACATCCTTGGATGAGCTTGTATCGATGACATCTTCAACACTTGAAAAAGGAGTGTTCAGCGAGGTTTCTTCAGGAGAAACATCCACAAAAGCTGCAAGTAGGAGCTGCATTACACTTTCTTATGGAGAACATTTCTAAAAATCTTATAAGCAAGTGCCCAGTACTAAATTGAGCAATAGAAGTTTAGCATTTCTTAAGGTATGTTCAGTTTTGAAGTTATAGTTGTGCATGAGTGGAGCAAACAGAGAAGGGAATAGAGGAACATGAACAGGGAAAAAGGAAGGAAAGGAAATAGAAATAGTAGGGAAATTCAATATTTCTCAGTAGCCAATTATCAGTCGTCAATCAGCCAAATAGCAACCCCTAAACAGCATAAGGACTCACAACCAAAGATTCTGTCATACCGAATTTCCTTGGCTCCTCCTTTATCTCTCTTTCCTCTAGAGTATCAGTTTCCTTTTCCTTCCTAGCATCAGTTTCTGGAGCTGCTTCTACTTTTGTGGCAGGAATATCTACTGTGACTGCAGGTTGAGAAGCAGTTTGAAAAGGTGAGGTTGCAGGCTGTGATGCTGGTGGTGGAGAAAATGGAAAAGGTGACCTTGCAGAAAATGCGGGATTGAATTGGTTATTTTGTGCATTCATCTGCTCTGTCAAAGATTTGAAAGCTTGTTGCATGGCATAATTCTGAAAGAAAAGATGAGCATAAAGAAATAACTTAAGTTAAATATGGAATGTTTATAGCTATCTCTAAACAAAGAGGTGAAACTTGGACTGATAAAGATGCATGCAAAATAGATTAGAATGACTAGTTAAATTATTTGCAAAGTTAATTGATTGAGTTGCAAAGATGATACTGTTTGCCTGGAAATGATATATGCTAAGCCAAAATGTTGTGTATACAGGGAAGGAGCAGTTGTCTTGAAATAAGCCAAAGAAGTTTAGAAAGGAACAAGTGAAGGTAGAATGTAAAGCATGCCACTAGTAGAATTGAGGTCGAAGGTAGAATGTGAAGGTCCTCTAACTGAGGTCAAAGTGTACCACCAGTTTCAATGGAAATGCCCGCATTGAGGTCAAAGGTCCTCTAGTTTTTGAAAAGGAGATCCCGTAAGATGCAGTTATTTTTATAACATCTCTCCTCTAGGAACTGAGACACATGATTTCTATAGCGGGCAGTAGGTACTAGAAAAAAACTAACTCACCAGAAGCTTCACTTATCCATGAAAATTGAATCAAGTCAAATTTAATTACTCAAAAATTTGAAACTACAAATTAGAGCAAATCATTGACAAAGACAAGTTAGAAGAAAACACTGGGTTGAGAAACTAGAACAAATCTGAAGTACTAATTATCCACCTACAAAAGAAAGCACCAACCCCCATCATTCCATTGCATAGTTGCTCAGCAAGAAGACCAGAAAATTCAGCAAAACACACAGACATTTGTACCTTGCAGGAGATAAGAACTCACCTTTAACCGTGTAGCCACCTGTACATTTAATAAAACACAATGTTAATACAACAAAGAACAAAAAATAAATAACAAACGGATAAAAGTACATATAAAACAGTGATTCTCACCCATGAAAAAATTGCTGACAACGCAACACCAACTCCAACCCAAAACAGTGGCGATCCTCTACAAACACACAATCAAGAAACAAAATAAACATCCATCCACACATAAAAACAAAGAACACCCATATAACTAGGGTAAGCCAATGCAAAGCTAGCTAAAAATCTGAGATGCTAAATGCTAGAAAGAGAATTCATTACATTTGTGAAGGCGGTGGCGACACTGACTGTGGATTAACTCCAACAGAAGCCGTCTGTTGTCCACTTGATGACGAAATGCTAGCAAAATATTCACTCCCTAATTTCCGTATCACATTACAACACAAACTTAGCAAAACCCAACAGCCAAAATCATTAAAAGAAACAAACTTTAACACAAGATAAAAATAACCCTACAGGTAAAATCACAAAAGGAAGAGACTTTGATGTTAATTAGTAATTGAGGGGCTGAAAGTTACCATTTTTTGAGGTTCTACGGGGACCATGAGATTGGGAAAGGGCAGAAATGGAAATTCTTGAAGTATGAGTGACAGTTTTGGAAGTTCTGTGAGGGAACGGAAGTGAGGGTCTGGTTGTGGATATGGAGAATTTAGGGGTGGTAGGGTTTTTGAGTGAAGTTGGGTATCCCATAACTAATTTAGGTGAAGAAGAAGAGAGTAGAGACAATCTAGGGTTTTCCATGTTTCGGGGTTTGGATTTTGATTTCTAAAACCCTAAACCAGAGAATTAGAGCATGAAGAAGTGGCAGAAGTGATTTCACTCTGGTCTGTGTGGTTTCAACGACGAGAGGAAGAGACAAGAGTGGAAGGGAAAATGAAGCTAATTTTGTCAAACCCGGCACGGTTTGGGTTGAGCCCAGGCCAGTTAAATTGGTTTGATCCAAAACCGAGACCTACAAACCTGTTTAAAAGTGCGTCAGCTTCCATTTTTTTAATGATTTTTATAATGTTAATGAGTGGATATCATAAATAATAATAATAAAATAATTAATTTTCAAGTAAAATATATTTTTAAAAAATATTATGTATTAAACACATTATAAATACAAATTGTGGAATTATCTCGACTGTGTATGATTAATGTCATGGCTCTTGGGATAAAAGAGAAGATATAGCAGAAATTGAGATGAATATGTTTTTGGTTGAAAAGATTTTAAAAAAAAGATATAAGATAGATTTATTTCTATAATAGGAAGGATAAATGGACCTAAGATTGTATTTGATTAATATTAATACAAAAAAAAATAAAAAAATATATTTATACAATAACTCTAGAATGAATTTTTATTATTTTAAATAAAAAAACAAAAAACACATAACTTTTTGTTTTCATTGCAGTTTGTTTTTGGGTGTGTTTTGTTAAATTGATATTTTTTAATAATTTTAATATAATGATATTAAAAAATATTTTTATATATTTTTAAATAAAAATATTTTTTAAAAAAATTATTCGTATACTAGTAACAAACGCTACCTAGCATTGCTAGGACTTCAAAAAAAAGATTCAAGCCTATTCCTCGTCCATTGTACCAGGCACAGATTCTAGGCCCATGGCCCATATAAAACAATATAAACAAGGGACTAAGGCAACAAACCATGAAACAAAGCAAAGCCCCCCCATCGCCTTAAACGCGTAAACTTGCTCTCCAATCTCTTCCCCTCTCTCTCTCCTCTATAAATACCCCCGCCTTCCTCGATACACATCCCTCAATCCCTCAAAAATAAATCCCTAGAAAAAAGCCCTGGATCTCACCCTCGATAAAAATCCCCCGTCTAAACCCTGAATCCCCAGTTTATCTCCCTCCCTCTCTCCAGATCTCACCCCGATCTTTGATTCTCTACAGGTACTCACCCTCTCCTCCTCTCTCGGTGTTGTGTTTTTAGGGTTTCGAATATTCCAGGGATCTTGACTTGTGTTTGTTGGCTGAGTTATTGACTTCTGTAGCTTTTTGCTTTAAGGGACTTAGAAGTTTTCTTTTATTTTCTGCTTTTTTGGGGGTTTTTTGTTATTTTTCATTTCAGAGGCTCTGTTTGTTTGTTTAGGGATTTGAAGCTGTGGGATTTTGTGAATTTTTTTTGAAAATCTTAGATCCGTAATAGCACCAATTGAGGTTTATTTTGTTGCTTCACGCATGATTCGGATCTAATATTTCTCGACGAGGAATCTTTGTATAGTGACGAGAAATTGGAGTGAACAACAAAAAACCATAATTTAAGGGTTTCTTGTTTGTTCTTGAATGGTCAATGTTTTAGTCCGAGTGTTTGAACTTCTGAAATTCATTTTAAAACTATTTAAAGTTGTTTTTCTTGTTTTTTTGTTGTTGTAAAGTTATTTTTTCTGTCTCTTTTCCTATTAGAAATTGGAGTTTCAGCATGCTAGTTAGATTTGTTTGTTTTATGTTGTTGACTGAGCATTTTGGTAAATTGTTGGGTTTTTTGTGACTTTTTTCAGAGATCGAGACTGAATTCTATTACTCTGAGTGTTAAAGTTACAATACTTAGTATCTGGCACACCATTGCTTGCCTATATATAGTTTCTGTTGAAAATCTTATTGGTGTGGTGGAGACATTAACAATATCTATTGTTAATATGTGCTCTCTAAGGGTTGTGTTGTAAGGGACTGTTGGTGAATGTTGACTAAGCATGTATTATTTCTTATGCCAATGTTTTGATACTGATCATTGCATTGTTTTTTCCTTTGTATCTTCACATAGCAGGTTTACCTACTGCTCATTTTCTCAAAAACGTTTGTGCTGCTTCTGCAATTTCAATGGCTGCAACTGTGGATATGTCTCTTGATGACATTATAAAGAAAAACAGGGAGAGAGGTAGAGGACGAGGTAGGGCCAGCCGTGGACGTGGACGTGGACCTGTTAGGTCCTTTAATAATGGAAGGATGTCAGGGGCTGTTCGTAGAGGCCCTCTCTCAGTGAATACTTGGCCATCAAAATACTCCATTGCTAAGGCAAGCTCAAAACTGTGGATGGTATATGCATATGATTCAGAACCTTCTAGGATTATGAAATCCAAATGGAAGGGATCTCTATTATGCTAAAAGTCAAAATACAGTGGATCTTAATATTAATTTGTTCATGGGGAAGCTCACTTGACCTCATCCACTAAAGCATTACTGTTCGTTGCATTTATATCATTATCTTGGGATTTAGCTGTACTTTTGGGTTATTGGGTGTATATACTGGGGATTTTCCACAGATCTGATTTGACGTGGGTCTGTGCAGAAGTTTTTCTGGTCCTCATCCAGTTATCATGCTACTTCCTAGCATTTTATCCTGGGCTTCATAGGTGAATATTTGGGAATGGAGTTCGCACCAGTAGCATAATGTCAGTTAACAATTAGTCCTCTATATAATCCATATTATACAGTTCTAGCTTTTGACTTGTTTAGACGGAAAGATTATGATGGATCCTCCTGTTATGTGCGGAATTTCTTCGGTGCAAGAACTCATCTCTCCTAGTTCATGGTGTTTTTGCAAAGGAGTTCCTTCGCTTAACTTCAGAACTGGAGCTCCCACCTATATCATAGCACTGGTTTTCACATGCAGTGGGTCGAATCCTTTACTCCTATCTGCCATCTATTAATTCAACCTCCTGAAGTTTGGAGACATGGTTACTTGATCTTTTTACTAAACTGCAGTTGCTTTTTATCTTTTGGGAAATTCCTCAACTGAGATTGATATTGGAGATGGTGAACTTGTTATGGAAATAAGCTGACATGTTCTATTTGATGTCATCAGCCTTCTCGCAGAGTCAGGAGTTTGCCTTGGCAGCATGATCTGCTTGAGGATAGCATTAGAGCTGCAGGAATAACAGGAGTAGAAGTTGGAACCAAGTTATATGTTTCAAACTTGGATTATGGGGTGACCAACGAAGACATAAGGGTACAACTTAAGCTGTATGTTTTCATCATAGATCCTCTGTGTGCTGTTTTGCCTTTCTAAAATAAGTTTTCTGGGAAACTCAGGAGCTCTTTGCAGAGGTTGGAGATCTGAAACGATATGCTGTTCACTATGACAAAGATGGTCGCTCTAGTGTAAGCTCAATTTCTTAATAACTGAACTTATTTATGTTAGTACTGCTACCAGGTGGTTGGATCTTGAATATCATTTGATTCTCTCTCTGGAAGTTTGGTTTTATATCATTTAATAATTATGAGTTGCATGTTAAAGGCTGGGAGGTTTCATTAATCATGTGCTAACCACAAGGAAGAGTAATTGCCTGCATTTGCCTGCATTTACAAGGACATGTGATATATCTAGTGAAATCATGAAATCTCAAATCTGGATGTGTTTGCTATGAGATGAAAAATAGGGGTGAATCATTTTATTGTCAATGGCAAGAAGGAGAAAAGAATATCTATAAGGAAAAACGAGAAAAAATTATTAACTAGAGAAAAAGTAGTAATGTCCTGGGCAGGTCTGTTAGTTGGACTTGCAAACTGTCAGATCTGCAGAATTAAAGTTTTAGTTCTTAAACACAGACTTGGCAAAGAGAAGGAAAAAAATTCCTATCTGCTTATCGTTATTAAGTTTTTGGTTAGATGCTAACTATAAATTATCTCCTTTGATGTATATGCCTTTCACCTCAGCCGATTGGTTCCTCACTCACACTTTTGCATGCACCTATGACACTGGTCCAGTGAAGAGCCTGCTTTTCATGGTCCTTTTTGTTTCCTTTGTTGTGCTATTAGTGCCTCTCATGAGTTATTTGCATAGATATTTTGTTGGAATGGTTTTTGAACATGTACTAAAAATTAGATGAATACCCAACATGCTACAGGAAAACATCCGCTGTTTTCATAAATAAATAGATATTTACAGCTCTCTTGTGGTTCATGTGTCTTAAGCTTGTTAGTCGTAGCTTTTTCCTCAGTACATTGATTGGCTTTGTTTAAACTTGCCATTTACTGTTTTGGTTTCTAAGTGTTCTCCCCGGATAGGAAACTTCTAATGTTTATAGCTTGGTAACAGGGCTCAGCTGAAGTTATGTATACAAGAAGAAGCGATGCATTTGCTGCTCTTAAGAAGTATAACAATGTTCTGTTAGATGGAAAGCCCATGAAGATTGAGATTGTGGGTCCCAATCCAGTGGTGCCTATTTCAGCTCGAATGAATGTTACTGGAGCAAATGGAAAGAAGAAGAGAACTGTTGTTACGACGTATGTGGTTTTTTTGCTTGTCTTTGTTCTCATGATTTGATTTGATGTTGCATTCTTCATCTGAATCTGTCAATCTATTAGGACCTTTTCTGGTGAACTATCAAATGTTCTGCATTTGCTATAGAACTTTTTAACTTTTTCATGGGGAGCTCGCTTCCCTTGTGTGCTTGAAGCTGGAATCCAAGCTTGCAAGAGTTTGTAGACTGTATGAGGTCACAGTGCTTGTTGTCTGGGCTGTAGTTTGATTTCCTTTGACAATTTAGTTGTGGCTGATTTTGTTGTTCAATAAGAAGGGATCAATAGCTTCGGTCTTATAATGAGAAAATTAGCTTTTTATTCATGCATGTTACTGGTTGTTTGGCTGGAGTCCTGGGTAACATGAAGATTGCATCTTTCACATTATGTCACTCTCTTGAACACCGTTATCTGTTTGAGGGTGTGATGTAAAGCATTACTTAGAAGCTTTTTCCTGAAGATGATATTTGTATTTTCAGAACACTTCCATTGATAGTTTGAAAATTATGCAGACCTGGACTAGGTGGTGGAAGAGGTGCTGGCGCAAATAATCGTGGTTCTGGGTAAGCTTTTTCTCCTTCATATGTGGCTGTTTTGCTTGTTGGTTTAATTCCGTGAACAGTCTTGTTTCTGCCTGTTCTTTGTTTAGTAGTATTAATGTTAGGTTGAACAAAATTCCTTTGTTTCCCTTATTCTTCTCATGTCAAAGAGGTTTTATTTTTTATTTTACGTCTTTTTAAAAAAAAAAAAATCTGTGCTGTCTGTGTGCACAGTCAGAGTCGTCGTGGAGGTGGGGATCTAAGGAATGGTACGAGGAATGGCCGTGGTCAAGCTCCTGGCCGTGGTCGTGCTCCTGGACGTGGTCAGGCTCCTGGCCGAGGACGTGGCCGTGGGAAGAAGCAACCTGTTGAAAAGTCAGTAGATGAGCTGGACAAGGAATTGGAAAGTTACCATGCTGAAGCCATGCAAACTTAATTTCGAAAGTTGTTCCCAACTAGACATAGCATTAGTTTGTGTTCATCTTAGCCCCACAAACTTGTTACTTGCAGTGATGTCTGTTGTTCCTTTTTTTGCTAACTTTTAACACTAGCCTGGAAGCTTTTTGTAACAGAGAATGTTGGTTGTCTTTCCAACTCATAATCGCCTTCATATTTTCTTGATTCTCTATATATTTTAGTTGTATATATTGTTATGAAGAGGCTAATATGACCGTGCTCCACGCATCCTTGTTTAACATGGTATCATTATATATCCAATACTTTTAGAATGATTGTAAATCGAAACAAGGAAATGACTTTTCATTCCTAGTTTGATCTCTTTGGAATTGGTGTGCTCGGTATTAAACATGATATAATATTCAATCAAGAATCATCATCCAAAAACTTGCTTATTTTTAAGAATTTGGTATTTCTGTTTGTTTTGTATTTCAAAAAATTGAAAGCAAAATATGAAATTCTGGTCTTCGTTTTCAATAGACAAAATGATAACGTGTTCCCAAAAGCTCTCGTAACTGTTTTTGCACTCTAGGCAAGATTTTGCATCTGAGAATGACAAATAGCATGAACAAATCCAATAAAAAACCCCTTCCGAGCGAGAGAAGCACCCAAAGAACAAAAGTGATTATAAAGACGAAGGGCGGGGGTGCATTTCTGCGCCGGTTCCCCATCTTCTCCCATTGCTGCAAACCAGGGGTTGTATGGCATCTTAGCAGGAGTTGTACACAAGATATACACACACTTTCAGCTTACTAAAAGGTCGGATGAAAGAATAAATTGTATTCATGAAGGTTGGCCAACAGAAATGTTGTGAGTTGGAGCAGATACTTCTTTGTTTAAAACAAGGTGTCCTGACTCGCCCTTCTTGAAAAGATTTTTAACCACTTCATCCCAGTTAGTCTTTCTGCCAGTGGACGTCGATTTGAATTGTGAGGCTTGGACGCCTTCGGACAGGGAAGGCTCTGTCCTGTTATCCTTCAAGAGTTCTACATCTGGGGTGGTCACAGCATGAGGAATATTTAAACTGACAGCTCTTTCCAATGCATCCCTGTGTTCTTGCTCCACTGTCTGCATCCTTTCCAATTTCTGTACTTTTGGAGGAGTTGTAATGGTTCCAGAATCAATTTCCTTCATTATCTGTGGAAAATCAATACCATTAACCGTCAGTAAACTGTTCAACAAATAAAGAAGTTGAGCCCTGGAATTTAAAGGGCAAGAAAAAAAATCTCTCCCTCTGGTGTTACTTGTTTTGATACAATTACCCTTATCAATCTTAAGGGAAGCAATTTTATGTAAAGAACTACTATAGAATAGCAGTATTTAAATTGGACTGATGAAACAGGGATTAGAAATGTCAATGCCCTGTGGGGTAAGAAGCATATATGCCTGACTTGTGTACATGAGGAGAATGGGGGGGGACGCCTGTCCCCAAGGAGAAAAACGTATCAAAATATCAGATTTGAATAAATCAAGCAGAAACACATTATATGCAGTTAATACAAAGTTGCACGCATAATCCGTGGGCTGGCATGTGTATCTGTAGGGAGGAAGGAAGAAAGACAAAACACATCACCAAATCCAAATGCTTCAAATGCTTGATCCAAATGACCTTCTTTGAATGGGAAAAATGAGGGCATGTACTCAGATAAATGGCTAATTCCAGGTAGAAAAACTTTTGCAGTATCATACTAAAAGGCAAAACTATTTATTTTCTATTGTTCTATAAAACGCTAGTGAAGAGACCAAGCTTTTACTGCTCTAACTTGCTAGATGATTATAAATGAAATGGAACATAAACATACTATCAAAAGGAAAAGACTTACCTGCAAGGCTTTCTCTGATTCCCTTTCTATCCAAATAATTCCATGATCAGATGTGGCATTACATGATAAGACAATGTGTTCAAACCTTCCATCTACAGGAATGGCAGTTCTGACCTCTGGAGGAAACCTCCCACATCTGTGGCAACAAGAATAAGGAAAAATTTTCAGGACATGCACGAGTGTTTTCAGTGAGAATTATACCATCAATGTTCTCAAGGGAGAGAGGAAATTACTATGAATCAAACACCAAATTAAGGAGAATATAGTTATTTTCAAACCCAATTTTAACACAAGGATGGTAAAAGTTTCTCTTTATTAAAAAAAAGGTGCTAGTTAGCTGAATGATTAAACTGCATTCTTATCCTTTTACAATCAATAATTGGGCAACTGAATGGATTATAAGTTAATGAAAGAGCATCTTGATGCAGACCGTCTAATGGTTGGTTTGTGTGATTGTTATTGAGAGAGACAGAATAAGGAGGGTTGAGCAATAATAGAAGATCATAGATTATAAAGGTAAGACCTATTTTAGCAACAAGAGGATGTCAAAAGCAAACTATGGTCTATAAATTTGATCAAAATTGCAAATTATGCATGTGAATGCTTTGCAATAAAAAATTTGCTAGTTTTGTATACTGCTTAGGGCCATGGTAGGCTAATGCATTTTGTTAACAGAGCCGATAAATTGAACATGTTACCTGCAAAATCTTCTCTCTACAATATGATACATTCGTCCAGGGGCATAAAATCTTCTTGAATCTCTAAGCTTTCTACCTTCTGGAATGAAGGTATCTCTCAAACAAACCAAAAGCAACAAGCAGGGCAAGCTGTACAAAGGATCAACACCTCGTTTAAGAGATAATAATAGGAACTCACTCCACTAAGTTTACGAGGATGAGGATTTGTATCCAAAATGAAAGGCACAGATAGCCTCTACAATGACATGGACATAAGAATACCAACCAGAAGATTGACTTAAAGATGTCTTCCAATGGAGTAGCTGTTCTTGGTAAGAAATCATCCTGGATAAAAGCAATATGTTTACATCAAGGTAGTGCCTTTAACACTGAAATAGAGTGATCTAAGTAAATTACAACATTATTACAACGCAGATTCAAAGAATAACATCAAACATCTAGTACTGGCATCCTAATTACTTTCACAAAAATATGGTTGATTATGGCACACACTCAAAGAATGCTGATTTGTTTCATTTTATTTAGCTGGGAGGCAAGGTACTAACTGCACTATTCATCAACTTATTACGTCCTAAATTCTGCCCATCATACAACACGAAACACAGATCAATTAGATTCTGCAGCAACCAGGCATTTAAACTATGAAAGCACCAGTTAAAGTTAAATATCCAACACCTCTTTAAATGACAGTTA
>Ga0307518_10000941_pt1 | contig 21678 bp, 12 predicted proteins | sample 25_EM_MG_FD_203889 | JGI IMG/M metagenome (GOLD analysis project Ga0307518, IMG submission 203889) | Populus trichocarpa ectomycorrhiza microbial communities from riparian zone in the Pacific Northwest, United States - 25_EM | ecosystem: Host-associated > Plants > Roots > Unclassified | place...
ATAGATTATAGATATACTGTAGATGGTACTATGACATAGCCTCTCCTACAAAAGAATGATATAATTAATTATGTTTTTGGCATATCAAGCTGAGTGTGGAGAAATTACCGAACCTTTCATGATTTGGGATCCACGGATGCAGATTTCACCAGGTTGGTTGCGACCAAGAGAGCTACCGGTCTCAGGGTCAATGACCTTGAGCTCTGCGTTTCTAACCACTGTTCCACATGATCCAGACTTGGTGGGTAAAGGTTGCTTTGAGAAGGCTAAGCACATTGATAGCACTGGCCCCGCCTCTGTCATCCCATAACCCTGTTCATGTCGAAGCCATCATCAACAGTTTCCTTCCTTACTTTGTATGCATATATACGAGAAATGGTTCGTCTACGGTATTAATATTTTTTATTTCCTTAATAAAGTCTATATTTATGGTTCGTAAATCTCAGTTAGTTTAAATAAAAATGACTTACTAGCAAAGATATATATAATAAAGTTAGGATTTGTCTCGTAATTATTAAATCCATGCCACCATCAGCAACGGGCACCTAGAGTGCCCTAGCTAGGTGGTCGTCGTCGTAACGGGCGGCGCAAATGGTTTGTCGCTTGTGCCCATTGCATTTCGTGCCCGACCAGACTCGTGCGTATAATTCCCAACCATATCCATAGATCCTTGGCCTTCCTACCACACAGATAGCTTTCACTATCGCATGCTTCTAAAACAATGTTTAACCACTGTGATAGCTTCATTAATGGATCAAATCCTGCCACCTCCAATGCCTTTAATTGCAATACAATAACATTTAACTCCTCATTGGATCGGATATCGGATCTAAGATCTCCGGTTCCGGTCATCATCAAGAGACCAGTACTTGTTAAATTATTGGTTATTCAAATATTTATATGTTCTTTTTATTACATGTAAACATTTATTTTTCAATAGTACTGTGTGATATGTCTACCTAAATATAGTACCATAAGAAATTCGTTCTTAACCTTAATTTTATTTTTAATTCGATTTAAGTATATATCTGACGTTGCTTTCATCTACAACATCGATCGTACATCCATTTTCATTAAGTTTTATTTTATTTTCTTTTAATTTTATTTCAACAGTCAGATTTCGTGAATACAATAGTTTTTGTTTTTTATTAATATAGAATTTTGAAAATTAAATCGATATGTTTGTGATTATTTTTTTTAATAATTTTGATGTGTTAATAGTAAAAAAAATTAAAAATGATTTTAATATATTTTTAAAATAAAATTTCTTAAAAAAATAAAAATAAACAAACTATGAATCAGAGTAAATGGAGCCTAAAACAGCTCAAGTATCGTAAGATTTGTCCAACACACAAAAATAGTGATTCTCTTCTACCTTTCCCATATATATATTTAGCAAAACGAAAACGCACACACCACCCTCACTATTACGCATGTCATGTATATATGTTCATGAAAACTTTTATTAATTAATTAGTGGCAAGGTAACTAACGCTAACCTGTCCCAGGATGGCCTGTGGAACCCTGCTCCTGAGGGCCTCCTCGAGCTCCTTCCCCAGTGGCGCAGCCCCTGAGAGGACTACCCTGATCGAACTCAAGTCGAAGTTCGCCACCATTGGGTTCTTGGCCAACGCCAGCACCAGTGGTGGCACCACAGCCGCAACCGAAACATTGTGTTTCTGAATGAGCTCTAGCAGTGATCCGATCTCAAACTTTTGCATTAACAGTACAGCAGAACCGGCTCTCAACGAGCATAACAACACGCTGTTCAATGAAAAGATGTGAAACAAAGGTAAAACGCATAAAACAACATCATCTTGTTTCAAGTATAAATTTGGGATCTCTCCATCAACTTGTTGAGCCACACTTGTTATCAAGCTCTTGTGAGTCAGTATCACTCCTTTTGGGAGCCCTGTTGTCCCTGAAGAGAATGGTAATGCCACAGGATCATCCGGATGGATTGAAACTGTTGGCATTTCACTCTCGTTAGCCTCAACAAGCACATTGAAATGTAGACAGTTCTCTGGTGGGTCATCAATGGTGATTACTATGAAATCTTCCTCCGGTTTTTGGTTGTTTTCATGGCAATCACTATCTCTTAGCTTGTTCACATGTTGAGACTGGGTGATAATCAGTTTCGCACGAGAAGCAGAGAATTGCTTGAATATTTCACCTGGAGTGTAGAAAGGGTTCACAGTGGTGGTGACTGCACCAATCATGGAAGCACCCATGAAGGAGAAGACGAATTCTGGGCAGTTTTGGAGCAGGGTCATGATTACATCGCCTTTCTTGATGCCCAAATTGGATAACCCAGCAGCGACCTTTCGAGATATTAGGTGAGTTTCGGCAAAAGAGTAGGTTTTTCCCGTGGAACCTGAAATCAAGCATGGCCTATCTGAGAAATCAGAGAGGTTTTCAAAGCAGTATGCGTGCAGAGGGAGGTGGTTCGAGATGGTTATATCTGGTAGTTTTGATCTGAAAATATGATCAGTTTCATGAGAGGATGGTGCGTTTTGGTTTTGTGGGGGGGAGAGTTCCGGTTTCGGGGGCTCAACCGTGGCCACGGACATCATGTTTCTTGAGATGAAAGGGAGTTTCTTTGTGTGATATATGTATCTAACGCTCAGAATGTATACTCAACCAATTCCAATTCTGGATGGTGTTAATCGACCGGTGTGTATGCGTGTACGAGGAGAGAGCCAGTCGAGCAAAGTGTAATAAATATAGGAGCAGAGAAAGTTTGGTGAAAGTAGTGGTGAGAGACTGGTAGCTAAGCTGGCAAATTGAAGATGAGGTGAGTAGGAAGGGAAGTAGGGAATCAAAGCATGCCCATCTCACATTCAAGAAACCAAACCCTTTGGCTCATGCAGTTCCCATCAAAGCCCAAGCTCTCACCTACCCCCAAGAGTCCATGGCAGCGATTGGTTGACAAGTGTAAATAAACGACACTCACAACAGCTTATGTGGCAGACAAAGTCTTTTATGAGATGACACTAGGAACTTAGTGCATGGCAAATTTACTCTTTCATAGTTATCATAATAATTATCCATATCTTTCGCAATAATTTTTATTGTTGTGTTTCGTTACCGTTAATAAATAAAAAAAGTCAAAGAAAATTACGATAGAAGGGATGAAAAAGAATAGGAAATATAGTTGGGTTTCACAAAAGTCTTTAGTACTTGTTTAGTTAGTCAAGGGATTACAATCTAATGTTAACTTGATTAATACAGACCCAACCTAATTTAAATAGGTGAGTTTATTTGGATTATTCTATTGGATACTAGATACGATATGAATTTTATAAAACCTAACTTGAAATCTACTTAAACCTAACTCTATATATATATATATATATACACTTCAAATATACATATTAATTATTTTATTTTTTGTTGAATAAATAATAGTCAGATGAATACTCATATGGATACCCGAAACCCAATGAATATTTTATAAATATCTAAATTTTTTATCCAATAAAAAATAAGTAGGGTATAGATATTAAGATAGTTTAGTTGATATCATTTGATATATAATCCAATTCACGGGTATCTATGACCATCCCTAGTTTAGTTAATGAGGGATAAAATAAAATTGTCATAATTTATTTTTTGAATTTTCAAAAAAATAATAAATAATAAAAATAACTGATAAAAATGAATTAATGAAAAATAATTTGAGAATTGGTTTAAGACAACACAAATTGAAAGTTTAAAGACTAATAAGGATGAAACTATAAATTTGAAAGTCAATTTTGGTAGAAATTGAAAGAATTGTTAAGTTTAGGGACTTAATTAAACCTTGAATTGGTTTAATAAATGAAATTAGAAACTTAATTGAAGAATTGATATATTTGGGGACTTAATTGAACTTGAAATTAGTTTAATTAATGAAATTAAAGGCTTAATTGAAGAAATACCAAAGTTTGACGCTGATTCGAGGCAAAATTGCAAGAAATTAGAGTCCAATGATCAAGGTGAAATGGCGACGGTACTGTAGGGAGTTTAATTGATTTTTCCAGGGTAATTTTGAAAGAATTAAAAGTTGAAGAATCAATTAAGGACTGAATTGAATAATTCAGAAATCAAGGATTGTTTTGTAAATGGCGCTAAAATCCAGGGGTCTAATTGCAATTAATCCAGGGGCAAAAAAAATTAAAAAAAAAAAGAGATTTTCCATGAATAAGGGTCTAATTGCTAAATGTCATAACTTCAGGGGGCAAATTGAAATTAGCCAAGAATCTACCATAACATTTGCTCTTCTAGGATGTTATTCGATCATACAATCATAATCTTTAATCAATTTCACCCACCGTCTTTGCTGCATGTTCAAGTCCTTCTATGTCATCAAGTATCTCAAACTCTTGTGATTCATAAAAATTTGGACTTGAAACCATATAGATATTGCCTCCATATTCTTAAAGCAAAAACCACAATGGCTAACTCGAGATCATGCACTAGGTAATTGACTTCGTGAAGCTTTAACTATCTTGATGTATAATCAATCACCCTCATCAATATGCATTCAAGACAGAGTGCATGTTTATTAGTTTTTCACATATAGTTTGGGTTGAGTCAAAGTTTAAATTATAAGTTGATGAAATGTTAAAATAAGTGAAATAAATTTTTATTAAGTTTCATTTATGATTGAGACAATGTGTCTTAATTGAAACTTATCTTAGAAATTAACAATATTAAACTATCAATCTAATATTTATGCATTAATTGTAATGGTTCTTAATTTTTTAAACTAATTTATCATAACTTACATTGGTTACATATTGAATAATTTTTTTTGTTTATTATGGACAAATTAATTAGGTTTATTATATAATGAAGAGTGAATTTGCTTAATACTTAGCTTTCTTTAAATGAAGAACTAAGAATAATTTTAAAAGAAAAATAAAAAATGGTTCTATCATTAATTTATGAAGATAATATGCATCGTTTATGACATGACAACCTTTGAATGATCTATGTTCATGTTATTAATACAATTATCATCGCTACCTAGATTTTGTAGGATTTTAATCTTATGTAGTTTTACACACACACACACATTATATTTGTTATTTTTATTTTAATGTTTAAACATGAGGATTATAAAATTTAATGGATTATTTGTGCAAGGTAAGGATTAATATTTTGTAGAAGTGGGTTTAATTAATACTAGAATGATCAATAAATAAGTTTTTCCAACACCATAAATGTATAAATATGACATTTTAATATAAATTTTACAAAACACAATGTAAGGGAAATGTAACAAAAACTCCTTTTGTGATTAAATTAGTGAACTCTTTTTAGCTACAAAGATTTTCATCACTAAATATATGTTAAAAAATTATTTTCTTGTTACATCATGTAAGCATAAATTTAATGAAATCTAACAAAAAAAAATTATTTTTTTTTTAAGTTAACATGTACAAATAAAAAAAATTAAAACTTGACACAACTAATATATCTAAAAGAAAACAAGACTCATACCACAACCATAGTTATCAAACCTGACCTGACCTGATGGGTTGATCTAGGACCCAAGCGATCTGGGGCTTTGGTTGGGTTTGTAGGCAAAACCTGGGCCTGCAATTAGCCACATGAAAACCTGGACAATCCAACATGACTCGGGTGAGATCTTTTTTTTTAGATCTTTTTTTATCATGTTTTTTGTTTTCTATAATACACCAAAAAAAATAATTTATGAACATCTAGTCTTACATTTTTTATAACATGTCTTTTAACTTATCTATATGGAACAAATATTTATGAGATGGGTGTTTCTAAAAAACATAGAGTGCATTAGTGGTTTCAATTTAAGGGACAAAAATAAATTATTACTAAAAACAAAAGGCACAGGCATTGCCTCGCACACAGGGAAAATCAAAGGTTTTTCTATTACTCGGCCCAACCTTACGTGGGAAAACCTGTCACCCTTCTTTTGTTGGTTACTAACTCATATTAAAGTTCACTGTATAAACACTAGCAAAAAATTCTATTTTTTCAATGTGGGATTGGAAGTCCATTAATATATATATATATATATATATATATATATTCACAAAGAGAAAGTTGTGTTTAAATTTTGATTTTAAAACTTCAACTTAAAAGGAGAAGATAATATATTTCCAACATGGGATAAAAAAAACCTTTTAATAATCTTTTAAAATTCATTATTTACAACATATATGGTTGTTTATTAACTTTTTCATGTGAGATATTAAAAACTCAAATATTTTTTTAATATTCTCGAGTTGACCCGGGTCAATCTGTGTGCCTCAGGACCTAGCCTCTTGGTCGAGTCATCTTTTGGGTCGGGTTTACTAACTATAACCATAATCATTACACCGTTTCCAAGTATTTATAATTTTGTATAACATATAATACAATAAATTTTTTTCTCATCTACAAATTTGTTATGGTGACATAACTAGACTTTATAAAAATTGAGTTGTTTTTTTATATATACTAAAGAGGAGATCAGTTACTCAACATTTCTGTTAAATTAATCACATAAAAAACAACTAAAATGGAAAGCAAATTCATTGTATGGGCATATTTTCTCATTCACCGCTATAGTGAAATGACCTTTTGTCCTTCCCAAAAAAATTTCTTGCCTTTTAATTATGGGCATTTTTGTCTTTCTACATAGTAAATTAGTCATTATAGGTTTGTTTGAGGGTATTATCATCTTTTACATATATTAATGAATAGTTAAATGACCAAAAATCCCCCTAAATCAAAAGAACTAGTATTGTCGGGCAAGGGTATTTTTGCATATTCTTTTTTTATATATAGTAAAATTACGCACATGCCTTTAGATCCTAAAATTTAACATATGGAATCAGGGGTAATGGGGTCTTTTAGCCTTATGTATTTTTTTAATTATTGGTTTGGTCAAGGGTAATAACATCATTCAACATTTAATGAATTTTTTTTTTAATTTGAGAAGCCATGCATCTGCACGTGGGAGACGCCACGCTCTTTGAACGGTGGGTGCGGCATCTCCTAGTGGTGTAAAATATGCTTCCACTGTCTCATTTTATTCTTCTCCGTCTCCTCTTCCTTCTTGGATAGTGCATGCCAGCTTATAATGGTCAGTTTATCACTAGTTGGCTTTTTTTCTCTTCATTTCTCTCTCCTACCCAAAAAATAAGTTACGGTCCTTTTGTATTTTCTTAGACTTTTATTTGTTTTCAATTTAATACTTAAATTATAATTTATAATATATAAATTTCTTTTCAATTTGATTCTTTTTCTTTTGATTTCTTAATTTTTTTCCTTTGTTCTTTTATTAAAGTTTTTATGGTTTTCAATTTTATCCTTCAAATCAGGTTTATAATTTTTGCTTTTTCAATGATGATAAATTGTTATAATAGTAATAGTAATATTAATAGTAATTGATGTGATCCAACCCACATCAAATGATCTATTGGTAGTTCTAGTAGGCCCAATCACCAGGGCTAAAGCAAAAAAGTTCAAGGAAGCATTTAATAGGCTTTTATAAGATATATGGGCCAAGGTGAACTACAAAAAAACAACAACCCAAGAAGAACAAACCTTAATAAATTTGATTCATATTCAAGAAGTCTTTGAGGACCATGGCCCATGATAAGGGAGTGATTTTAGCATCAATGGGCTTTCTTGTCAAGTATTTTGTATTTCCTAATCCAATAAGAAAATCATGAATTTTTTGGGCAGAGAAAACCTAATCTATCAAAGAAATTTAATTGGAAGGAAAATCTTATTCTACCTTGGACACTAAAGGTGATGGCAAAATAGGATTATTGGAACAAGAAAATTTCCTAGTCTGTTCTTCAAAGAGAAGTGGTGGCACTATAGGATAAAAATTTCAGAATATTTATTTTTATTATTTCAAGTTAATTACTTAGTTTTTGGGTTATTTTAGGCCTAGTTTCAAATTGGGTCAAGTGAGCCTATTAAGTTATCTTAAGGGTTTATTTTCTATAAATACTCTTTTATAAGACTTATTTTTCATATTTAATTCACATTAATTTCTGCATAATGAAGCATAGAGAATAAGGACTTTTCTTGCTTGGTTCTTGATTGAACTATACTCTTCAAAGAATTGATCAATTTTTATTCTGATTTTATAATTCTTACGCTCATCTCAGGGTGAGGATGTTATGTGAGGGTGGTTATTATAGTTTTTGTGTCTTGGGGCAAATCATCCATTATGTTAAGCTCAATTCTCAATCTTAAGCCAAATTAGAAAGATCTTGGATTTGCGAATTCAATTAAATTCTGATAAGGTTTGCATCAGTAATAGTAATAATTATGATGATAACAATAACAATAATAATAATAATAACAACAATAACAACAACAAATAATAATAACAACAACAACAACAATAATGAATTATATATGATGATGATGATAGTAATGATAAAAGTGATATTTCATCATTCAATGCTAGATTTGTTATGAATTGAGTTTTACTATTTTTTCATGTATGGTTCTTCCGGTCTAATGATAAGAGTTACAGGTTTGAAAAGTTGATGTAGTTTGGCATCCTTTTTTTTTTTTTTTTTGCTTTATTATTCGATTTCATGTTAAACATTAGTTTTTTAAAATAAAAAAAGCTTTGTGGTTTTCTTAAATTTATTTTATATGGGGTTAACTCAATCTCATAACCTGGATAACAAGTTTTACGAGTTAACACGAGTTGGTTTGTTCCTTATTACCCAACTTACATATCTATCACTTGACCTTGGATTAGCACGATCCTAATTTGAATGTTATTTTTTTTATCCCATTATATAATTTTTAAGGTTATTTTTTGAAGTTATCATGATTTTTTTTTTAATTTTATTTGTTCAGTATAGTTGTTTTATTTTCATCTAATTAAAATGAAACAATCTTAACCCTAAGGGGTGTAGCTCAATTGGTTAGGTTCTGTGTTTGCTCTCCAGAGGTCACAAGTTCGAGTCTCACAAACATCAAGGTCACTAGAGGCTTGCATGGTAATTAACTTCAGTGCATGTGGGATTAGTCGAGGTGTGCACAAGCTGGCCGAATACTCATGTTAAACTAAAAAAAATGAAACAAACTTGGTGTAACATGACGCACATATTTAATTGTCGGGTCCTAAACGGTATGGACTAACCAGCATTATTTGTCAAAGGAAAATTCTATGGTGCAGTCAATTGGCCAATAGAAGAACAAAGATAGTGTTCACCCAATAAAAAGAAGAAACATTGCACTTGGAATTTTCTTCCAGGCTTGCTATCTTGTAATGATAGGAGAAAAATAGATTGACTATTTTTATAGAATAATTCATTAAAAAAAATATTCTGCATGTGACCCGTTGTGTACACTTCTCCAAATCCTTTAATTCTGTCCCACTGTATAGAGAACCCGAGCATTTAACACCAAAATAGAAGTCGCCATGAATTTTAATAAACCTCCAAGAGAGAGACTTTCTAGTTGGGAAGAGCCTGAATGTTTTGGGATGTGCTCTTGGTCTGTCGGCGCAGCAGCCCCAGGAGGAGGAGCTGATGATGGAAATGATGGAATATCTGGTAATGGGAGTGATGGGCTTGGTGGTGTGGCCACAATAGCAGGACTTGTGCTGTTGGAGCAAGCAGGTAAAGGATGCCTATCCGTATCTACTAGCAGCACCCCATCGATGCCATGGCATCTAATTGAAGACCCTGCAGTGCATAGATCTGGGCTAGAGATCTTGACATTGTTGAGAAAGAAACTCTTCCTTCCCTCGTTGGAAATGTTAAGCATATAATCGGGATCAGAACTGGGAATCAGCGAGCCTGGTGGAATATGTCGCAGGTGATCAAAGAGCAAGGGTGATGGGATTGAATGGCGAAGCAAAAAATCAGAAACAGCGTTTTGATGCATCCTGATTTTAGACAATAAACGATCCTTGGGCATCAAGAAAGTGACATTCCCCTGAAATTTCTGATCAAGTGGGGCCATGTTAATGAGCATGACAAAACTGAAGTAGTTGGCTCTTGCCATCTCGTCAGAGGCAACGACAAGGTCTTGGCTTCTTGAAGGAATGTCCGTTGGGCTAGTTGCACAGACGAGTACTTTGATCATGAGAAGCACTAACAAGGTCGTGAAAGCTTCCATGGCAGTTGCTTTTGGGTGAAAGAAGGTGAAGAGAGATCTGTCTTCGGGTCTGTTCAATGAAGAAATTATGTAATGATGTTTAGAGATGTAATTAAACATGTTGATGTTAGGTTTGAACATGCATATGTGCTGTTTCAACAACTCATCACTTCACATTTCCTGCATGTTCAGCTTCAGCAATTCTTTTCAAGGGAAGATTTACGTGTTGCAGTAAGGTTAATTACAGCTATTTTTAATTTGCTCGTAGATTTCGTTATATATAGGAAGAGCAAAGCAACTCATCACTCATTAAAAATTAAAAAGAAAAAAAAAAGAAAGTAAGTCAGCATATTTAGCCTAAGAAAAAACATAGTGTTTTGACATTAAAAAGGAGAGAGTTTGGGCATAAAATAAATAAATAAAGGTCAGCGAGTGCTCAGTGGTAAATAGTATTGGAAAAATTGGTTTTAGATATAGTTATCGGATACATTTGAGAACTAATTAAAAATAAGATATATACACCTTTTTCTTCTTCTTTTTTTTGTTAAAACTTCGTTAAAAAATACTCTCAAATTTGATTACAATAACATGGGATATTGAAATGTTTAAATTCCGTTGTGGTCAAAGAATCGTCAATGATGAAGTTGGTGATAGGTTTCTGAATATTATTATACAGTATAAATGATAATAAAAAATTATTTGAAAGTCCCTAAAATTATATTAGATAAATCTAGAGTTATTTAGAGATTTATTACTTGAAGATCTTTCTTCAGCTTTGAATAATTCTTTAAAAGACTGGGTTGTCGCAAATCATAAATTATCTAATTGTCTGGCCCCAATGGTAATCCATACAAATCACTAGTAAGAAATCTCTTAAATTATTTTTTAGAAGAGAGAGATTGTTATGTCTAGAGTGTTAACTCTCTATTATGTGACTTGCGTAATTTTATGTCTAACAGACAATAATTTTTTTAAAATAAGAGGCATAGCTTACTATTTATAGAGAAATCTAAAAAACACTATAAATTAGCAAGATATCAATTTCTCCCTTAAATAATATTTATATATTAATTTAAGATAATTTTAGAAATTAACTCAATCAAGTCCTTATTTGATTTTTCTAAGTTTAGAAATATAATTCACGTACTAAATATATTCTAGTCTTTAATTTCTAAAATATATTTTAATCAAGTCATACTTAATTAAATGATCCTAGTTTAATTTCTAACTAATGGTTCTTAATGTGTGTGACCGTTCCTAATATGTTGGCCCAAATATAAATTATAATTATAATTAAATAAGATTAAATAAATTAAACAATTTAATTTATTATCAATTTAAAAATTGATTAATTTGTAATTGAAGATGAGATGCATCGCCTAGTAACGTGTCATGATCCTCCAAATATTAGAAAAGTCATTAGTGGTTTGACCGGTTTCTCAGTGTAATTAATATACTTTCATCAATAATATCTCGATTTAACATTAAAACATGGATTATGTCGGCCATGTTAAATCATGTTTGTTCTTTACATAATAGTTATTGATCGTTTGAATAATATTTTAAACCTTTTTTAAATTTCATTCCACCTTAGTCAAGGATTTCTCAGTCAATATTATTTAAGAATAGATGAAAACATTTTTTCTAATTCACCTAGGGTGATGAATCCTCGCTTAAGTATCTTCATATAGTTCATGATATATCAAATGTCTGTCATTTCGTTGCCTCGATTAAGATAACATGTAACAGGATCAAAACATACATTCTCTATATAAGATCACTTAGTGATCCCAAGTCTATGGATCACTTACACAATCGTCATGAGTCTTTCCATAGACATAGGTAAACTCTTCATATAAAATTCTCATGCGGGTCAATTCAATGTATATATCTTATGACAAGCACCTACATATTAGTTTTAGGTATCTCTTATACCTCTGCTTATAAGAACAGTTGCTTCCTTTCATAAAGGAAAGAACATAATATGTATCAGACTCTACGACTCTAATAATGTTCGGTATTTAAGAAAGCATCGACTAGAAACATTTTAGGAACAATGCTTTGATGCAATAAAAATCTCATAATTTTAACAACTTTATAATTTTATTTGTAAAATATTTTTATCTCATGAACTTTATTTTTACTCTAGATTCATTAATCTAATATTATATGAATAATAAAGATAATTTAAGCCTTTATTAATAATAAATATGTATTTACATGAATATAATAATATCATATGTAACTAACCAATTGGTTATAGGGCATATTCATCTAACATTTAGGCATAGCAATCCCTTTCAACTAAATAAAAATTTAGGAGATTTTTCACTGGTAGTCTATGTGGATTTCTATTGTATGCTGGATAATTGGATGGCTTGTGGTTTGCAACAACTCAGCCATTAAAGTATTATTCAAAGCCGGAGAATCTTCAGGTAATAAATCTCTAAACAAATCTAAATCTATCTAACAAGATCCTAAAAACTCCAGAATAATTTTGTTTTATTATTTTAAATAATATTCAAGAACCCAACATATCCATCATTAACAATAATTGTGATGGATGATCACTCCATCACTATCAAACTTTCCTAACCTTCCATTCCCATGACATCTCTTCCAATATCCTTGATCTTCTGCCTCCCTTTACCTATAATATCTACACTCTTTTAAAAAATAACTTTGGCAATAATGTCACTAACGTTTCATTATGAGATTAGGGGACCACTACCACTGCTCCACACTCACGAGCTTCATTTTTTAGTACCAACGTAGCCTAACTATCATTGATACGCCTAAACCCTCACTGCCCATGCCCCACCGCCTTAGCTAACAACTCTTAAAGTATGGCTTTTCTTATAGTTTATAAGACACAGTGAAGCAATGCCTATCTATTTTCACTGAGAATTTGTGTTGTGTCTTGTAAGAATAAAGGGGGTTTTATCAATTATGTCAACAAACGGCTTAATAACGATGCATCTTCCTTGTTATGTCATCAGCTTGTTATAATATAGTTGACCATGCAAGATGAAAATCACTTGCGGATATTGTTTAACTTGTAATTAAAAGGAGAATCAATTTCAAATATCCGCAGTTCAATAAGGTCAAACAGTCCGATAACGTGCGATATAACAGCATCAGCACAGGGCCCCGCCCCGCCATAGCCATGAAGCGTTGGAATAAACAGGGCAATTTCCCTTAAAATTGATACACTTTACTATGTAACAAAAGAAGACAATGATCACAATCCTAATCATGACAATGATCACAATCCTAATCATCTACGTAAAGATGGGTCTCTGGTTTTAGTATTTCATGTAATGCATTGTCAAAAACAGTGCCAAGAAAACCAGTTACCCATCTTCTCAGTCCTTGTCTCCATTTTCACTAGAACTTTTGTGAAAGTAAACAGCCACTACACAAAATGTGTGCAAAAACATATCTAGCCTGTACTCCAGCAGAAAGATGTTTTGAAAAAAGAATTTAGTAAAGGAACGCAATTGAATAAATTAAACAAAAAAAGAAAGAAAAAGACCTATCAGGGAAACTGGAATGAGCCACCAATTTGGGTGGTGCCAGACGGGGGATTGATTGCCACCCAGAGGAGAGAGATGGTGATTGCAATAAGTCCTGACCACACAAAAACAATGGTCGGTGTCCTTCCTCTTCTTCCCATAAGACCTTTAGCGAAAGGGTAGAGATGAGCCAGGACCCAGAAACTGAAGAAAACCCCACCCAGTAATCTACTCCACTGCGGTATAACACTGTAAATTGTTCGGCTAAATCCAACTGCTATTGCAATTAAGTTGACCATCATGATTGTAATAGGAGGTATCATCAGCGATGTCCATTTGACAACGTAGAGATCAGCAAACTCATCATCAACATCATCACCACCTGATTTTGAAGTCAAGGTGAAAGAAATTTCAATCCCTGCAATGACTTTCAACAATCCCTGAAGCACAGCAGCAAGGTGGGCACTGGTTCCTCCAATCAACCAAAACTGCTCATTCCTCCACCACTCCTCTAGGTCGATGCCAGACCATTTGATTTCAAGCACAGCAAGTAAACATAGAGTCAATGTGATGATTAGGAGATAAGCAAGAAAAGTGACATTAAGGGTCTGAACAATGAACTGGCCAGAGAATAGGGAAAGTGCAGGGAGGAAGCAGTACACAATCAGGAAGATCGAAGTGAAGGGATAGATGCCAACGTTCAGATATGCTATCCTCTGAAGAAATTTCATTCTACGGCTGGCTAAGAGGGCATTGTTGCGGGAAAAGAAAATTTCAACAGAACCAGTAGCCCACCTGAGAACTTGATGAAGCCTATCTGTGAGGTTAATTGGAGCAGTGCCACGGAAGGCATCACGCTTGGTAACACAATAAACTGATTTCCATCCCCTGTTGTGCATCCTATACCCAGTGACAACATCTTCAGTAACAGATCCATAAATCCACCCAACTCGATTTCCCCACTCAGTCTTGTCTTCATACCAGCAAGATATGACACTGATTGCCTCTGCAACAGTTGATGCATCAAGAAGCTCACGGGGAATAGTGAGAGCACCAGGTGGGCGTCCGTTCTTAACAGCTGGGTGATCTGCAAGAGGACGACCTTGAAACTCTGTCACTGGGATTGAGTCAATGAGGAATGTTGAGTTGCCAAACTTCTTAGGGAGCAGGGAGAGGTTCATCTCTTCATCATCATAATCACCCATTCTCAGAGCCCTGTTCTCTTCTGGAGTGTTCGCAGCTGAGGAATGTTTCTTGCGCCGGGCAAAGCAGCAGCTGCAGCAATCTGGGTGATCTTCTTTTGCCCGTGGTGGGTCAAAGCCATAAAGAGCAATCCTTCTAAAGAGGCAACCAGTTCCAACATAGACTGGACCCATTAGACCATCAAGGGCACGCATGTTCACATCAAAAAAAACAGTGTTGTGATTAGCATATCGATCAGAAGGGTCTATGCCCTCAAACCTCTGAGGGAACTGAACATAACAGAGGCGATCACCTCCTCGATCCATCATGAAACACATCCCTTCCCTCATTGCCTGCGAATTGTAAATATAGTGATCACAATCAAGATTAAGAATGAAAGGACCATTAGACATAATGGCTGAGGCTCGAACAAGTGCATTCATGGCCCCTGCCTTCTTGTTGTGATCATAGCCTGGACGCTTCTCACGAGAAACATAAACAAGCAATGGGAGACGTATATCAACATCAGTAAAGTCCATTATCTTAGTTTCATCAGAAGTTCCAAGTAGTGGCTCATCGCTGGGAGGTTTCAACATCACCTGCATCAAGTAAATTAAATAATCAGCCTCATATAGAAAGGCTGAATGTCACAACAGCTTTTAGAAAAGATGAAGAAAGTGAATCCTTGTAGCCCATCCCAACTAGTTTTACATAAAATTGAATTGATTTGTTCAATCAGCAATAACAATAAGAAAGTCTGTTGCAATTTCCAAATCCACACCCGCACATGGTTTAAAAATTAGTGTAATCATTCACATGGCTTGAACAATGATAAAAACAGTTTGTATCCAAACTAATACCTGTATTATACCAGCATGGTCACCCCTAGAGTGCTCAGGAGAAGGATTCAGCCAAGTCCCTGGCCAATGGGTACCATCTGCCATCCATGTAGCTTTTGGAATCTTTACACTCTCCACAGGTCCATCGTCCTTGTGCTGTTTCTGAAGTTTCATGGCCTTGATTTCCTCCCGAGCATGATAGGCATCAGATCGGCGGCGAATAGAATCAGGCAAGCTATTTATTCGAACCTTGAACTCATCATATTCACGCTTTACTCTTCGACGATCCTTGACAAAATCTTGCTTCACTTTGTTCTTGTAAGGATCCCTCTTCAAACTGAAGTAGGATTCTGGATTCCTGGGCTCAATATCATGTTTACGGCAGAAAGGAACCCATACATTTGCAAAACTCGCTGCTTCGGCCATGGCCTCAAATGTTAAAAGTGCACCTCCATCATCGGAAACATAACAAGAAAGCTTTTCAACTGGGTAATCAGCTGCTAGAATTGATAAGATGGTGTTTGCAGTGACAAGTGGCGGTTCTTTTTCTGGATCTGCAGTAGAGACAAAAACATCTACGCCAGGGAGATCAGATTTACCAGTGGGGTTGCTAGGGCTGGGTGTTTCAAATTTATCTTTCAACACATTCAGATCTGTAGCACGATTGATAGGGCATAGCTTTGGAAGTTGATCCAAAAGCCAAGAAAAAGCAAACCAGATCTCGCAAACCACTGACATCCCCCACAGCCAGATTGCGTCGTTGTTTGGATGTCTGATCCTCCAATGCAAGAATAGTGCGAGAATAACAATCCGAACAAAAATGAGAAGCCTATAAGAAGAGATGCAGCAAGAGGCACAAGGCATTAATCAGCGTAACTCTCATAGTGTAGAATCAAACCGTAGGTAAAAATGTTGGTAAACAACATGGAAGGTAATTACAATAGAAGAGAAACAGGAAGGCATAGTTTTCAAGTCAAGTGTCAAATTAACAGTTGCAGCTGGCCTGAAAAAAAGTTCTCTAGAGAGTTAACAAAAGAGCAGGGTCTTTAAAAGAGAGAATTGGATGGATCTCTCATGGAAATGAAATTATTTCTCAGAATAATGTAAGCATTTTAAATGAGCACAGTTAAGAAGAGTTCAATTCATCAAGATAACTCCTCTCCTCTTAACAGCATCCCATACATCCTTTGCTGTTCCACACTAAACAAAGTGTGACACAAGATTAGGAGTCATGGAGTTGATAAACCATGACTTAACTAGAGCATCTTGGCTTTGCCAACATTGAGCCTAAATCTATTTTTCAATTAGCACATCAAATTCCATAGTAACAAATAATGAAGACGATTTCAGAATTAATTCTCTAATACAAGGTGACAAATGCAATCAGTTCAGAAGTTTTTTAGTGACCCTGGAAATTCACTCAAAAGATACAGCTATTCTACAAAATCTTTGGAATAAGTTCTAGAGCTCAAATTTGATGCTTGATATTTACAGGGACAGTTGTGAGCTATTAGCTTGGCAGACATAGATATCAGATTAGAAAGGAAAGAACTAACAAGGCAGATCGACTAAGAAGGGGAATAAAGAGTGCATATATAAATTGTTGGAGATTTCTATGATGTAGCAACACCTTTTAACCCCCCAACATGGAAGGGCATTGATGAGCCTAGGATTTTATCCAACCATCATTGAATGAATAAACATGTGGATATATAACACAGACTGTGGAGTCGTGGACCAAATGGGTATCAAAGTTTTGCATTTCTATGGGAAGTTGTTGGCGTCAGAGAGACAAAGTTGCATGTTTCTCATGGCTCAGTATCATCAAGCCAATGACAAAGTGATAGAAGATACAACAAAGAAATAACAAAAAACCATGGTAAGATACAACAATTGCCGGTGCATGTGCAAGTTTGTTTATCAGAGCGTGATTATCTTCCCATCTACCAATACCAATGCACCAAATTAATGAAATAGGTGAAGATATAGCAATTTAAACATTTGGAAAAGAATATCATTATACTACGAATAGTAAGAGAAAACAGAACCATGCTAGACATGAAGATTGTACCGATATGGACTGATAATAGCAGCTGGAATCTTTAATTTTCGAGTAAGCGGCCTCCATGGCTTGTTCATCAATTCTTTGGGCCCACCAACTTCCTCATCATTCCCATTGCCGAAACCCCCATCACTTGGCCAGATAGCATTGCCATACCCATAAGTTCCCCTTGTTTCAAAGAGCCACCTATTGTGATCAAAGTCCCCAGTCTGGCTTCTCATCAGCGCTGATTTGGTTGACTTCATCAATGACAATCTCCTCTCCATTTTGGACACTGTGCCTGGTGGAGGAAGTGGAAGAGGCCTTCCACTGTCCACAACCACTTCATCCAATTCGGTGTTTTTATAAGGCTCCTTGCAACCAGGGCAAATTCCACCTCCAATTTTTACTGCATCGATAAAGCAATCCCGGCATATTTTGAAATCACACTCACAAGGGAGAATATCAACACCACGCTCATCACTCATCACCTTGGCATCACACCCTGGAATCGCACAAGAGGATCCCTTAGCACCAGCCATTTGGGGATGGCTGGCTTCAGATTCAATCACCTTGTCCATGAGATGAGCACGAGTAACACTATTAAAACCGCCTGTAAAGAGTGAATTTGAGACATATTGCTCTTCAACCCTTTGTGAGATAGATGGATCCATGGGTTGGTTGTCAGGGGTCGGAGGTAAGTGCACTGTATAGTTCATGAAATCACTACTCCCAAGTTCACTATCAAGATCATCCCTTGAGTAGCTGATATAGCGACCAGAGGAAGTCCTCCGGCCAAATGTCACGGTCTGAGGTAGAGGAGGTTTGTGAGATTCGGCAGCATCCGAGCTAATTGATAGATTTGATCGAGTGCCTTTGAATGATCTTGAGGCCATATCTTAACACTGTAAGGGACACGTCTCTTCAAATCCTGCAATTATAGTACTGTGCACCATCAGCATATTCTTCATAATATCAACCGGATTCTAACATATCGCAATCATAATCAAAATTCCAATATATAATTCAGATGTCTGCTTAGGTGCCAAGAAACAATGCACGGCACAACAGATCATTAAATTCTAGAACTCATAATCTTGAATTCACCTTGCTCGCAACATTTAAACAACAGACCAAAGAAAAGAGAGACTTTCAATTTCAAAAGGATTCAAATCAAGTCAAAAGCACTTAACATAAAAAGACAAAGGTGCCGGGATAATTACATATCATCCAAAAAATCTAATTAAGACCTCGTTTGATTACCAATAAAATAAAGCATAAAGGCTTAACGTTTACTAAAATCCAAAATTTAAGGCTAAACACCTAAGATCCAATAAAAGCCTCATAATTAGCACAAGCATGTTCACAACCTCCTCAATTTAAGCCAAAACGAAAAACAAAATCAAGCAAACTGAACCCAGAAGTGTAGTAGCAAAACAACACAACCCCAGGATCCTTTTCACCGTATAACATTTTTACCTTTCGAGCAGCAGCAACTAATCACGCCATCAGAAAATCTTAAAACCAAGAAAAACGCTGCAGATCACCTAGTAGTTAGGACTAGTACTTGTCTTACTAAATAAAGGTTTTGCCTTCTCTTTGTATCTATGCGTGTGTATATAAATTGAGGGGAGGGATAATAGATGGACAGATCCCTTTGTCAGATTCTTTGAAAGCTTCGGAAATGCTAAACGGCAAGTAATAATAATTTGAACCAATCTTTAAAAGCAAAAAAGGAATGCTTCAAAGCCACCACCTGTAACCGTTCATACTGTGTATTTCTCTTTCTCACGTACAAAAAGCAAGAAAGAAAAATTCGTATACAGAGGTGTGGGTGTTGATAGAAAGACTGAGTCGTGAACAAAACTACAAGCACAAAGAGGGCATGACTGAGACTAAATATTATTTTTTTCCCCTTATTACACAGCTGTGACTGTGTGACGTAGTAGGGGTGGTTTTTCTTCCTTTTTTTATGAATCTAGTTATGTAATAAAAGAAAGGAAGAACGTTCTTGGCACTGAGGGCAGAGAACCAAAAAAGAAGAGGAGCATGTAAGGAGGAGAGTGGGTTTTGTGGATCGCCGGCTGATGTTTGGGAAGTCCTGCAGCCACTCTATCTTTTTGATGCTAGTATGTCTGTTGGGGTTTGGAAGGAGAGAGGAATTTGTTTGGACAAAATGGGGACGTAAAAATAAAGATCTTTTTTATTTTTAATTTTAAGACAAAAGGGAGAGAAAAGGGGGTTGATTTGAGGAACAAGTAGGTGGATTAGATAAACGAGTGCGATGCGTGTGAAACATTAAAATGGTATTTTATTAAGTGTGGTAGTTTTTTAAAAAATATTTTAAAAAATTTAAATTTATATTTTATATCGATACATGAAATAATTCAAAAACATTTATTTAAAAAAAAATTAAAATCTTTTAGAAGCACTATTCGATCACTTCCAAACATATCCTAGAATTTAGAAGATTTGAATAGTGTATAGATTGTGATTCAACCATTATATTTAACTTTTTTGTTTTTTTTAGCTTTAAGTTATTTTTTTATATTTTTTATTGTCTTAATGTCCTGATATCAAAAATAAATTTTTAAAAAAAAATTATTCAAATGTATTTTCAAACGAAAAGCACTATAAAAAACAACATCTAGAACAATCTCAAATACACTTTTAATCTTAGAATGTAATCTCATATATACACCAAAAAATAGAGTATAGCTCGATATTAAAGGAAAGATGATATGATTTATGAGCTTGATTATCGTATTGACACAGTTATAATTTTCATTTATAGGTTATTTGAAAATAATTATTTACTGTAATTGAATTCAATTATAGTATTTAATTTGAATTCAATTGATAAATAAGTTGAGTTCACATGTTTGAAATATATAAAATTCTATTAATTTTGTTTTCTATATTTCTCTCACTACTTTCATTTTATTTTTTCAAAAAAAAAGAAGAAGCTAGATAAGTATTTTGGGAAAGTTAGTTTTAATATTAAATTTCTCTTTCTTCTTGGAATTATAAATCAAATAGGTTGATATCTAATTTATTTAAATTCTAAAGAGAAAGATTGAATATCATATGCATAATTTATTAAATTATATTCAGTTTCTAACATGAATCCGTTTAAAAACAAGTAAGAGAGAAATAAAGTTGTGAATTCTTCTTTATTTCATTTTTAACAACAATATTAGCTTCTTTACTAAAAAAAACTGAGGGAATCTCAACTTGTTCATATAAACAATGAAGAAGCTTTTTATTTTATTTTATCTTTCAATTTTGATTTTTAATTAAATTTTTTTTTTAATTTTATCCTTCAATATTTCTTTGATTTTAAATTAGTTTTTATAATTTATTTTGATTTTCTTTCTATGAGATTGTCATAATCTTAAACAAACATCTCGATATTTTGTCGGTGCTCAATTGTTGTTCTCATATCATTATGTAACAATTTATTAAAATAACAAAATTATTAAACTCAATGAAATTCATAATCAAAGTCGTTAGTTTGATATGTTAAGTTATAAAGCCCAGATCGATCCAATATGTCGTCGTCTCAATATTAAACAAAAAAATATTATCTTGAAAAATAAAATTAAAATCAAAACACATTTTTTATCCATCGCTCGTGTTATTTTCAATTCACTAAATTGACTAGGTCACATAAGACAATGACTTAAAAATTCTATTTGTTTTTTGGTAACTTGTTTCTTTGGAAAGCATAATAAATTTTTATTTCATGATTTTCATAATTTTTTTCTCCTTTAACTATCTGATCTTTTTAAATTAAGATTTGACTATTCTTTACAATCCACATTAAGACTTAGAAAATAATGTTTTAGTTAATATCACCAAGTTGTATCTTCGTGACCAATACGATATAAACGAGTCTATTATTTTATTTTATTTTATTTTATTTGAATGGAAGGCCAGAGGTTTAGACTGTCCAAATCTCCCATTAAAAAAAAAACAAATAAACAAGACTACACATTCATAGTAGAATACG
>Ga0307518_10000942_pt1 | contig 21661 bp, 12 predicted proteins | sample 25_EM_MG_FD_203889 | JGI IMG/M metagenome (GOLD analysis project Ga0307518, IMG submission 203889) | Populus trichocarpa ectomycorrhiza microbial communities from riparian zone in the Pacific Northwest, United States - 25_EM | ecosystem: Host-associated > Plants > Roots > Unclassified | place...
ACTAGACTTTGCAACTTAACTTGTCAAACCTACGATCCAGATCATGAACTCCACTAGTTTAACAATTTTATTTTTTAACTATTGTTTACTTAATGATATGATAAAAAAAAATAAGCACTTACAAAATTAAGCACCAATCAAATGTCAGGATTTTCGCATGTGAATGCGTAGCGTCGGAAGTCGCTACCTAGTTGTTTGGTTTAGGGTTGCTAGGAAACCTGAGTATACTGATCTTATCAGAAATTTCAAGAGTAAGAGATTGATTGTGGTTAAGAAAGGTATTATCACCCCTAGCACACCTTCCTGGCGTAAGCTAGATTGTGTGATCTAAATGTAGTTTAAAGGTTTTGATGAGTTTCTAATCGATAGTCTGTCATGGCTCAGGAAAAAGATTTATTCTTACGAATAAATCTAGTATTTTGAATTTATTATGGGTTTGAGTGCTCAAATGAATTCTTATGAAAATGGTTTCCACAATTCATATATTGCGGTAAAAAATACTTCAAATTAAAATTGGTGAATATCTAAAATAATTCTAAGAATTTTCTGGTCAACTCCTGATATTTAAATATTAGCCTACTTGTAGGTCCAACATTTATACCATGATATTGACAATTAATTTCATGAATTAAAATTTTAGGGGTTCTTAGAATATTGGCTAAATTATCATTGCAAATATATATTTTGTAAAAAATGCTAAAACACAAAATGGATATATAAATAAGACAAATAATGATTTTTGTATTTTTGAGAGACTTGGACATGTGCAACACGCAAAGAAAAAACATTTCTTTATATACTATTACCATTTTTATATTTATTTATTTATTTGTATTTTTACAAGGCCATATTTGGCCAAAAAAAACCAAATTTTCTTGAAATAAAACTATCCAAAAAAAGGCTAAAGTGTGTTTGCCAAACACACTTTTAAACCAAAAAAAACCTTAACAAAAAATGTTGTAAACCAAACAGGGCCTAATGACTGACTCGGTTCTGACCTGATTGGGTTGACTCGAATAGGATGACCCGACTAGGTTGACCCGAAAACAAATCAAAATAAACACTCAAACCCAAAACAGATTCAACATAGGTCAAAACATAAACATTCAAAAATTTCTCAAGAAAAACAAATCAAACACAAAAAGAATGAAGAACACCAAAAACATTCAAACTTAAACCCAACAACATGAACATCAAACCATACAATATTTCAAACAAAAAGTTTATTCACAATCATACATGGATCAAGAATCAAACGTTAGTTTACTTCGATGATCACTCAAACATCATGATTTTAGAAAAATGAGTTTCGGTTCAAAACCAAAATCTTAAGATTAAAAACCAATTAAAATGTGTTGTTGATGACAATGAACACCATATTATTGCTTAATCAGACATAAAGAAGGTTATGTGTAAAGAAATGAACACGAAATGGTCCAAATCAAGGGGCTAAGAAAATGTTTTTACTAAGAACACGAAGAACACTACCTTAAACCTAGAAAACCCAGCCAATTGTCCAAACCCAGAATGACCATTTTTAACCTCTAAAACAAGTTTTCTTAGCTCTAATAAGACACATTATCAAAACCAAGCATACTTGAATCAAAAGACTAAAAAACAACAACAAATCATCATAAAAATACATCAAATTTCATTTGCCAAAAGCAACCTACATATTCAGGCAATGTAGGATTCAAAATATCTTTTTAAACCTTCAACAAGAACCAAATAACACTCAGAAACCCAGAAATATGCATTAACTAAACCAGAAGAACACTCAGAAACCCAGAAACATGCATTAACTAAACCAGAAGAACATCATAACCTTGTTGCCACATTTGGAAAATTTCAAATCAAACTCAAATGTAAACATAATGTATTAAGGCAATCATCAACATGCCAACACATTCAAAACATTGCATTTAAACAATAAAAATTAATCCAGCAGGCCTCATCGACTCCATTTTCAAGGTTTGCAAGGATATACCTTCCAAGCTTGAAATCTTCAAATAAGAATGGATTTCTAATGCTGCCTTCCTTTATTCTTATCTCCAAACCAAAAACAAATTGAATCCTTGATATCATAAACTTGATTGGATTACTTAAACCTCAATCAAAATTGTTTTCCTTTTACTTTTCCTTCATTTCTTCCTCTCCATGAGCTCGTGATTCCCTCTTTTTATAGTTAGATTTGAGAGCTTTTAGATGAGTTTGTTAGGGTTCTATCAAACAAAAACTAGGCTGGTTTTACCACAAGATCAATAGTTTTGGATTTAGGTGGTTTTGTAATAAACTTGGAGGCCAAGGTGAAATGTTTTTGGCCTTTTGATCTTGAAATAAGGGTTTTAAACCCTTAATAAGAACCCTATAGGATTTTTTTTAGGTGTGAACACACAAAAGAGCCGGGTGGTTTTGTGCAAATAAGTGTCTTAGTTAAGGCTTACCGAGTTGGCCACTTTATGGCTTTGCTAAAGCAACTCCGACGTCTACATTGCCTGAGACCACCTAATCATGGTAAAGAGGGTGTATACCTTTATGTTGGATCCAATCTTGCTCAATTTAGAGATATGTAGCTCCGTATTCATTCGTTTGAAAGTGCCAACCCAATCGGCATAGAATCTGAAAATGCAGCAGTGACTGATAGTAGAAAAGATGTTTTTGAGATCATTGGAGAAAATGAAATGTAAATGTTTGATTTCATAGAAATAGAGTTGTAAAAGGGGTGTTTCTCAGTTGAATAATGGTGGTTACAGCCTCAGAAGTGGTAAAAAATGGCACATTCATTCACTTGAAAGTGCCTACTAGATTAGCCAAAACTGCCAAAGAAGAAGATGTATAGTAGTCGAACGATGTTTCCTAGGTTAAACCCTACAAATTAGGGTTTTAATTTGGGACTTGACAAACTTCAATTTAATTCATATTCTTCCAATTTCTTTTAATTCCACCTGTAAGTTTCTCTTGAACTCTTAATTTCATACAATTTCACCCTACCAAACTCAATTACCAGCCCCCGAATTTGAGCGTCTTTTATAATTTGATCCTTGATTTTTGATTTGTTCAATTGGACCTCTAATTGACCATCAAAATTTTATTTTTTTCAATTTGGCCATTGATTTCAATAATTTCAAACCCTGAAGTCTCACGCTTCTTACAAGTTGGTCTTTGATTTGGAATTTTTTCAATCAAGTTTCTAATCGCCCATCAAACTTCAATATTTATGTATTTAAGCCTCTAATTTGACCAAATTAACTCTTAAAATTTGTAATTCGACCCTTGCACTTTAATTTCTTCCAATTAAAGCCTAAATTGACTTAAATAATCAATTTTTCTTGCAATTAAGCTCTCAATAAATTCAATTAAACCTTGAAAAATTCTAATTGAGTTCTTAAACACACAATTTAGAATTTACCTGCTCAAAATTGAATTTTCTTTGCTAATAGTCTTTATTAGTTCAAAATATGGTGTCAAATTTTCAAATTTTATATATTTTGATCCTCTTCAACCAGTCTTTGGCAATTTCCTTAGCGTTCCGGTGTGTTCTTCTCAATTAAACCAAATTGTTGCCTTCAACTCAATTAACCTCAAATATCAATCTAGAGACCCTCTTTAACGAGAACTTTGGTATTTGTCTTTAGCTCAGTTAACATGAAATCCTAATTTGGTGATTCCCTTTAATCAGAACCAAAATGTTACCTTCAACTCGGTTAACCTAAAATCTCAATCTAGAGACCCCTTTTAACAAGAACCTTAGTCTTCATCTCGGTTAACCTGAAATACTAATCCAGTGATTCCCTTAAACAAAACCAATATGTTGTCTTCAGCTCGGTTAACTTGAAATCTCAATCTAGAGATCCCTTTTAACAAGAACCTTGGTCTTTGTTTTTAACTCGGTCAACCTGAAATCTCAATCTACCAATTCCCTTTAACCAGAACTAAAATGTTGCCTTTAGCTCGGTTAACCTGAAATCTCAATCTAGAGACCCCTTTTAACCAGAACCTTGGTCTTTGTCTTTAGCTTAGTCAACTTGAAATTCCAATCCAGCAATTCCTTTTAACTAGAACCAAAATATTGCCTTAGTTCGATTAACCTGAAATCTTAATCTAGAGACCCTTTTTTAACCAGAATCTTGGTCTTTGTCTTCAGTTAGGTCAACTTAAGATCCCAATTTAATGATTCCATTTAACTAGAACCAAAAACTGAAAAACAGCTCAGCTAACCTGAAATCTCAATCTGACAATTTTTTTAACCAAAACCAATAGCACGGTCAAACTGAGATCCTAATTTGGCGATCCTCTTTAACCAGAACCAAAATTTTTATCTTCTTTTTTAGCTTAGATGAACTGAAACCCTGAATCTCAATGATCCCCTTGAACTAGAGCTTTCTAAAGACTCTTTCTTTATCAGTCTTTTGACTCGTGTAAGTTCGATTTCAATAATGTTTTATGTAAAATAAAACTTGTGCAATGTTTAGGGGTTAAATTCGTATTCTTACCTGGTTTGGAAACATAGGTCCCACCCTTTCTTTGGTTTCCTATAAACTCCTTTTCTGGTGTGAGCTCGTTCATATGTTAGAAATTGTATGCTTGAGTTGGATCCGTTTCTTGTGCTGCCTTTCTTACCCATCACATTCTTAGGAAAAAGTCTCCAGCTTTTGTTTTTTATGGGGCCCTTTCTTACTCCATTGAATATATGTTTTGACATTGCTTCTTATAATGCTCTTGTTAATGCTTTAATTTTGCCTTTTCATTTTAAAGGCTTTTTGGTTTTATTTCAGCACAAAAATCTTTTTCAATAAGAAAATATTTTAATGTAGTTCTATTCATGAGAACTAAGATTTTCATTGTATGTATAAAAAAAAGTTCTTTAATCAATTCCTTTGAGGGTTTTATCAGATTTTAGAATGTAGGTCATCTTTAGGTTAGGCTTTTACCAGAGGTGACCTTCTGCTTCAGTTTTTTTTTTAAAATGTTTCAGTATTTACTTGAAGAAATTTGTGTAGAATAAAAGTTTTGTCTCATGTTAGAATTTATATTTTTCTTGCATGGATAAAAGTGGGTGGCTACTTATTTATCCCTTCGTGTGAATAGTAAGATCAATATTTATAAACCCAGGTTGTGTGCGCTTGATTAGAAAAGACTTCTAAAGACACGTAATGTAGGTTATAATTATGGGCTATGAAAGAAATGGATGTTTTTAGGCTCAAAAGGTTTTTAAGGGCTTAAAGACTTAGGATCACTTTTCTTCAACCTCTTTTTCCTTGTGAAATCGTCTTATGGACTTCGTTTGGATATATTTTTTCTTTTTAATGAAGAGTCTTACTTCGAGATCTTTGCCTCAGTCTTAGAGTGTCATCAAACCATCATTTTCCTTCTTCTTTTTTTCTTTCCTTTACTTCTTTCTTTCCTTTTTTTTTTCTTTTTATATATTTTTTGTTTCCTCTTAGTCTTCCCCTTTTATGATGATGCCCTCTAGTGTTAGGTTCTGACTTTCATAGATTCATGTATGCATTTCAGCAGTTTGCTCCCATTTTCTTTTTGCCCCCAATGTGAGGTGTGGTCCTAGTCATGGTTTTTGTAAAGAAAAACTTATCTAGGTTCAAATTGAGACAACATGGTATATATTTTTAGAAAGTGAAGGGATAGAAAAGATGACATTTCCTCATTTCAAACATTCATCATTAGTATTGGTAAACCTCATCCTTATCCTGAAAGAACTTGCGGGTGATTATAAAGTGACTACCAAACATTTATCCATGCAATTCAAAATGCTATTTAGAGACAGGGTTTTAGCTCATAGTTGGCTTTGGTTTGGTCACCTTTTAATCAAGAATTTCTTAAAAACTTATCTTGAGCATTTTTATGATCCATTTCTCGTACTTATGCACAAAGCCAGTTCTTTCAAGATCTTTCTTTTAGGAAAAGGATTCCAAATGTTATGAGATCATGTAATTAAAAAAACAAAAAAAAGGTTCTTTACACGACAAATTCATGGCCTAACTTTACTTTTATTGACTTGAGAGGAAATGAACAAATTATATATAATATCTTTTTATAGAATCATAATTCACAGGTCTAACTAGATCTTCTCCATCCATTCTAGACAACCTTAAAACACCTCATGAGAAAGCCTTCTTCACTACATAAGAACACTTGTAGTTTGGCACCCATTTGCTCTAATCTTCTCCTAGCAAAGACAATATTTTCTTCAGTACTAAATTTCCTTCCTGGAACATTAAAGGTCTAACCTTCTTATCATATGCTTTAGCCATCATTTTCTGGTAAAGTTGGTGATGACAAATCATAACTATCCTCTTCTCACTGATCAGGTTTAGCTGTTAATATCTCACTTTGGCCCATTCGACTTCTTTTAGCTCAGAATCTATCAATACTCTTTGTCACACCCGGACATCGCGACGACCCATTAAAACAATTATCTGAATAATGGAAAAAGAACAGATATCTGACATCTTATTCTTTTAGGGGAAAATGTCTTGTTTCAAGGAGTCGTCACCTAGTATTATGGTCACTGGGAACCCTAACTGGTCAAAAGAGATTCTATGGTACAGAACTGGTTATGCGAAAGGGAAGATACTGTCACCCCTTAAGCGTCCTACTTGAGGCAAACTGCATTGCTAATTTTGTCTAAAATTACTATAGGTTTGTTTGTGTTTTGTTCTTATGGTCATACTATAATATTCATGACTCTGGCGTCAATGAATATTCACTTATGAATATTTCCAACTCTGGCGTTGGTAAATATTGTGCAATCCACAAAATACTGTATTCCTGACTCTGGCGTCAGTGAATAAACCCACAAAAAATCTGGATAAAAAACTATTTTTGATTGTGTTTGTTTTTTTATTTTGGATGGGTCTGACCCAACCTCCCCGATCTGGTCACTAGCCTAAGCTAGTGATCCGGTTGAGTAGCAGGCGTGCGTGACAACGCACGCCTACTACAGGAACAAGTGAATTATAATTCACAGCTACGTGAATTATAATACAGGAAGGGAAACAACTCACTAACGATGGATGGAGCCGCAGCCGGAAGAGAAAAGAGGAAGCTGACCACAGTGGGGCAAGATCTTCTCCCGATCGAAGAACTAATAGACGCTGGCCGGAAGAGCACGGTGGGGAGAGAGGAGTGCCTGTTGGAGCTTGTAGTCTGCTAAACTTGCTGGAGTCGCTAGAGCTCTTCCACTGCTGTTGGATTGAGCTCGTTCATGGCTGCTGGTGCGAAAGAGAGCTTCTAAATGTTGATATTTTTTATAGGGTCTTAGTTTTTCTTCCTTAGTTTGTCATTCCACTTTCACTTGATAGATAATCAACATTGAATTATCATATACATCTATCTTTCTAATTTTAAGCTCCAATGCAGATTTTAAAACAAGGATGCAAGTCTCATACTCAGCTATATTGTTGGCGCATTCAAATTGTAGTTTAACTAAATCTAGGTACTGCTTCTTATCATGAGAGATTATTACTGCGCCAACTCCATTTCTATATACATTTATTACCCTCTAGAAATACATGGTCCATTAATCTGTTTTTTTTTCTTCTTTCTCAATTAACATTATGTTTTCATCAGGAAAATCAAAATCCAATAGCTCATAATCTCTAATGGCATTGTCAGCTAGATGGTCAATAATTGCACTTCCTTTCACAACCTTTCTCACCATATGCACTATGTCGTATTATGCTAACAGAACTTGTCATCTTGCTATTCAACTTGATAGATAAGGCTTGTCACAAATATATCTCAAGGGATATACCTTTGAAATCAACCACATAGTATGATACAACATATAATGTCGTAATCTTTTTGCCACCCATACCAACGCATAACATAACTTTTTATTCACTGTGTATCTAGACTCACATTCCATGAACTTCTTACTTAGGTAATAAATGATTTTTTTTTCTTTCTGGTTTCATCGTGCTGGCCTAGTATATATATCACATAGTTGTTTTAGTCAATGTCAGATATAGTATCAAAGGTCTTCCTGATACTAGAGGAACAATCAAATACAAGTTTTGTAAGTACTAGATTTTATTGAAGGCTTCTTCACACTCCTCAATCTAAGTTCCATGATTCTTTTTTCTCAATAGCCAGAAGATAGGCTCACATGTTATTGTTAGCTAGGATATGAACCAGGCAATATAGTTCAACCTCCCTAAGAATCCTCTCACCTCTTTCTCTGTCTTAAGAGATGACATAGATTGAATGACCTTCACTTTATTAGGATTCACCTTTACCCCTCTGTCACTCACCATGAATCCTAGCAATTTCCTGGACTTAACTTCAAATAACATTTTATAGGGTTGAGCCTTAGTTTGTACTTCCTTAATCTATCGAATAATTTCCTTAAAATCTGGACATGACTCTATCTTTTCTTAGACTTGGCAATCATATCATCTATATACACCTCGATTTTCTTGTGCTTCATATCATGAAATAAAGTCATCATGACCCTCTAGTAGGTGGCCCTGCATTCTTCAGCCCGAATGACATCACCTTGTAGCAGAATATCCTCCAAGGCGTGACAAAAATTGTTTTTTCATTATCTTTTAAAGCTATTTTTATCTAGTTGTACCCTGAGAAGCCATCCATGAAGGAACACGTGAAACTGCATGCAACATTGTAGACCAAAACATCTATATGTGGCAAAGAAAAGTCATCTTTAGGGCTAACCTTGTTCAAATCCCTAAAATCCATACAAACTCTGATCTTTCCCTTCTCATTTGGTATGACAACTATGTTAGATTTCCATTGAGGATATTTAACTATTTCTAAAAAACCAGCATCCCATTGTTTTTCAATCTCTATCTTGACTTTGATTAGGATGTTAGGATAAGTTCTTCTCAACTTTTATTTGATCGGTTTGCATCCTTCTACTAGCGGTATTCTGTGTACTACAATATCCATATCCAAACCAAACATATTCTCATAGGACCGACAAAAACATTTGTATATTCTTGTAATAAGGTAAAAACAACTTTTCTGCTCTATCTTCGGGAGTAATCGAGGCTCCTATTTTTAGTTCATTCTTAAATTGATCATTATCTATATTTATGGTTTCAAGTTCTTCCGTAGCGAGATTCCAGGTCTATTCACATTGCTCCATTAATTTTATGAATTCCTTGATATTATTTTCATCACCCTCTTCTTTTTCCATAGCTACTATATATTTGTTATGGTTTAACCATTCATTTTTGGTGTAAGGTGTATGTGGTGTTATAGAAGATCTGCTTTCAGGTTTCCTGAAAGTAAAAATTGTTCAGTGTAAATATGCGAGTGAAATAATATAAATAAAAGAAACAATTTGGAAAATACATGATTTTATTATTTAGAAAAGGTAGACTCTACAACAAAGGCAAAATCTAGTTGACATCGTGAGCCTTAAATGTTAACCAGGAAAACAAAGCAAGCAATAACAACGTCATTTTGAAGCTTTCTGGGTCACCTAATTTTGAAACTTTTTGCGTTTAGCCAGCTTTCACATGAAGGTTTTATTAAAGTTCCAAAGTGTGGACGGTTAGCTGCGATAACACTTCATCTTCCTTTTCAAACTCTGTCTTCTCATCATCTTCTTTAACCTTATCCTTCTACAAGGTGTTTATGTTCATAGTTGAGAGTTCCTAACCAAGGCTTTCTAGTCTTTTATCAGGTTGCATTACATATGCAACCTTTGGGAATGAAACCCTAATAAGAGGGATGGACTACTTTTCCTCTTCGGGCTATGTTCCCTCAATTCCTGCCATTCTTGTCTCTCTTTTCACACCAGCAACCCATCTGTAATTCTTTTTTTTTTTGGGCTTATATCCAAGCTTGAATCTTGGATCAACACATTTGACCTTCATCAAATTAACCCTTTCTAGCATTCTAGTGTCAAGGTCATGTTGAAATGGAATTCCATGTTTCAAGAAGCATTTAGCTGTTATCTTTACTACTTTTGAAACCCTTGGTATTCTCAGAATTGTGTTCTCAGGAACTCGCACAGTGTTTACAATTTAAAAAGCATGAATGTCTATATCCTTGTAGTCTCTTACTTCTATAAATGGCACAACCATGCTTTTTATCATGAGAAATGTTTCTTCAGCCTTAATAGTCACCAGCATTCCATTCATGATGTACTTCAAACATTGGTGTAATGAAGAGTTTACTGCCTTAGCTATATGAATCCAAAGTCTTCCCAACATGCTATAGGAAGGGTTGATATCCATAACTTGTAGCGTCACTAAGAACACTTGTGGCCCCACATATAGTTCCACTTTCAGAGTTTGAATTATTTGTCTGGGTGAGCCATCATATGCTATCGTCATCATGGTGTTAGGTTTTATGTGCGATTCATCAACAAAAAAAATTTTCAGCATATGTTTTGGCCGCACATTGAGGGCTGAACCATTTTTTATGAGCACTTTACCTATAATACAGTATTTGCATCTGACGGTGATGTACAGGGGCTTGTAATGTCCAGTTCCCCCAACATCCAGCTCGTCCTCCGTGAAGTACAAGTAATTAGTTGTATGAATCCTCCCTAGTAGATGTTTTATGATTTTCTGCTTAATATCCTGAGGTATATAAGCCTCATTCAACACTTTTTGCAGGGCATTTTGGTATAGTTCAAAGCTGAGTATTAAGGAAATAAAGGAGATTTTAGCTGGAGTTTTCTTAAGCTGATCTACTATGCAGTATTCACTGTGCTTTATCAACTTCAGGAACTCATTTGAGTCTTCCTCAATCACAGGTTTGTTAACCTCAAGTTCTTTGTCAAAGCTTGTTACTTCCTTGCCTTTAGCTTTCCTTAGCTCTTCACGCGTGAAGCAACGACCACTCCGGGTCAGCCTACTAATTTTAGCTTGGAATAAGGGAGCATGAGTCTTGATATTAGAGGTATAGCCATAATTAGCCCATTGATTGGTGGTTGGATCCTATACACCTCCAACGGTTTCCCTTGACTTTTCATCATCTTTACCTCATTGCTAACCTTTATAGTCTTTATCCTTAACTCTTATATGGTTACCATTCTTGTCATTTTTTGGTGGAACTCAATGCAATCCTCAATGTGAAGTCCATTTGCTTCATGAAACTCATAATGGTCATTGTCCCTCGGGTGATGTTCAACATTCCTTTTCAAAGATCGTGATTATTCAAGCACGTCATATAATTTTTTTCGTGGATACCTTCGATACCATGTCCTTGATCCCGACTTCCACCATACTTACTCCATTGTTTCATATAGCATGGTTAGGTAACAAATTTGAATTAACGTTGCGTAAATCTTCAAAAGTTACCCATCCTATCTTGATGAGTTCCATCAACTTTTTCTTGAAGGCGTAATAAATTTCAATACCATAGCAGGGATTGCTAGCATGGTATTCATAAGTAAGACCTGGCTTACACCAGACATGAAATGGTGGTTGCATTAGTGGTATAGGGATATGAGCTATATGACCAATACTCAACAGTTTAGCATACAAATCTTTCAAAGGCATTGATAGAGGTGGTAGTTGTTTCAGGGTATTTCTTGTGTTTTTCCTTTAGTGGTTGCTCTGGTTATTTGCTTGATTGGTTTCATTCGAAGCAAAAGGCTTGGCAAAGTTAATGCTGGTAACCTGAGAGGTATGTGTTTGTGGGTTATGGTAGTTTACCTTTTTGCCTTTATACCTGCCTTCCAGGCTGTTCACTTCATTCTCTCTCTTTTTCCCAACGAAACCTTTCTTTTCCACCGGTTTAGCTATGCATCAAGACTTAATCCCTTGCTCTATTCTTTCAGCAATACATACAACATCATAAAAATGCTAAGATAAGCTACCCATTAAATGCTCATAATAAGGGGATATGAAGGTGTTGGTGAACAAATTCACCATCTCTGTCTTTATTAAAAGGGGTGGACATACGTGGACTCGTCCCACCACCTTTGCGCATAGGCCTTTACTGACTCTTGGCTTTTTTTTCTCCATTGACATTAGGCTTGTTATGTTAGGAGAAATTTCCAAGTTAAATTTGTATTGCTTAAGGAAAGTCTCGGCCAAGTCTTTCCATTTCTTGATCCTGGTATTGTTTAGTCTTATTTACCAACTCAAGGCGGACGTTGTGAGACTATCCTAAAAAAAAAAATCAACATCTTATCATTATGGATTACCTCAGTCATTTTGTTGTAGTAGGACCGAAGACGAGTGTTTAAGCATTCTAACTCGGTGTACTTAATGAAATCAGGTACCCTAAAATCTTTTGGCACCACAATGTTCGACACCAAACATATTTCAGCCGCTTGTATGGGGTCAAACAAATCATTTCCCTCAACTTCCCCCAATCTCTCTTCTAGAGCAGAGAACTTGCCATGGTTTATAAGACCGGTAGACCTATCATCAGAAGGTCTTTCTACTGTTAGATCTATAGTGACTTGAGGTTGAGTTGGTTGGAAGGGGGGAACTGGGACAAAGTGATGTTCAGTTACTTAGTTTGTTCCCAGGTTCCAAGATGTGTGAGGGGCATGGACTGCTGGTGTCTCTATAGGAGGTTGTGCAGACGTTCCCTCCCTATTCTTGGCTCTTAAAAGTTGCTTTAGTAGACTAGTCATCTGAGCAACTTCATTCTTCATGAACTCTAACTCATTCTGGTAATGCGCTTCCAAATGAGCTCTCTCCTCATTTTTCATTCTCTTTCTTAGTTAGGTGTAATGAACCTTAGACGAAGGACCTATGTTTCTCAATCTATAATGCGTATGACAAAACGAGTAATTAAAATTCATGATTATGTAACGTGAATGCATGATGCGTATGTTAATGTATATTGGATATGAATTTGCTTTTTCCAGGTTGATATATGACCACCATTCGGGTAAGGTTTTTTTATCCTTTCATTGCTATTGAGGCAATTTAATATGAGTCAATGCTTAATAAATTTATACTTATTATAACAAGATGCTGCTCAAAAGATCAGGTCTAAGCCCTTTTCATTAATATTCAAAGAAAACTTCTATATTTGAAAGTTAGTCTACTCATCATCATTTATAGGGAGAAAGGGAAAGCCCTTGTTCTCTATATCCATAAGAAAAACATCAGTTTCAACCATGCTTTGTTGATATCAGTGAACATCACTCCCAACTTGTCAAGTATTGTGGCAAATTCTTTGGGCGTAGACAATAGCTTAGTCAATCTTCTCATCCATGTTACTCATCTTTTCTGAGAGTAACATGTTGCTCCTATATATGATGTATACCCCTAAGATGTCTTGTGACCAAAACGAACATGTAGCTGACATATCTGGTTACTCCAATTAGAGGCACCCACTGTCTTTGCCCATAACTCATCAAATAATTTGTTTCTCTCATCCACAAAGCTTTCCACTTAACTTCTCCTTGCGGGATTCCTTACAATTTCACTTTCCATTTTTCCTCACTCAGATCCTTCCACCCTTCATCTTTAACTATCTCTAATGGTTTTTGACTAAACTACCATAAATTGTTAAATATCAGCTTCTTGGTTTCTATATGTCTAATTAGCCATATGTATAACAGTTGTTCACAACATCTTATAGATCCTTTGCCAACTTTCATATAATAAGTGAGTGTCAAGACAATTTCTACTAATATTGCTACGGTGGGATTTATCTGACTATTTTTGTATTCAATAAAAGCTGCAACCATCTCTAAACTGATTATTCCTATTAGGTTTGGAAATAACACCAACCTAAATGTTGTTATCCATTTTTGGGTTCCCACACAAAAAATAAAAAAAAAACATAAAAACTCTAATGCGTTGACCCGAATGGGATGACTTAACTGAGTTGACCCCAAAACAAAACAAAATAAAGACCGAAACCCAAAACAGATTCAACATAAGTAAAAACATAAAAACTAAAAAAACTCTCAATAAAAACAGATCAAACACATAAAGAATGAAGAACACTAAGAACATTCAAACCTAAACCTAACAATATAAACATTAAACCAGACTATATTTGAAACAATACAAGGCAAAGTTTTATTCGCAATCATACATGGGTCAATAATCCAGTGTCATTTTGCTTCAATAATAACTCAAACATAACAATTTTAGAAAAATAGGTTTTGGTTCAAAACCAAAACTTTAAGATTAAAAACCAATAAAAACGTGTTGTTGATGACAATGAACACCATATTATTGCTTAATCATGCATAAAGAAGGTTTATGTGTAAAGAAAATGACCAAAAATGGTCTAAATCAAGGGGGTTAAGAAAATATTCTTCTTAGGAACACGAAAAATACCGCCTTAAACCTAGAAAACCCAGCCAACTCTACAAAACCAGAATGGCCATTTTTTACCTATAAAACATATTATCTTAGTTCCAACAAGACATATTATCAAAACCAAGTGTACTTGAATCAAAAGACTCAAATAAAAAAAAACAACAAATCATTATAAAAATGCATCAAATTCCATTTGCCAAAAACAGCCTAGCAATTTGGGATTCAAAATGTCTTTCTAAACCTTCAACATGAACCAAATAACACTCATAAACCCAGAAACATACATTAACTAAACTATAAAAACATCATAACCTTGCTGCCACATTTGACAAATTTCAAATCAAACTCAAATGTAAACATAACGTATTAAGGTAATCATCAACATGCTAACACATTCAAAACATTGCATTTAAACAATAAAAATCAATCCAGCAGGTCTTATGGACTCCACTTTCAAGGTTTGCAGGATATACCTTCCAAGCTTGAAATCTTCAAATAAGAAAGGATTTCTAATGTTGCCTTCCTTCTTCTTCTTTTTTTGTATCTCCAAACCCAACAAAAACAAATTGAATCTTTGAGATCGTGAACTTGATTTGATTGCTTAAACCTCAACCAAAAATTTTCTCCCCTTGCTTTTCCTCCCTTTCTTCCTCTCCCTGAGTTCGTGATTCCCTCCTTTTATAGGTTGATTTGAGACCTTCTAGATGAGTTTGTTAGGGTTCTAACAAACAAAAACTAGGCTAGTTTTACCACAGGATCAATTGTTTTTGATTTAAGTTGTTTTGTAACAAACTTAGAGGCCAAGGTGAAGTGTTATTGGCCATTTGATCTTGAAAGAATGGTTTTAAACCCTTGATAAGAACCCTCTGGAGTTGCTTAGGTGTGAACACACAAATGAGTTGAGTGGTTTTGTGTAAATGGGTGTTTTAGTTAAGACTAACTGGGTTGGCCACTTTATGGCTTTGACGAAGCAACTTCGATGTCAATGTTACTTGAGAGCACCTGATCATGGTAGAGGAGGTGCATACTATTATGTTGGATCCAATCTTACTCAATTTGAAGGTCTGTAGCTCCACATTCATTCGTTTGAAAGTGTCAACCCGATCAACATAGAATCTAAAAATACAGTGGTGGCTAATCTTGGACAAGATGTTTTTGAGATCATTGGAGAAAATGAAATGTAAATGTTTGATTTCATATAAATAGGGTAGTAGAGGGGGTGTTTCTCAGTTGAATGATGGTGGTTACACCCTTAGAAGTGGTCGGAAACGCCACATTCATTCACCTGAAAGTTCCTACTCGATCAATTTAAGATTCGAAAAACTTCAATTTCATCCCTATTCTTCCAATTTCTTGTAATTTCACCCATAAGTGCTTTCTGAACTCGTAATTTCATATAATTTTACCCCTACCAAACTCAATTGCCAACCTTGAATTTGAGTGTCTCTTATAATTTGGTCCTTGGTTTTTATTTGTTTAATTGGACTCTCAATTGACCTTTAAACTTTCAATTTTCTTTAATTTGGCCCCTGATTTCAACGATTTCAAACCCTGAAGTCTCGCACTTCTTACAAGTTGGTCCTTGGATTTGGATTTATTCAATCAAGTCTATAATCGCCCATCAAACTTCAATATTTATGCATTTAAACCCCTGATTTTACCAAATTAACTCTTAAAATTTACAATACGACCCCCAGACTTTAATTTCTTCCAATTAAAGTTAAAATTGACTTCAAGAATCAATTTTCCTTGCAATTAAACCCTTAATAAATTCAATTAAAACTTTCAAAAATCTAATTGAGTCCTTAAACATATAATTTTAAATTTTCCTCCTCAAAATTAAATTTTCTTTGCCAATAGGGTCTTCATTACTTGAAAATATGCTATCAAATTTTTCAATTTGGTATATTTTGATCCTTCTCAACTAATCTTTGGCAATTTCCAATTTTGTATATTTTTATCTTTCAAAAAATGGGTAACAACATGAATGTTTATTTGAGATTGCGATAACGTTATAGAAAGCAGATAGAAACATATTATAAAGACCAGTTCAAAATCAATGTAATATTGAATGATAAAATCAAACATAAAGAGATTCAATCGAAAGAAAAAAAAAATTGGAAGATCTTTTTTTTTTAAAAAAAAGAAGAAAAATAAAGGCAACTCCTTTACTATTCATATGAATAGTAAAGGAGTTAGGTTGATCCCAATTATTTTAGTAGGGTAGGTAATAGATAAATTAAGCTAATTTAATCTTGAATTTAAAGAGAAAAAGTGACTATAATAGATAAATCAAGCTATTTTAATCTTGAATGAATTATAAGATGAGCAATGTGTCCGAAATGTAAGGTCCACTCAACATTTGTTTTCCTTTGTTTTGTTGAGAGATCAATTTATCTGACTTGAAAGATTTAATTTCATTTAGGATAATACTAGTTATTTGACCCACGCTTTGCCACGGGTTGGATAATTTTTTAGAAAAAAAAAATATGCAAGCTTTCAAATTCTTTTTTTTTACAAAAAAATCCTAGTTATAAATAAAAAAGCCTACGCATGCATTCAATTAAATAAATCAAGAATTATCTTTGCCAATAAATGCAAAAAAAAGAAGTGTTAACGTGTCTATTAGACTTGCCTAGCTGTAGGTCGAATAATTTTTTTCTAACAAAAATAAATTAATGTGTGGGTATTATTTGTATTTTTTTTATGGCGAGTAAAATACATAACTCTGAATCAAAAAGTCAATGCTTATATATAATAAAATATAATGAAGATCATATGTATTAATAAAAACATGTAAGATCTCAAACTCATTTTGATTGTAGTAGAAAAATAGGACAATGTTGCAATTGCTACATTGAAACACTATTTCTTTAGTCTTTTTATAATAATTTTTTTTAAAAAAAGTGTAAATAAAAAAATAAATTACAAATGAATGACAATAAGAACAAAAAGAATGGTATGAAAAGGTCAAGTGTAGAGTGATAAATATTCCAAGTGTAAAGAATACAAAATAATATTTTTTCTAAAAAAAAGTGTAAAGAAAAAAAAGGAAAAAATAAAGATAAGAAAAAAAAAGGTGATAAATAGGCCAAGTGTAAAATGATAAAATTATCAAGTATAAAGAGAACAAATATAGAAAAAACTTGTTTTCTTTTAAAAAAATTGCTCAAGTGTTGTTATTGTATTTTAAATCACAAAAAGAAACCCATGACCCGATATCATAGAAAGAGAACTAAAAAAAATAATGATCGTCAATCCTCGGGAATCAAAATGTAGAATGCAGGAAAAAATCAATAAAAAAAGCTTTTATAAAACAAAGCATTAGCAAAACCAAGTGAGGTTATCAAAACCCGTGAGTAGGATCATGTAGACAAGATAATCAAATAGAAGGCAAAACAACAAAAAAACAAAAAAAAAGTTTAATTTTAAAAAGAATTGGATTTTGAAAGACAAAATAAAAAAAAGGATAAAAAAGTACTTTGAAAGAAACCTAGGCCACACGGATAAACGAAGCTCCTTTTTTAAAAATAAACAACTTCAAAGAATGTAATCGGAAAAGAAAACGATACCAACCCGTGTAAATTTTTCCACCTGTAACCCTGGGTATTGACTAAACTGGAAGCATCGTTTCTAGAAAGCAACTATTTTGAAACTTGGATGTTTGACCCAGATCGGGCCGAGCTTCAAAATAAATTGAGAAAGAATTGATCAAGTGTAAGACTATCAAAAACCCGGGTTGACCCATGTTTCGGTTTGCCCGAGGAAAATCTATTCAAAACATGGTCAAAACTCATTGACTATTTTCCTTTCTTATTTTTCAAAATGGTATCATTTTGATTTTTTTTATAAAATAAAAGGATTTGGTTGGCTTAGGTTAACTCGAGTCAACCCACTCGACCCGTAACCCGATCATTGTCCCAGATTGACTCTTGGGTAGGGCTTGTAAACAATGGGAAAAACCTAGAAAATCAAATCTCAATAATTAAAATGTCGAATGATGAAATAAAAAAAAACTAAAGGATAAAAAAATAGCAATTAAGAGAATAAGGACCTCATTTCAAAAAATAAAATTGAGAGGACAAACAAAAATCTTAAATTAAAGGGAAAAATTGAAAAAAAAATTCAAATTAACAAATGAATCCAAAACAAAAAAAAAAACCAATTTCCAACGAAATGACTAAAGCCAACCTGATACAACCTTTAGAATTTTGTAACACGGATCATGAGATCGGATTACAACATAAAAGTCTAACTTGAAAAAATAACAATGTAAAATTCATAACCAATCAAAATAATTAGGGATAAACTTGAAAAAATAAATTTAAAAAAAAGTGATTTAAAAAAATATAGATTTAAAGAGAAAGATAATCAAATCTGATAGAAAAATAAAATAAAACCAAATCATAAGGGAAATTCAATCTAGAAAAAGGATAAGAACTAACTAAAAATAACAATCAAAAGAATGAAGACCATATATGATATAAAAATAAAATTTCAATGGATAAAATTCAAAGACAAATCAATTCAATAAAGGATTCAAGACTAAATACATCACAATTAAAAGAATGAGAACCAAATCTAATATAAAAACCAAGTGCAAAAGGAATTTTAAAAAAAATAACTTGATAAATGATTCAAGACCAGTTACACTACAATTAAAAGAATGAGGACCAAATCTGACATAAAAATCAATTATGAAGGTATGAAATTGAAAAAAAATTAACTCAATAAATGATTCAATGCCAAATACTTTGCAATCAAAAGAATGACATAATTTAACTTAACAAACAAATAGCCAAACTCTCTTGGTTTTTTTGCAATAGGCAGGATGGTTTTCTAAGAGGAGAGAGGGGAAAGAGGGACCCCCCCAAAAACCCCTGAGAGCTCCTCCGCTTGCCTCCTCGCACACTCACCTCACCACCATGCTTGAGGTGGCGAGGCGCATCGAACGTCGCCCTGGAAGGAGGCATTCAGTGCTATTTTACCGCTGCACGCAACACCTACTTGTTGGCGCGTGCCTAACATAGGTCAGCTATTTTTTAATATAAATAATAATTTATATACATAAAAATACTTAATTACCGCTGACCCCATCTGATATTTACAACAAAACCATATTAAAATGACAAAAACACTCCTATATAAGCCTTATTTTTTTCAAAACCCATGGGTAATTTTGTATTTGTACTATTTAAAAAAAAAAGACAAAGAAACCTCTCAATACATATATATTTTTTCCCTCCCAAGGGCATAGCTGTAACTTCATTGTTTAAGGTTTTTTTTTTTTTGAAAAGACAAGAATCTCCCACCCAAATGTTAAAATTTTGTGCCCCGAAAGGCAAATAAGTATTTATATTGTAGCAAAAAAATATGAACGGGCCATTTTATCCTTAATTATTTTTTTAATAGCAAATATATTCCATGAAAAAAGATAATTTTGCTCCTAATTGCATGCTTATCTAGTTTTTTTGACAAGGATAATTTTATTTTTATATTGTTCCAATCCAGTAGTTTAATGAATGGTGAAAGACTGAGATAATGATATGAATGGAGGCATTGCAAGTCCTTTACAACTGTTGGAGTCAAAGGATACGGAAAAGTGTTGAGCAAGTACTTAGAGGGGATAATAAATAATTACATGTTTCTAACGCATTGATCGTGGTAGGGGAACATGAGATGTGTTTGGTGGTGTTTTTTTTATATCATAGACCTGGACATGATTTATGGGTAGACAGTAGCTCTCAGGAGCTGAACCATAATGGAAAGCCTGCTAACTCGAGTTCTTCTAAATATTTAGTGGTTGAGCATAATTCAGTTACGGTTTCAATACTTTGAAAAGCCTCTTCAAGGTGCGTTCTCCTTGAAACTTCTATATGTATTTACTTGCAAATTGTACTTGATATGGTCAATCTATTGATGTTTTATGGTTTTGGTGATCTGAAAAAAATTACCACTTCCCTTATTAAAGTTAGATGCTTACCATTTCTTTTTTATCTCGTTAAAGCCTGTAAATTCAAGGCAAAGTTTGTCTTCGCAGTTACATAACAATCCAAGTCAGAAAAAGAATATAATTCATCTCATACTTCATCACCCACAGCTTGGTGCCGCTGTATTTGGCTATAACCTTTCTCGTTAAAGCCAAAGTTTGTTTTAACCAGGTTCACCGGGCTATGGGTTTATATTTTTAACTTTAAAAATAAAAAAAAATTAAATTTTGCCCCTCTAAGATTTTATTTCTAATTTGATCCCCAAACCTAAATTCCTAGTTCTGCTTACTTAAGTAGAATCCAAGTCAATCGAGTATTAGGTTAGAATATTGAATTAGGTTAGGTTTAATAACTTTGACTTAAACCTTCTACTCTAAGTTATAAAACTCGATGATATCACTACAACTTGATTGACTCATCGGGCTAGGCAAATTCTAATCCAATTTGACATAAAACTTGGTAGGTTTTGAATTAGCGGACTATACTGACCCACCTGGCTGGAACATGTTTAATAATAATGCTTCTAGTTCCGGTAGTTAAGATAAAAGTTAGAACTTCCGATGCAAAATCATTTCATTCAGCTCCAGTATTTTCTCTGTTTTTTAATAGAGCAGCATGATTCTGATGTTAATGATTAAATATTTCATGTAATTGTAAATTGATATCTGCATGAAAGCGATCATTAGCAAGTGCCTGGATAAAGCATATTTTTCATTTTCTTGTTATTTTAAGATGGAGTAATTAATTTGGCCTGGCACTGCTAGCAGAGATGAAACACTGGTGACATCTGTTGCAGACTTGCCGTGCATGCTTCCTAATACATATGCAGCTATTTCTGCAAAAGATTCAATAGTTGAAGGACAGAGTTTTATGCAGCTAGCAGATCAAGCACTGATGATTAGAATGATTATTTTACTTGCATTGCCGGATACTGCGAATTAAACCACTATTGTTATAGAGTTAGTGATTGGGTGACCAAAGGTGTTTTTTAGCTATGGACACTGCTTCTCAACTCTGATGTGCAGCAGCAGCAACAAAGAAGAGGAATTATGTAAAATGGTGGATCAAAGTCCTAAGAAGAATCAGGGACCATAAAAATATTTCCAAAATGAAAAACGCAGATATTGCACTAGTGGATACTGCAATACTTGTGCCTGTGAAAATATTTATTTCTTCATGGTTGGTGCATGTATGATTACTAGGATGCCATGAAGGCTCCAACCACACACACACGATACATTCCTTGTTCAGCAATGCTGTTATAAATCCTCCTCTAAATTTTTATGAAGGATAAAAAGAAAAATGGGAACGGAACTGAATTCTAACCAATCTCTAATATTAAATTAGTTGCATGTAGTAGGAGTGATTTTTATAGTTATAAAATTCAGTCTGGCTCGGCGAATCGATCCTTGTTATTGGCTAATCTGGAATTATATC
>Ga0307518_10000944_pt1 | contig 21650 bp, 28 predicted proteins | sample 25_EM_MG_FD_203889 | JGI IMG/M metagenome (GOLD analysis project Ga0307518, IMG submission 203889) | Populus trichocarpa ectomycorrhiza microbial communities from riparian zone in the Pacific Northwest, United States - 25_EM | ecosystem: Host-associated > Plants > Roots > Unclassified | place...
ACAGTTGACAAGTTCTTACCACCACCCGTGATCGTGACACTAAATGTTCTAGAGAGTAGGGTAATAGGCAGAACACCAGCCGGCAACGTTTCCAGAGTAAGTAGATGCCTTCATCCGATTTATCTGCACAAGCACATATGCAGGAGGAAATGGTAGCTCAATTGATAGCTTCCAATGACGATGTCCACTATATGTCCTCGTGCGCCGTTAGCCATATCTAAGTCCGTAGACACATTCCATGCCGATGGCAGTCTCCACCTCATCGTACAGGCCCAGCGGCTCGTTCGCGTCGGTTGCGGCTTTACCCACTTTTCGGTTTGGCTGCTCTCTCTTGCAATAATGTCAGTGGCTACCCGTATTGAATGCGGGGCAAATCACCAAGCAGATCTCTTGACTGCTTGCATGCGCTCTACTAGCTATCACGCAATTCCATCCGCACGGGCATGGCGTGGAGTGGCCAACACTGCATCCTTCCACAAGAAAAGTCAGTGGCAGCACAGTTGTCCTCTGTGAGCACGAGCCTTTGGAGCATACTTCCTTGCCAAACTGCCGTTCCGAGCATGATCATTCAGGGTCCGTTGCTGCATCATGGTTGACTTTGGGGGAGTACCAGGGTACTGAGGTGTACGCGGATCTTAGGCGGCGTTTCTTCATCCTCATGTCAAAACAGTCCTGAAGTGTAGATAATGTGAAAGGCCAAATCGTCTACCTTTTCCTACCCAGATTCAGTAGCAGTTCCAAGGCGGATCCCGAGATTTTACAGATTTGTGGTTCCTTAGTGCGTGTGTTGACGGAAATGGCATCGTTTAAACAAGGTGCATGCCGGCGGCGCTGGCTGATAGTGACTGCTTGGAATGAATTACCAGAAGCCTGTCGATACACGCCTTCACGAAGTCCGGATGTGACTATAAATCTCGACCACTGGGCTAGGGTATTGGGCTCACCAGCAGACTGGTGTGTCGGTTCGGAACATCAGGTACGTTCGTGCCAAGTTCATGCCGTATTCCAGTGAAACCGAAGTTCCGAGTTCCCAGAACCATATAACTAGCTGCGAGAACGATCCACCAAAGCATTGACATCGATAGCCATGGGTGTCACTGAGCTGCGCATACTTAGCAAGACACCATACAACGCCGAGCCCCCGCTCGTGGAACTCGTCAAGCATCCAATCACTCCCAAACATCTTGTGTATAAACGAAATCACTGTACGTTCTTGCCGTGCTATGCCTTTTAGGCCTCCTTCCTGACTTTGACCCATCTCACCCTTCTACGTGCATCCCCTTATTCGTGCGGGTCTTCCTCGGCTTCTTGGTCGCTTCGTATTTATAGCGGATTTAATCGATCTTAAGTCCATCGCCGATACATACACCGTTAAGATCGATGGCAACTTTGATGGGCTAGACGAAAAGACGATCACATACCCCGACATTCTGAATCGCTTCCCACGCAAGGAAGTCGTAGCAGCTCTCGTCGTGCGTCATTTACTGTACAATACTCCTCGTTAGCATCTGACGTTCTTTCTTTGTCTACTTCTACATTGATGTGGAATGGAACAGTGCGCCGGCAACAGGCGTGCCACAATGGCGGCAAAGACGGGCCGGGAGGTCAAGGGCATCAAGTGGGGTGATGGTGCAGCCTCCAATGTCCGTTGGGCAGGTGCGGGCCTGCGAGACATCCTCCTCGCTGCGGGGCTTCCAGATAACGGTGAATCTTATGAGGGGTACCACGTGTGTTTCGCATCGTACGTGGCGCCATGCGAGGATGATGAATATTACGGGGGGTCCATACCCCTCACGGACGCCATGACCGAGGAAGGGGACGCAATACTTGCCTATGAGGTGGGCCACTTCAATTTTATTCATACTGGCGCTTGGATACTAATAGCATCGGGCACAGATGAACGGAGAGCTGCTTACACCAGGTCACGGATTCCCGCTGCGCGTCGTTGTACCGGGTACCTACGGCATGCGATGGGTAAAATGGATAGACCGCATCACGATATCCAAAGAAGAGTCCCCTAATTTCTATCAGCAAAGGGACTACAAGGTACTACCGGACAACGTGAGTATATTCTAAACTATTGATGTGTTATACATATAAGCCTTCGACTAATCGACGCCTGATCATTCTTAGGTAACGTCCAAAGTTATGGCGGAATCAGAGGGCTGGTGGTCGCGGGTCCCATCTATGCAGCTTCTCGCATGCAACTCTGCCGTCGCCGACGTACGCCGTTCGTTTTCGCCGTGTCCAGACGACATAGGAATTAAAGCGAGGGGATACGCATACTCATACTGTCCCATCTCACGCGTGGAGATTAGCATCAACAACGGAAAAACGTGGGAGGAAGCTAAGATCACGTACCAAGAAGGAGAGCGGAGCTGGGCACTATGGGAAGCTGAGCTGGAACTCATATTGGATGATGATGCAGAAATGAACGGCGTACTCGTTATCGAAGAAGACAACAACGGACGTGTGAAGCGCAAGATGACAGTACTTAGCCGCGCCGTGGACTCTTCTGGGAACGAACAAGAACTCGACTGTAAATGGAACCTGCGGGGAGTCGGGTACTGTGGAGCGGGTGGCCGGATGGTTGAGGTGTAGCGGGTTAGGTCGATTCTACCCTGGTTACCAACTTTGTTCAGTTGGCCATGTTCTCCTTTTATATACTTACTTCTCCTTTACAAGTCGGCTGTCACGGAATGTCACAGCTCGTCACAGTTGGTTGGCTGCTATTCTTGGACAGCAGTGTGACGTGTGACAATATTTTTCTACTTGCAAACTATGTACTCTATCGTAAAGCTTGATATAGTGTGTGGACTAATGACTTACATGTATTTTGAGTTTCGAGCCCTGCAGAACAAAAGTGCCGACTGGGTGAAATCAGAGATGAGTTAGGGGCTTCTACATCATTGGGTTGGCACCGGTCACCAGAACTCCCATCACATCCGGCTGTGGTGACCCTTCAGGATTAGTTAATTTGTGACATCATCGATACCTCGCATACGTATAAATCTTACCAATTCTGAAACCAATCTTTATCCTCCGTCTCCCAGCGCCTTTCACGTTTTTACGGATGCAGTTATGTCAGGAGTCGATTTCACCGTATACAAAGGATCAAGCAGCGGAAAAATTGTCAAATCCAAGACGCACAAAGAGGTCCTTAAGCCAGACGAGGTCCTTGTAAGGATCACGCATGCCGGTCTCTGTGGAACCGACCTGCATTACAAGACCCAGGACATGGTTCTCAGCCACGAGGGCGTCGGTATTGTCGATAAAATTGGATCTGAGGTCAAATCTTTTAAAGTGTGGGTGAACACATCTTATCACGCGCGTCGGAACGCGATTGCTAATCGGGACCTGCATACACAGTGGTGATCGCGCAGGCTGGGGCTATCTTCACAATGCGTGTCTCCATTGCGACCAATGCTTGAGTGGGAACGAAATATTCTGTGCCGAGCGCGCCACGTATGGCCTTGCGGACTTGGACCAGGGCGCCTTTGCATCGCATGCTATCTGGAGGGAGGCGTTTCTCTTCCATATTCCAGATGCTGTCAGTTCGTCTGCAGCAGCCCCCCTCATGTGTGCTGGCGCTACCGTCTTCAACGCGCTGGAACTGCACGGCGTACGTCCGACGGACCGAGTCGGTGTCGTTGGGGTTGGAGGCCTTGGACATCTCGCGATCCAGTTCGCCGCCAAGATGGGTTGTGATGTGGTTGTGTTCTCAGGCACCGACAGCAAGAGGGACGAAGCGAAGGCGCTTGGAGCGCATGAATTCTACGCAATTAAAGGGGCCAAAAATCTCGACATCGGGCGGCCTGTCGACTATCTGATTGTGACGACATCAGCGAACCCAGACTGGAATCTGTGAGTGATGCGTGACGACGAAATGTGCATACACTTGACGTGAGCCTTGCTGGTGCAGGTACTTACCTAATATTGCGCCGAGAGCAACCATCGTCCCTCTGACTATATCGGAGGGTGACTTCAAGATACCTCACACTGCTTTCGTCGTCAAAGGTATTCGTATTCAAGGGGGCATCTGCCCCTCGCGTGGCGTACATGTCAAGATGTTGCGCTTCGCCGCATTGCATAGGATCACACCCGTTATCCAGGAGTTCCCACTCACCTTGGAAGGGATCGAAGAAGCCATTGATAAGTTGGAGAAAGGGAAGATCAGGTATCGAGCTGTGCTGGTTGCTTCGCAAGCCTAGTAGGCGTTAAAGGTTGAGGATGATGCGGTTCGTCTGTGGGTCTCGATTTTGTTGTAATCGTGTAACATCACCATGCATGTCACGAATGATTTTGCGTCGCAAGTCCCCTGTTGGTCGATTTACTCAGTAATAGTACGTGCATGGGTGTGATACGATGGATGATTTTCTGGGTCATAGCATAGAAATATCGTGACTGGTTTGGGCGAAGGGGTGTCCTAATTAGGAAGCCATCCTTCACCAGCCTTTTGAATTTGCAATGACGTCACGCCTAGTCCTGACAAATCCAGACTCGCCTCTTGACACTCTTTCTCTGGGCACTCATCCTTAGTACATCATAAACACAAACAAGCTTACGGACTGTCATGCTCTCCTTTGCAGCGCGCAGCTTTTCCAGGCGATGTGCCACACCCGTCCCAGTCGCGAAGTACGCTGGTACCATGAGGTGAGCCAGGTCCGGGGAGCGTGTTGTCACGGGGCCCTCAACGCTGATGCCTTCGTTGTCCAGGAAGTATTCAAGGTACATATCGGAATCCATTGTTTCTGTCGACCACAACAACTAACTACCGTGACTAGTACTGCGCACGAGAGCGATGCAGAGGTACGCGGGATACACCTTTCTTATTACATCTAGGCTCCACGAACACACGTATTCTCTCCGCAGCTGTTGGAACGGGAAAAACGTCGGAACCTGTCCGGTGGACAACGCAGGACATCCGCACCTATCGAAGATGCTCCGGGCTGGAATGAATACTTAGCCACCACTTCCGAGGCTAATGTAAAGGTGCCTCCTATTCCAACCACCTACTTGTTTGTATTTTGGACAACTTTTTGTAGGCAGACAGGTCGACTACTCCCATTGTTGATCTCCAGGAAAAGACTATCAGCCATCTCCACTCACGACACCACCCGGATGAGAGGCCCGAAGCCACAGGGGCTACCTATGTCCGCGATGAAGTAGCCGGGCCGCTTGGGAGTGCAGAGGTCGGTGAATTCGAGGAAGATGTTGATTCGGACCTCGGGAACGTCGACTCAGACGGGAGGACGGTCACCAGACGTATCATTCGTGAGGAGAAAGTGGAGATCAAGAAGTAGTCGACCGACGAGGAGCGACGCTTCCACGCATTGAGATAAGGTCTAACCTTGAAGCACTGAACTTGTCGCGTGACACAATTAAGGTTAGAGCAAGGCAAGGCCTTATCTGAGTTTGATATGGGTTCCGTTTCTTTTTCTCATCAATTTCCTCCGAGCTTCGCAAGTGTAACAATATAGCAGTACCCAAAATAGGTTTTGTACTATCACCAAGTCATCTGGTGCATGTTCCGTTCGTCGCTACGTACCTGTCGTTGATCCACTGATCAGAATGAATGGCACTATGTACTACAAGAGAACTCGTCGAGCGTTCAAGTTGCTCATCTATGGTAGATGTGGGATATGTGAAGATTATCACTCAGTTGATCCGTTGAATGTGAAACGGAGGTGAAAAATAATGCGACAGCCACCAAGACATTGAATATCGATGCCTCAGCCCCGGTATCCCATCTGAGAGACCAGGGCTTACCAGCATCTAGGCAGCTTTATTCTGACAGACACTTACTGTGTGACAAGATTAGCACACAGCTCAAACATATTGTGTTTATTTAGACCTCGCCTGCGACCTAAGTTACGCAGCCAGCTGCTATCGTACTTTATCTCAAAGGCCATCACCCACCTAGTAACTAGGAGGGACGCAGTCGAAATCTAGCTTGCCCACGTCAGCCACGTTCTTGCAATAGTACACCGCCTCAGCACTGTTCGTGCCTGGTGCGAGATGCGTCCCCGTGGCAGTGATGTCATGGCAGGGCAAAGCTGATGAGCATTCAAAGTCGACGAGCAAGCCGCCTTCTTTGCCAGAGGATGTACCAATGATATCGATGACTTTTCGGGGGGGGGGAGTTTATAAGAAATACTGGATCAAATAGTATTAAGGAAACGTACAGCGGATATCGGAAATGTTGACCTGGCTCGGGTACTTGGCACATGTGTCTGCTGAGGAGTAACACTGGAGATCAAGTACACGAATACTAGACATTAGCAATAGGTTCACTAGTGACCCCTCGCATGCGCATACAACTCACCTGATCAATCAACATTGGGTGGTCGATATTGGTCAACTGGAAACTTTGGAATGTGACGTTCTGATTCATGGGTAAACAGAAGGAAAGTCAGTGAATTAAGACCATGTCTCAAGGCCGGAAAGGAGACCGTAAGCCTTCAAATGACGTACCCGTACGTATCCCGAGCCTCCTCCAGTTACCGAGTGCGGATCCGCAGAGCCCCCAAACGTTTTGATACGGGCACCATTCTGCCCCTTTACCATCGTAACATTTATGATATGGACATGTTCAACGACATCGAACACACCGGCGTACTATCATGGTCCACGGGGTGTCAGTGTCGGTTATCCTATGCATGTGAGTATATGACGGTCCGTGACGCACCTGACCTAGGCTTCCAACAGATATTCCGTGTGACCCTCCGCACCAAAGGTTGGCAATGTTGGCATAGGTAGTATTTGGCTTGAAAGCTTGTCGTACAACAGTGGGTCATCTCGGCTGGACAAAGGGGACAGTATGCTTACAAACGCAGTCATCCGTGTTGTTGACAATACTATCAGTGATGTAGATGCGCGATGATTGGTAGATATCCCATCCGTCTAAAATCAATGCCGGTAGGTGAGTTACAAGCAAATACTGTGCCATACATCGTACCTTACCTGTATTCTTAGCAGGATTGCTGTTTTTGGAAGCTACAGAGATGTTAATATTGGTGTAGGTTACATCTGTCGATTGATAAACGAGATTGTTCTGTCGCTTGTGTGAGCACAAGCAGTGGAGTCGTGAAACTGAACTGACCCAGGATGGGGGGTTAACTTGTTGTATTCCATCAATCCACACATGGGAAGCATGCCCAACAGTCAGTAACACAGGTCGAGCAAGGACACTGGTACTCTAGTAATGGTTAGTAGTTAGCTTGCAATTTCAGCCGAACAAGACTGTATTCGTACTTTGCTGGCAAAGGCATCCCACCAGGTTTGTCCGTTCCCGTTGAGCGTACCCCCTCCATAAAGATGAATATGATCCCCAGAAAGAAACCAAAATGTTGAGCTGTGCGTCCATCAACAAACAGAAATAAGTGTTTAAAGGTACGTTCGCGTACGCGTTCTGATATCCTATGAAATATGCATTTTCTTTCCAATATGCGGAGTTCGGTGCGAAGTTAACTTCATAGGAACGCTTGTTATCGCGGCAGTGCCAGTTCAGGGACGGTGCACGTACATGAACCTGTGAACTCGATACGGACGTTGTCCAGCCCGGTTGTGACAAGGACGGTCCCGACCGTATATGTCCCATCCAAGACAATTGTACTTTGTGAACCGCACATTTTGAACGCAGTCCGGATGTTCGGACTGTCATCCTTTTCCCCACCCAAAGGGACGACAGTGCAAGTATTACCACTCACTTGGATATTGGGGGATACGGCCAACGCAAGTGGCAGGAACGGAAAGATATCAGTGAGGCGCATTTTTTGTGGAATGGGTGTGGAGGTCACAGGTGTTCGAATTATATTCTTATACTAGTAAGACCTTGAAGCCACTGGGGATCATATGGTGACATGTAAGCCTCGGCGTTACGTTCAAGCATCCGTGTGTTGTCCGCTCCTTGGTACTATGAGTAGAGATCAGTGTTGCTATGTTGATTCGGATGGCAACAGCCTATACCCAAATACGTTACTCTCCTGCGGTCCTGTGTCTTGGCACTTCAATTTGTTTGCTTGCAGCGGGATATAAATTTAGAATTCTCTCTCTCTGGATCCGACTCGGATGGCAATTGTTAGACACGTTTGAAACACGGTATAGTACTACTGCTGCCACAGACACATGACGGAGGTAAACACAACTACCGGTAACTGCTCCTAGGTTACTATAGTAGAGATGTGTCGCTATATTGATTATGCATTGGACTCATTGTCCCCATATGCCATCGGTCAGATTCTGGGTAGTAGAACCACTGCTTGACTCTGGCTCTGCTGTTTGGTTGTGATGCAACAGTTGAACACTACCGGGGATTTTTTTTGCTACAGAGTAATGCTATTTACCTCGCAGCAGTGCTGGCCACTTCACCGTGCCCACACCTTATGTAATTCTCGTCGAAATCTTGATCACATGTCGGATTGGCACCTGTAAGCACGCGCACCCTATGACCATCTGTCGCTAGTAGTACGTGGCAAACCCACCAGACAATCAGTAGTTATTGGTTTTGATATATCAGCTGTTCTAGTTACAGGATAAATACTTTATAGTTGTACCCTGTAACGCCATCGCGTTTGAACCTGGTTCGCACCCATCATCGTGATTCTGGCAATAACACCATCTTCCACCGAATTTCTAGGGCCCCTCGACGGAAAGGGCACGGGCTAGATTGTCTCCAGAGTCCTTCAGAGCCAATAGACTTGTCGTACTTCCCTGGGAATGTGTCTCTCTAGTGCTGTCGCGAATGTAAAACTTGACTTGGAAACCTTTCTTCGCCATCCGTCTTTTGCACTGATCAACGTAACTGTGATCGTCAATGTTGTCGTCATTCATATCATGGTGGATGGCTTCCATGTCGGGTTAAAGCCATGGGAAAGTAAGAACGTATCGAGCACATAGCGTCATATGTCCGATCGAAAATGCAAGACTTTCCGATACTAGGCGGGAGCAGAATACGAGTCGACTGAGTTGGGGAACGAGTCAATGTATGTTCAACTTTCGAGTCAGGTTCACAGTAGTAATTCACGCCCCTTTCAGTTAGAGTGGCACAGGTTGCTGCCCAAGCTGCCCAGGCGGCCGCCCTACAAGCCCAGTTCCAAGTTCAAATGCCCACGAGCCCTGTTGCCAACCTGTCTTCGGAGCAAGGGGTCCATCTTTTGCAAACATTGGGGGTCAGGATACGAACATCGCCAACGAGGACAAGCTGGGACCTCTCTTCAGAACAAAGCTCAACAGGATGGCATGAGGTCCCGGCGTTCCCACACATTTTCTAACCCCTATTTTCCACGTTCTATGACATCAGACGCCCTGGAATAATATCAGCATACCCTCAAAACTCGGCATCTCTTGTGATAACGTATCTATCGCGTTCGCACCTTTCCCCCTTTCTGCATTCAAGTTGACCGCTGGCGGGCGGCGGGGATGAGTCGGATCTGTCCTTCGAGCCCCAGCGCAGGATACCGCTACTAGTTGGTGTCATAGGCTCTTTACACCAGACTTCTTTATCGAACAGCTCCGTTCTCATGTATAGACAAGTTTGTGAACGTGCCTATCCGCATTTCGCCGCGTCTCCTTCTGAATCCCTGCTGTCTATTCAGCCAAACTCAGAAGAACCCATGGCCGTAATAAGGGACTGCAGCGGTAGTCCGAGCTTTTTGGGCCGGACTTGAAAGCTCGTCGCTTCAGGTGGGTGGATAGCGTACAATTTGCCGAGCCCAACACCGACAACAATATATTTTGTTGCCGATTTAAATAACTTCCTTGCAGTACTTCGGTCAGAAGAGTAAGCAATTTGTGCTTGACATGCAGGGCTGTGATGTTGTCTGTTACAGAGCCCCGCTCATACTTCGACGCCCAAGCCCAGCATTCTCAGTCCCCCATCATCTAACGCATGAATATCATCTCGCTGACGAGCGCACCTGTGTTGACTGGTTTCTCCAGCCAGCCGCGCCTCTTCTACTTGCTCCGAATCGATTGTCGCTGCTATCACTCGTGCGTCATGGCATCATCATCGACAGCTGTCACGATTCCTTTACTTGCGTTCTCGATTGTTCAAAGACGAACCTTGAGCGTACATAGCTATCGAGGAATCAGACCAATGAGATAACGCATACTAGTTGCGTGGGATTGGGGCTGACATGCTCCCATGGAACAAATACATAAGCTCCTTTGATGCCCAACTTGAATGCAGAAGTCCCACTGGCGCTAACATGATGACGCGTGGTGGACGGGACGGGGAAACCTACAAGTCGTGGGGTTTGTGCTGAAATGCCAATTTGTCGAACTTCACTTTGTTTGTGATCGGATGTTCGAGGTAAAATACAGTCCACGAGAAATATACACTACCCTCAGGAATACCGTTGGAAGAACTCTCTAAGCACCCCTCTGAACAGAATCCCCAACTGTCTCTCCAGGGATAATGACTGGACCAACCCCAAATGTCCCAAGTCCAGGCAAGGTCTCAGGACTTGCACCCATCTCCCCAGGGGGAAGACGTACAACTCCTGGCAGCGAGCGCTGTGGTTTGGAAGGGACATTGAGTGGGTCAGGACCGAGCTCGACTTTCCCAGTATAAGCAGCCTTCTCCTTAGGAACGGACGAAGCCGGGATAGTAACATGGAGTGCGTTCTCAGAAAATACCTGGTTTACGGCTGTGACGCGTCGAGGGTCGAAGTAACCCCGAATGTGGAGGGTTGGGGGTTGGGGATTCTTCTCCGTCGGTTCAATGCTGTGTAATGGCGTAAGAGGAGGTTCACGACTTGGAGAAGGGACGTACGTCATATTAACAGAAGAAAGTGTCCTATTCTCGGCGGGTGCACCGAGGATGAGGTATTTGGAGTCATTAAGGGAAGAATAAAAAAGGCCAACGAGGCCCGACTGTTGACGTTGCCGTTCAGCGTTGAAACGCCTGGGTTACAAGTCAAATCACCAACTGTCCCTGGTCCCCTGATACCTCTGTCTGTCCCTCGATTTGGACGCTTGCATCCGCCTCCAACGGTGCGGCCCCGCTTTGCTCGAGTAACACTTGCTTGTATTGGTCGCGGGAAAGATGCTTCCCGTTAACGATGGCATCAAGTTTGCTTGCAAAGGTAGCATCGAAGGTAGCATTGAATGCAGACTGAGTCTTGCTCTGCAGGAGAGCGGACAGGTGAGAAGCTGCCCATGCGGAAAGGGTGGGGAGGACGATCGCTGTCGACATAGTTATATAAGAGACGTTCTTGACAACAAGAGATAATGAAAGTAAAGGACCTCCAACGCCTGTGCAACGAGTCCATTTATACCGTTGCAAAACGGCGTACCTAGTAATCACCGTAATCTGGGTGGTTCCAAGGCTGGGGCCAGACAAGTAGACGTGTCCCCTGCGGAACAAGAACGGCTCATACCAGTTACAAATGACGAAAATATCTGCTGTTCATCAGCTTAGATCTGTCAAACGAAGACCCACGGATTTGATGATCATGCGGCTGTTACCACACCGCGGCTCCTAAATGGCCCCAGAAGGTTTACGCAGTACGGCAATGAGTTTAGAATTATTACTGAGCATCCTAGAGGTAGAAATGGCTGCCCATTATAAGGCTGTCAGTGGTTGAGCACGCTCGCTGGTGCTTCGCTGTGATAGCTTGATGAGCAGCAACGTCCGATAGGCCAACGACGGGGATGGCGAGGACGGCATATATCAACTACGCCGACTGCAACATTCTCTATATATGTCAGTTCATGCTCCGCCCGCCTGTGAGAACAGAACGGTTCTGACTAATCCGTGGTGTCACTAAGCTGACTGACTGCCCATCCCCAGCTGCGCAGCATATCCAACTACAAGCCAGCTGTCCTAGTTGATAACGGTGTTCATTCAAAAGATCCATAATCCGCCGCCGGGTACGTCACATTCTCGCCGCCCCAGCCCATGACTTCCAATGATTGAACACTGAACTACTACTTTGTAATTAGGCCTTGTCTAGTCGCCGAGTCCCACTACGAAGCCGAAGCTGCATAGGGACGTTACCAACGGAATCCTTACTGCGGTGTGAAGAACGGTTGCAGAGTCGTATTGTGTTGACTCTGCGCTGCCTTGCAGTTGATCATCATTCCGGTTCATCACTGCTGCCGCAGTATTGATCTCGGATGCAAGCCCATTTGTTGTTGCGCACCAGGTGAAGTCTTTCCCCTCGGAGCCTGAGGAACGAAGAACTTCGGTCCCCTTCGATATTCGGTCTCGAGTCCCCGGTCTACACTGCCCCGGCGCACTAATGGAGTTTTCGCCTTTCCTTTCTTGCACACCAGACCCATATCGCATATCCTGCCACTGATCTACACTAGATCCCAAGTTCAGTAATCCGAATTGTACACCTTACACTGGTATGGCCTTGGGAACTGGCCGCACGTTCTCTTCGCCGTTTGATACTGTTTGCTAATTTAATAGATGATGAAGAACATCACTTCCCGCAGTTATTATACACAACAGCCTGACTGCCCCACCTCTCTCAGACGATCTTGCCGCTCTACCACCGACTTTGCTCTCGAGTTCAACCATTTGGCACTCTACCGTATGTTTCCTTGGCTTGGTTTTTGGTATGCTAGGCTCCATGTCCCCACGACCATTATGTAATACATGTGCTTGCTGACTGTCCACTTTCGTCCAAGCACCTACTCCAAAAAAGCCTCAGAGGATCTCGTCACATCAGACATCCTCGGCACCAAAGACGGCGTAGACGCGTTCATAAACTTCCTCCGAGCCACCAACGCATTCAAGAAACAACGACCTCCTGCCCCGCCCGAAGTACCTCCAATGTAACGTTGGTACCATGCTGAACCACCCTCTTCTAGGACATCCTCGTTGCCACTCGGAAGCTCCTCCGAAACCGCCGACGCATCCAAAACAAACACCCCTCCCGAAGTACCCCCAGCATAATGTTGACACTATACTGAACCCCCTTTTTTGCCTAGGACATGTTCATCACTGTTAGACCGAGTTATTTATCACATGCAACCGGAATACCCTCCCGAGGATACCCAGTAGAACCACAGTGACATAGAGGACCCACAAATAATCGTTATATAAGACTCTGTTTCCCCAAATACGTTACTTTCCTACGGCCTGTGGCACTGCGTCTTAGCACTTTTTGTTTGCTTGCAGCGGTATATAAATTTAGAATTCTCTCTCTCTCTCTCCAAGCACCTACTCGCTACACTCTATGGTACTCCCTCTACTAACAGTCAACTGTAGACGACTCACGTGGATGCCCGATTTCAAAGTCGTCATCCGTCACTCTTCTCACCCCAAGCGGAACCTGCGGTGTCATACCGTCCCCACCTGGCGGACGCACGACAGGCACCTGCAGCGCACTGATCTTCCAGTAGACCTCCTTCACTTGTCCACGTTCGTTCGGAGTGCTGGGGAGGGAAAAATGGAGACGGGAGAAGAGTGCAACGATGACTTGCTCTAGTGGACGCCGTTGGCGATGAAACAACGAAGGAGCACAAAAACACCTAACTGATTTCCATTTCTGCGAATTTGAAGCCGCTGTTAGGGTGTGTCAGTAGGGAGTGCGCTACAAACACAGCACGTACATGCAAGCACGCCCCCCGCCTAGGAACGTCATCCTGCAAATTTGGGGCCCCGTCAGTGACTCGTCTCGTTTGTCGTCTCCTGATCAATGGCCTACATATTAGCATAGACCCCAGGGTATCTCATCTCACTCTTCACCCCTGACATCCTGCCCGGTCGGTGTTCGCTACTTTCGTCGTCCTCGAAATCATATTCGTCACCCTCGCTATCGTGGGCCTCCAACCATCGCTCAGGTCGCCACTCTCTTGCGTCCTCGCCCCACACATCTCTATCCAGGTTCGCATTCAAAATGGACATGATCAACGTCGTACCCTTCGGAATGGCAATCCTGTCCAGCGTTTCTCCAGACTTTGACAGAATGGGACGGTGTAGAGGTAAAGCAGTGTCTTGGCGAACTCTATCATCACGTCAAGAAGGAAGTATGACTGTAGCAGGAGAAGGCAGTCAACAATGACGTACGTCCGACTAAGCAGCGATGTAGGCGGGTGGAGACGTAGCGTCTCCTTTACGACGGCGTCCAGATATGGAAGCCTGTTCAACACATTGTAGGGCAAGTCGGCGTCTTCCCAGCTGGAACTGTGACTTGCGCATTTCGCCGCGCGGATCTCAGAACGGAGACGTACTTGGGCCGAGGGATTGCAAGCGAGGATCCAAAGAATGCGACATATTGCAGAGGTAACCGTTTCGAGACCGGCAAATATAAGTGTGCTAGAGAAGTGCGTCGTTAACGTGCGGGTATAGGTGGCGGCGAATACGCTGGGATACTTTATTTGACCGACTAATTCAGAGTCGCTCAGTCTATCGGTCTCAGATGACGAGATATTTGCATTCACTAGCGCGACGTCAATGGATTGGTTGACGGCATCTCAGCCTCAGACACGCACGCATAATGGACATTATATCTTGACCATTTGTCTCTATCGGAGGGCTGTCTGGCATGAATGCCACGTCAGTAAAGTCCTCCCTAAGTGCGGCCTTCTTCGCGGTAAATATTCTTTTGCTCGCGTTATCCATGACCTGTACTATGCGGCGGAGATCTTTGAGGGCTTGGATAGGGGCCCAGTCTACCATCTTGTTTCGCCAGTACAACGAAAAGTTACGCACAAAGAAGGGGACAAACGGACGCAGGAAGAGCAGACGGAGAGTTGTGGATCTGTATGCATCTCAGCAGAAAGGCCGCGCACAAGTATCGGCCGTACCCGAGCATGCGAACCGCATGGATGTATTCATTCTCGCTGTGGGGATTAAGCGCACCGAAGGAATGCCCTAGGCCCCCCTGGCAGACGTACTCCAAGGCGCAACGGGAGACCCATGGGAGGACATCGACCTCTGTTTCAGCTATCATGGACCGTGACTCGGGGATCGCCATGAGTAGTCACAGTATCACGTACACCGGTCAAGATGAAGGTGTGAATCGAGGATCATACACAGCTTGTCTGCGATTGGCTGAATCATGGATGAAAGTGCACGCATATTGGCAATCGAGAACACCGGATTGAGCATTTTGCGTTGCCTCCTGTGTTGTTCGCCTTCGCAACTTGACCCGCTGAAATGGACAGAAGTGTACTCGGCTTACCTAGAGTGGAGATGAGGCCTTGGCCAAAGATGAGGCCATTTCCGCTGTGAGAAAGTTGCGGGAATGAGGGTATGGTATGCATGTGGAGCGAGCGGTCAAAGGACGGTGGTACTTGCGTCAAAGGAGACTAATTCAATAGTTGTGGGGAAGGGTGCCTACATGATGAACATATCGGTCTCTTCATAGATATCCTGATCCTTGACCACAATGTGTTGCAATGCAAGAGGATCGGATATGTACAACTGTTCCGCCTGAGAAGGCGTTCAATATGAACGACAGAGCAGAAAGAATATTTACCCCTAATACAGCGTGAATCTTGACGGCGCCCCCATAAGTGTGTGCGAGATGGAGGTTGTATTCAAAGCCATCCTGGAATATTCTATGATAGTTGCCTAACGACTAGTCAGAAAATGATGGGGACTGGTTGGAAATATTACATAGAGTACGTACCCTTGAGCCAGTGTTCTTTGCTCGGACCGCGGATGTTGGCAAGTAAACTGGGCTTGAGCCGAATACGTCTGATGAGACGCCAGAGGACGAGGACGAGGATGCTGGTCCTGAGGAGATACGGTAGTCTGGAGACCATGCGCTGGTGTGGAAGAAAGACCCAGCGGAAGCATTTTCGTTTTCGCCGAGGAGGCCGGGACTCCAGATATGAACCGCCTCGGCCCTCGAGTGGGTTCTCGCATGCTAAATCAGATACGACAGATCCCCCCGCAGCTATTAGACCATACATGACCCGCACTCGCCTCGCATCCCCTGCACCTCTCTCCCCTCTCCCCCGCGATGCCTCTCTCAAACGACCTTGCCAACCTCATCGGATTCGCTTGCGAGGCCACCCTCTACGGTAACTCACCCTAGTCAGGTCGCTATCTCCCCGCTGACCGCGGCCAACAGGCGCCAATGTCATTCTTTTCCTCGTTTCTATCATTATCGTCACCCAGAGACGTCACCAGACGAACCTCACGCACCCTGTCGTCCTCCTCAACTGTCTCATCTTCCTGTGTTGCACGACCCACTTTGCAATCGAGTTCAATCACTTCTACACCATCTTGGTACATCCCAGTTCCTTGCCTTTCCCCCCCCTCTTTTCTGACCAGTCGTGACAGGAAAAAATCGGTGTCAATGGCTTTGCAAATGAGACTAAACCACTCGTTGGTGCAGACATCCTCATATCCGTCATTGACTTTCTCGGTGACACCCTCCTCATCTACCGCTGCTGGATGCTGTACGCACAAAATCCCCTAGTTGTCATCCTTCCATTCCTTACTGCACTTGGTGGTCTTGGTAATGTTTTATAACTACCTGCATCTCCCATTCTCATTGGTTTTTTTTTTTTGCGCAGCCTGTATCGCTGGCGTCGCGCACTTTGTTATCTCTGTGACACCAACCTCCCCCGCCCCTTCACATGCCATCGTGCCACTTGGCCTCGCGGGCTACTCGCTGCCACTCTGCACCAACGTCCTCGTGACTGCCCTCATCGTCTACCGCATCTGGTCCACCTCATCCACACTCCCAAACACCGCCCAATTCGTCGCACAAGGTGCCTCCCGCCGTGCCATGATGCTCATCATCGAAAGTGGTGTGCTATACCTCCTCGCTCAACTCGTCTACGTCGTCCTTTTTGCGCTCGAGCACCCTGCACAAGCTATCGCTGGCTTGATTGCTGTGCAAATATACGTGCGTATACTCCCCCTAGCACCATCCCTACTCACATCGTAACGCTATCCCCCCAACCAGGGCATCGCGCCAACCCTCATCATCATCCGTGTCGGATTGGGCATCTCTTCAGAACACACCTCCAACACGATCGCCTCCACCCGTATAAAATGGGTCGCCCGGCGTGGCGATGTGTCTGGGACAACCGCAACACGATTCACAGACGGCCTGGGCGCAGAGACGGACATGGAGGACGGGAGCCACATGAAGGACTTTATGTTCAAGGCCGAGACGAGCCTAGCCACTGTCGACGAAATGAAGGACACACGGGACATGCGGTTTGCCCCCTCAGAGAGCCCAGTATAGGCACTATTCACCGGCTTAATGTCGGGAATGAGGAAAAAGAATCGGCATCGCACGACAATCAATGCATTCGGCTCCACAGTCATATGGCTAATGGTACGGCGACGTAGTTATCGATCGTGGAACCTATCTATATCCCTCCCTGTGTGTGTGTATTATCCGCCTTGTATCTGTACGCATGATACCCAGTAGTAATACGATCAGTCCTGCTTCACCATGAAATCAAAATAGGCTTTCGACTTCTTACTGTGACGATGAGAGCATTCTGTATTTATATACCGTAACAAATAGTATGGAGACGGTCGTCTGGGGATAGTAGGTGGACATGTAGCAAATAGTGGTGTAACGAATAGTCGCGAGACAAGGTGTACAGGTTGTGCCAACATACTGTAACGATGAGATAAGGGGTAGAACGTAATCTACATGCTCTCAAGCTTCGATGATCACCCAAGGCGAGCTACTACATCATTACAGTTGAACTACTACGCATACATATAGAGCTGCAATCAAGCGGTATACTAGTAAGTCCTATAATTTACTGCGAGTGTACAGAACCTCATAACACGAGGCACAGATACAAGTACGGCCAGAGTCCCGATAAATAGATGCAGTACGAAGCGGTGATGCGGAACAGTCGGCGCTCAGCGCTCCTGACTCGCCGTCTACGATTAGACGTACGATACCTTAGATCCGCAGGGACCGGATGCGATGAGACGGGGCGTCAGAAGAACGTAACAAAAGCACATTACCCGTTCGTGTGACAATTCAACGTTCAGCTTTCATTCCCATCATGCCCGTCTTCGAACGGCAAACTTGGATTCTCCAGCATATACCTCCTCAGTTTGGTCCAATCTTTACACCGATGGACCGCACCGACCCCGTTCGCCGTGTGATGCCAGCTCCCATCCGACGCCATCTGCGGGATATCCGGCTCGAGCGTCGTGTCCGCATGGCATAGCAGTATCTGCCTCAGGTATCGCAGACAATGCTGGATGTGTTGTGCGGCATGCGTTCGGTTGACGAGGTACCCGACACGGATGACGTCCAGGCAGTGGAACTGGTGGTAGAGGGAGACGACGAACGTGCGGTTGTGCGGACCTACGCGGGCGAACCCGTCTGAGGGGAAGAGCGTGCCCCATTCGTTGTCGTTCCATAGGTCAAAGTACGGATGCCCGTCTTCGAGCATGAGGCCTACTTCGGGCAGCTCTAGTGGGAGTTGTGTGGGGTGGTCATCTCCGATCCAGGCTATAATATGGAGTATTCCAGACAAATTAGTTGAGTTCGGAGGTAGTTAGAATGAGGAAGGCTCACTGTACTCGCGAGGAGCTGGAGGAAGGATGGTGCTGATGACGGATATACTGTACAGTGTGAATATGACATTGACGAAGGTGACGAAGGAGAGAACGCCGAGGCAGATGAGAGCAAGGCTCCTACTTGAGGCACTTGTCGAGAACCAATGTCTCGTCATGTTTTGTGGTCTATGCAAGTTCAAGGGGGTATCTATCCCAGTGGTGGTACAAGGTAAATAAGGAGATATAGTAGGGATTCAGCGGTGTCGGTAGGAACAACTCCAGCATAAAGCTATGCACGGAGGAGTCAGAAGCGGGTAAAAGGCACTTGCCCATCATGGGCGGCAGCAGCAGGCACTGTTGTTGTTAGCCGCAAAGTGACAAACACCGCCCCAGTGGCCCCCTCACCCTCAAGTCCTTTATGATGGTACATCCTTGGCAACAACCCACTCAATCCCACTGGTCGTACAATATACCATAGCCCCTGTGGCCCGAGGTCAGACATTACCTCCATCATACAGGAACCCAGCTCATTGCATCAGCATAGATGAACAACAACGGATATACAGCTCTTAACCAGAAGGCAGAGGTCGATACATCGATCGAGAAGGACTACCTTCAGCAGGGCACTGGTTCTTCACCCGCCAGAAATGGAGACGAGCTCGCTGGAGGCAGTTCAGTACACAGTTACATCTTCTCGCCTCAGTGCATCTACATTGCATTGATCGTTCTCCTCATTATCAACGCCCTCTGCCTCTTTGCGACTATGCGGCAGCTCTCTCTTGCCGCGCAGGTCCTGAAACCGTTCTTGGATGGTCGTGATCCTTTCTTCGAGGCCCGCAATTTGCCTCGCCCAGACCAGTATGATGGACTCTGAGGCTGATGACGATGGCGATACACTCTGGCTTTCATAATTCCTTTTCGTCAATGTGAGACGAATTGCCGATGTATGTATATATATACTTGGCAGCGTTCATTGTATTGTTACTTGAATTTCATCTCGTTTCAGCTGCATGGATGCTCATACTCGCGAACCCGTCCTGTGGAGTGTCTCCATTCCTTAACACATGCGTCCGTAGTGGTATTCGGAAAAATGCTTCTGTGCAGTAAGTCGAGAAATTTACAGGCTGACTACTAAGGCGCCAATACAGTCATAGTGAGCCAGAGAAGGCAGAGGCGGTACGGCTGAGACAACCGCACTCGGCCCCCATGGTAAAGGGAGCACTGGTCGACATCGCATTCCTAGTCAAGTTGGAATTGAGTCGTGCCGCGGATCCGGAATTGGTGTGTTGTCAGCCCTCGAGGGGATCTTTTGATGGTCGTTGACGTAACGGCCTCGTGCACGAGGACGGCACCTCTCTGCTGCATGCACCAGCACTATATAATCCCTAGCGCAGCATATAATGCACTCAGACCCCTTCTTAGAATTGCGCTGTTTTCCTCACTCGTCCTCGCCTAGCGCACAGACATCTGTTCATCATGTTCGCGAGAGTAACGTTAATCATTGGTGCCATCATTCTCTTCGTGGCATCAACAACACTCGGTGCAGCCATACGGCAACCAGACCTTCAGCGTTATGACGCCATTATGGGTCAGTACACCAAATCCATTGCCCTTCCGTCTCTTACCAGGATTGCAGATGGAACGAACATGCCGTTGCGGAGAACTGGTGTGGAACCACCAAAGGCTGGGGCCATCTGGGAGGACCACACACACCAACATACCCGCGGTGAGGAAGTGGATGTACCACTACCACAGCCCCCCGCCGTCCCTGTCGAGGATGCGGCAGTGCGCAGGGACCAGCACCCAGTTGCTGCCCGTGTCAAGGATGCAATATGGCGAGGCAATGAACACGAGGAGGCGAAAGAGAAGGCGCGGCATGATGCTAGCATAGACCCCGCCAATAAACGCCGCACCCCCGAAGTTGTTTACAGACGACAAGCAAGCAAGAGTGGAATCGGTGCAATCTGGAAGAATAACGTGCATCAGGAGACTGACAAAAAGAGAGGTGGGTTCATATTTCCAAACCTTGTGCAATCAATGCATCTGATGGTATTAAAAATTAAAGCAGCACCTCAGTAGAGAAGCACTCCAGCACCACTCTCCTTTGTGCATGTATAAGGAAACTGAATACCCGAAGATGATCATCCATGGAGTGGAAAACTTTCCTGAGAGGTGTGGATATTTACGTAGCTTCTAGGCTTCTTTGATTAAAACTTGCGGGCTGGCTCGTATTCGCTTCTCTTCTACTTGGACATTTGAATCTACCTATTTTATTATAGACACCCGTTCTAACTGCATAATTATTTATCCCCCACTTTCATTACAACCGATACTGTCAAGTCAACTCCTCGTCATGTAATTCCCTGTGTTGCAAGTTGACGGTTTGTGAACCTCAGCGTCAGAATCTTGATCCGTCTGTAATATGCTGACATTCAAAGAGTTATTTTTGGCTGAGAAGATGCGCGTGCGTTGCCTCTACTCGCGCGACCGAACTGTGTGCTGCATGGCTGTCTGATGCCTTCTGAATTCTGCACCTAGTACTGCGTCGATTGCACAGCCTACGTCAAGGAGTTCTGCCTATTAAGTTAATAGCCCGAGCATCTTTTGATGACAGCCTATGACAGCTCATCTCCCGTTCCGTGCAAGTTACATTCATTACAGCACCTGAAGCAAAGGGCCTTGCCCCGGGGACAAGTTATGTCACTGTCTTTCGGAATAGGCCTTATCCATGTGGATTCGGCAACAGATTGTCGGTCTTAGGTGTTGTGTTCTCTTCCATGTTGGAGAAAGATGTCCAGCTGCGAAAAAAAAACGGTGGTCAGACATCTAATTCAGCGCTCACATACATATTAGGGAACTCCTGAGGCAAAACATATCATCCCCAAATGTGGCGAACACCCCATGAACCAGGAACCCGCGTGATGCGGTATCATCGGTTATACCATCATGATGGCGGAAGGCGGAACACCAATCCATCACAATAGCGGTGAAGAGGATGCGATAGTATCATTCAATGGGGTGCCAGCCTGACTGCCAGTGCTGGTTGTCGTGCTACCATCAAACATAAGATTCCTATGGAGGTCGGGACTCGGGACTGTCGCGCTAAGACGGAAGCCAGCCATTGACCATATATAGTCAACTTTCACACCAGGACTCCGGATACTGCGTGATGTAGGATATGATATTGTTAATAAAA
>Ga0307518_10000946_pt1 | contig 21631 bp, 8 predicted proteins | sample 25_EM_MG_FD_203889 | JGI IMG/M metagenome (GOLD analysis project Ga0307518, IMG submission 203889) | Populus trichocarpa ectomycorrhiza microbial communities from riparian zone in the Pacific Northwest, United States - 25_EM | ecosystem: Host-associated > Plants > Roots > Unclassified | place...
CTTTATTTATATTCTCTACAAGAATCACAAAAAACATAACAATTTCACTCATTTAAGTAAACGTAATATGCTCTAGTAGCCATGACAGAATTATTGCTGAGCACAGTTGATTCTAATAGCTCAAATTGAATATCCTTCAAATCTATTCAGCAGATGCTATGGTTCTGCATGGCTGAAATGACACCGAGTATTTTAGCAGTTGGACCATTCTGTTGCTAGACTAAACAGATGATCCCACTGCCAGTAGCGGGGGTGGCATTTTACTTCCAACTGATTGTTTTGAGAAAATTGCGTTGCCCCCTTTATATAAAACCCCGATAATTCTTACAGCATCATAATTAGATCAGCTGTAATTAAGGATGGAAAGAGCATCCACTATGTCCAGATTGTGCCTTCAGCATTAAATAAATGTTCAAAAATGCAGGTATCTAAGAGAACAGAAAGATAGAAGCAAGCAAATTGTGTGATAGAGTGAAGGAATGTTCACACCAACCAAATATATTGACTCCAAAATGAGCATAGATCGGAGAGAAGAACCCATCCACAAGACTAATAAACCACCAAGTGATGCGGACTGTGATGGCTACAGGAAGCAGGATGCCACTGCAAAAGCAAAGCAAATTATTGTTATTCACCAAGGAAATAAAAATTTTATGAATTGTATCAAGAAACCTCCAAAGGATATGCGGAACCATGTGATAATGTGAAGCGTTAATATCTACAGTTCTTGATTGTAGTTGAAGGCTTACAGTATGACATGTATGCACAGAGATAGTCCATGGATATGACATTTGACTTAGCATGAAAACCTTGAATCGTGCAAATATTTCATGACTCGCCAGCACTGCAATCATTGAGTTTGGAATACAATTCACGACTTAATTTGCAAAGACTGGCACTCAAGCAAGAATGCAGGGGACTAGACGAGATAAATTCGTGAGGGAAGACCAAGAAAGTAACCATATATATTCCAGATAGTTACAGAATTAGCAGAATGGAAGACAAACAGATTCCTTCCCGCCATATTATTGATTTATAATGTCTTGTATCGCTCGAGAGAGTGAAGAAAATTTCCACACAACCGGTGAGGACTGCGAGAATGAGAATACAGATGCAAGTGCTGAGAATTCTATGCACTCGGCAAAACTCTAAGACACTGTCATTTACGTAGCCTGGGAAAATTCAATGCCATTTCTTTCCAAGACAGTGTCTTAGAAGCAGATTCAGAGGAAGAATTAGAGCCTCTTCCTTTGGTAATGATATTCTTAATATTTTTATCAGGATCTTGAATGGGTTTCAAACGCTCAAGATCCCTGTCTCTCGTTGTCATTTCTCTCTGTTTTTTCTCCTCTTGATTCTCCTCTCCCTTGCAAGCAGAGAATAAAGAATGCGGCCTCTTTCTAAAGAACCTGCATAGACACGCGGGAGTTTTAACTGCCTCGAATAAACAATTGCTGGCTCCAAACTGGGCTTCAAATTTCGATCAACGCCATATGTCCCAACTGTAATTGTAATTCTTATAATTACATTTACAATTATAATTATAAGAAAAACTAAAACGGATTTTTTCATGTGCAGAAACATTGTACACCCATACATGGTGTACTGTGGATTGAATGTTCATCCACAGTGCGTTTTCTTATTGTTGATTGGGCACAGAAATGTACGGTTTAGTCCCCTTATATTTGCTTTTTTCTTCTGATCTCTCTAATTTTAGGTGTTTGCATTAAAGGTACAAAACTTCATTTTTATTGCATTTCAATCCTAAATGTTGGGAGACAAGAGATAAATTTTTCGGAAGAATGGAATCCAGTCATAAAAGAAGCCGAACTTGGTGTGATTTTGTTCATTGACCATGCTGAAAAAACTTGATTGAAATGAGAGATGATAATGAGTATCCGTAGGTTAGATTTTTTGATATTCATACATTACTCATTATCTATAGGGTAAGAAATTAAAATATTCATAAAATATTCATCGGGTTAGTATATATTTGAAGTATGTATATATATATATTAAATGATAAAATGATAAATATTATACGTGTTTTATATTCATATTAAGATATGTATGTATCATAGTGAATTAAAAAAATGTAAATGTTCTATAAATATATCTATATAATAAAAATATATATTTTGGGTTGAGTTTCAGACAAGTTAAGTTTTTGATAAGGTTTGATAATATCCATATTTTATCCATTATCTTTCAAGTAAGATAATAATTTAAAAAATACTTATCTATTCGGATCGGATCGATATTCATCGAATTCATATTAAATTGTTATTCATAATTCAAATTTTAAAATTTTATTTTTGATTTGATTTAATTTTGAGTTTTTAAACTGATGAATATTTTAGAGTTGAAATTGGTGTTATTAAATTTCATATAATTTTAGAGTTTTTTTTTTGTACTGAAAATTTATTGAAATTTAAATTTTAAGGTCCAAAATATTTCGATCCCTGTTTTTTATTACTCTATGAGATGGTCAGAATTTGTTAAAGGAGATGATAGGTATTGTTGTGAGAAGTTTGAGATAATTTCATCCTTAATCATCTCTTCGTCCATCAAATACAAATAAATCACCGAATATGATACAGAATATAAGAGGATAAAAACACTTTCCTCTTCAGCCACTCACCCCAACTCCAATGAAAAATGGACTATTTCAGAACCTAGAACGGAGCCAAAGAGCTCAAGTCCAAGGACAATCAAGCAAAACATGCAGTGTGTGAGAGGCTAAATTATAAATGGGTATGAAAATATAAAAAATAAATATGGGGTTGCTTGAACTAGAGGAACTAATTTATTTATTGCTTAAAAATATAGTGACTAAGTTATAATTTACTCGAACTATAAGATTGACAAATCTGCTAAGCGAAACAAGAAACAGTAATTGAATTGGCAGCTCGAAATCTTTGATGAACAAGAAAAGAGATGATAACAAGGTCGAAACTGGTGGAGCAATTGAGAGAGAGAGAGAGAGAGGGAGTGCCAGATCCGATCCCAACACAAGCATTCTTCTCTCACCATCTTTTCTCCTAAACCCCCATCTCGTCCTGGTATTTACTCTCTTTATTCCCTTTGTTTTCAAATGTTTATGATTATTGTCTAAGCTTTTTATATTTTTGATTAATTTTTAATGCCCCAGTTTGTTTTTATAGTAGAATAGTAATTAGGATTTGTAAATTATGATTATTTTTCATTAGGAGAATACTGATTGGAAACTGTAGTCTTTGTAGTTTCTTAGTTAGTATTGCTATTATTGTGAAACAGAGAATTTTGGAAATTTATTTACACAGTGTATTAGTTGAATATAGAGACAAGTTTTAGTTTTGAAACAATTTCGTCGAGAAGTACAGACCTGAACAGGCTTTGATAATGGTGTAGACTGTAGACATTGTATGTCAAGTGTGCAAAACCCTTTTTCAGGGTTATATATATCGAGATCGAGCATTTTGAAATAATTGTATTTTAAGCTTTTGCAATATGTAGTTGTAATCGACAATTGAGAAGTCTTCAACTTTTATTGAAGCAGCTTTTAGTTTTTCTTTTGATTTTGTGGAGAGCGAAGGTTGTGTTCTATCCAAATAGACTTGAATCTTTTATATAAAAATGGTATTTGATTTAGTTACTAAATCATGGAATTAGTGAATCGTGTTCTTGATACCAAAGTTGTTATTTTTCATTCTTTTGACTTCTCTTCAAAAGTTGAAATTGTCGTGCTCCATGCTGTAAAGATTTAAAGATCACACAGAAGATATCATAGGGAGGAAAATTGTATGAAATTAGTTATAATACATTTTCGTGGTATGATGCTTTCTGCTTGTCTATTTTTTGTTATCAAACTGTTGTTCAAAATGAACAAGACTTTGCACTATTCTTTAAAGAATGAAAGCATGGCTGAAACTACTTGGGCTCAGAGTTCCTGTGTGATGCTTGCGTGTGTTGTTTCTTGGAAAGGAAGAATAGTCTTCATTACAAGATGTTGGTTATTTCCTTTACTCTTTTGTAATTAAGACAGAAGTCCTTATGTTTTATTGTCTTCTATCTCGCAAGTTTCCACAGTTATTATTTCTTTCCATGACCACATCCCATCAATTTAGATGATCCCTGAAGTTTTTTTTTTTTTTTTTTTGCCATGTTTCAGGGCTCTGGGGCAAGCCATTAGATAAATACTAGGCAAAAGTTGATCCAGTTACATGCTGTGATACAAAATTGTTGAGCCATACAACTCCAGTCCAAACGAAATTAAAATGAAACAAACCCTGATAATCATTGGCTGTGTAAGAGGCAACCAGATTCTTCTTCAGGGTAAATATTTTTTTGATTTGTTACAGCCTCCTTCATTCAAGTTTCTGCTGCGAATTCAGAGGACTTAAAATTTTTAGGAACTTTCTGTAATTATATATGTCATCACAACTTATGATTGCAACCTTATTGGTTTCCTGTTAGCTGCTAAGTGTATTAGATATCACTGTGTGTTGCTGACATTAAGTGTAAAATCTTCCCTTAATTTCATGCAGGGCTGATGTCACTGTAGCAATCTTTTGGGCCTTAACATTAAGCATGCTTGTCATATCATCTTACAAGGCACTTTATTTCCGATATTTCTGGCTTTTGTTTCTCATAATATGTCTTGCAATTTTTCTTCCCGTACATCTGAGAAGTTCAAGGGCCCAGAATAGGGAGAGAAGATTGTTATTGCCTTTGTCCACGTGAACATGCTATGGCATTGAAGCATTTCAACCATAGAGCTTTGTAATTGGAACTTATCGTTCACATTTGATTCCTGTGGCTTATTGGAAAAAATTATAAAACTCGGAGCACTGATCTTGGTCAACCCAGATTTGTCCTGCCCTCTCAGATAGATGGTATGATTCTTTTGTTTATCCTTCATAACCATACACAGAAGCTATGAGATTTTTCATAACACCTTTTTTTAACAAATGTGAAACTCTATACATCTGAGCAAAGTTTAGGAGCAGTTACCTGTTAATCTTTTGAGTAGTTACATTGTAAATTTAGTCCTGTTCGAAAAAACTATCACAGCATGCTGTCAAGATTACTGTGTTGTAATAAGCTATTTACATGAAATAGAAAAAGGCATAATAGACTGTCTCTTTCTCTCACTCTCTCTCCCTCTCTCGCTCATTTCAAGATTGTCAATAAGCTTGAATCTAGAATACTCCAAGGCTGTTCCTTGCTTTATTATTTAAGCCAAATCCCTAGGCTTTCAAACGAATAGGAGGGAGGAACTGGCATTGGGTACTCGTAGCTATGGGTGCAAGTAGGTACTGGGACCCAAACTGATCTGAATTGGACTGACCGCAACTTGGTTCTTCAGTTTGGGTCTGGATTGGTATTTTCTAAGCTTGTGTCAGTTCTTGGGTAGGCATATTGGGCAATCCTAACTTTATCTTAAATTAACGCCATGTGTTTAATTTATATCAGATTGAACCTTATGATAATGAGTTTGGCACACTGGATACCTGTTGTGGACATCTTATGCGACAACTCATGTGACTTGTCCATCAATTCCCCTCCCCCACCTCTCATGCTCATTTCAAGATTGTGGCAGGTCTATTTATCAACAGCCAATTAGGACCACTATTAATTGTCTTTCCTTCCTATTTCCTCTATCTTGTACTCTCCTCCTCTCGAGACAATTGTCCCTTTTTTTTTATATTGGTGTTTATGTCAAGGTTGTGGAATGAAACTGATAAATTAATATAAGAATCTGGAAACTTTAGCATCTGGATGGAAATTGTTCAAAGAATGGTTGATGATACTCAAAAGTTTTTGATTGCTTTTGAGTCAATGGATTGCAAAAGGAGGGAATTGTTGGATTAGGAAGGAAATAGAACTTTGAACTGATTATTACCAATTTAATCTGGGTTCACATTGTTACAGACAAGAGCTTGTTTCAGTTCTGAGTCCATTTTATTGGAGGTTTTAGTGCGGTTTATTTGTCCAAAAACCTCTGGCAGATGTTACCTGCAACCTCAGGACGGGATCCAATAAAAAAACATAATAGGTAGAATTCATCTTGTGAAGCGACTTCTTGATGCTGTTTTCGCATCCTTCTTCATGTTGGATTTTTGGTGTTCTTGCTGTTCCCTTCCCCTATGACAGAACCTCCCCCTACCCCAAAAGCCCTTTCTTTTCTAGTATGCTACTTGAGGAATACTTGGTGCAATGTTAGAGGCCCAACTAAAGGTGTTAAAGCAGTGATAGTAGAGTCCTTCATATATATTCATGGGACTTTTGAGTATTCATATGTATAAGGATAATTTGTAGAATACAGCTCATGTGGTATTACTTTTTTTCTATAATTTGGAAGATAATGTCTAGACCATGTTAGTAAATATGAAACCATTCAGTTTGAAAAGTTTTATGTTGTTATCAAATGCAAGTGCGAAGGAGCATATTAACTTTGGTACTTTCTTTTCTGATTTTTAATGAACAGGTGAAATATTGGGTACTTTGATTGTTTTCATATGCTTTTACTGTGCCAAAAAAATCGAATTGTTTACCAAGCATTAGGGTTTAAATGTTGTCGATACTTTTGCTTCAAAGTCTTGTTTACGGTTTGAATCGGTTTTATTAATTATGTAACATTTTTTGTGCTTAGACCATTAACCACTGTCTCAATTCAATCCGGTCACATGATATTGTATAAATATTAACTCCTTTTGCTCTCGTCGATACTTTTGCTTCAAAGTCGTGTTTACTGTTTGAATCGGTTTTATTAATTATGCTACATTTTTTGTGCTTAGACCATTAACCACTGTCTCAATTCAACCCTGTCACATGATATTGTACAAATATTAACTCCTTTTGCTCTCGTCGATGCTTTTGCTTCAAAGCCGTGTTTAGTGTTTGAGTCGGTTTTATTAATTATGCTACATTTCTTGTGCTTAGACCATTAACCACTGTCTCAATTCAATCCTGTCACATGCTATTGTATAAATATTAACTCCTTTTGCTCTGTTTTAAATCAATTGAACAAAAACTAGATGGAATATAAGAAGCATAATTGGCATTGAAAGAATAAAGTAGGTGTGTCTGTGCCTGTATAGTTTTCGTGGTCTTCAAACCAATGCTCTCATGGTCCCCCAGGGGACCATTCTGGTCTGTTTCCTCAAACATGACTCAGGATACCAGTTGTCATGAGCTAGGGAAGAGGAAAGTAGGAGAATAACATGAAATGGTGATGTTGATGGGCTGCATACAGGCGACATGATTACTCTTAATTAATGAGTATATGGCCCCAACATGCCTCACGAAGGAATGCAGGGGACCGTCTTCTCTTGGCCTGCATATGAATATGATCAATGTCCATAAATGATTGTTTCATCACACCACTTCAATTTTCTGATATTTTCCTGTATGGTGCTTTTAGTTGAATCCCAATAATGTCTATCAATGATTCATCGGGTCTCTTGTTCATTTTTCTAACCATAGGTTGATTAATAGACAGCGTGGAGTGTGGATCATCACTAGTTGCTCTCTCTGAATTTTTAGCTATTAGCTCTCCACCTTAACTTCGAGTTACCATGTGATAATTCTGATTGGATAACTGGCAGGTTTTGTGCTTCTATTTGCCAACTGTGTGGGTTAGGTCTCACATTTTTGGATAAAAAGTAGCGAGGAGCTACCTTTTGAATGCAGGATATTGTAGTCGTCAATGGTATAAATATATTATGCATACTAGTGGCTCATTATGATAGGATCTGTCAGCTTTCATTGCTGCATACTAATGGCGCATGGGATCTGTTCTGTTTGTCAAAAAGTTGATGTTAGTGGAACCAGAAAGTACCTTTGTAAAACATGCTGTTTGCATGAACCGCAGTTTCTTCCACTATAGATTACATGGATGATTTTTCTTTCCTTTTCACCCCGCATTGAGATAATGTAATGTTGCAGTCGGTGAGAAGAAGTGATTAAGGTGTGCTTGGCAGGTAATGATGGCCATGATTTGGTTGGAAGTGAGGGATTCGTGCTTGCGCAATAATGTGGCCATGCTAGGGTTTTGTTTTGATGTCTAGATTTTCCAAAAATCATGGATTAGTCTGCTTCTATGAACCACGCACGCCCTCAGGAATTATTTGTAGGACACGTATATCATTAAACCTTCCTCTTTGACACTTGCATCCAAGATTCGCGTGCAATAAAATCCAAAATCCAGGAAAAAGGTGATGAAGGATTTTGCGGGAAACATGCTGCTGATCTTATATAATCCCTGGGTCTCTCTATCTTTTATCGAGTCTCTTATCAGTTTTGAGATGTTGATTGGAGATCTATCCAGAGAACAGGAAAACACTGTTCTATGAGTCATCTTTTCAATCCAAATTAGGTTTATTTGCCGCAAAATCGCTAGGCTAGCTTCGCTTTTATTCGCTGATAAGACAAGGCAATATATTCTCACTTTTGCCTCAAAGGCCTATATTCTCGGCCAATCAATCAATACTCTTCCACTAAGTCCAAATAATTGGAAAATTTAAATATTTTTTAAGGTTCACATTTGTCCTTGTGCCATCATGAAGCCTTTAATTCCTGTGCTAAAATATTATTGATTAGGCATAATATCAATTGATGCAGGGGCTGCGCTAAGGGCAAGTGATGCTGTGTGATGCAATGCATGATGGATTCTAGCCATCCATGTGAATCACACAAATACAAGTGAAGATTTGCATGCATGGTTCTGTCTTGGCAGAATCCTGGATGCAAGAAAATATCAGCTTCGCATTAAACTAACATTTGTCGGTGGGTGATTGCTGTCTTAATGCGACACGGCCGAAAGCCGAAAGGAAAGGGAGCCCTACTGGGTTTTTTCACAGCCAAATAAAAATGGCCAGATTTGTTCCGTTCTTTTATGTTCAAAGTTAAAACTTTAGATGTTTCGCTTTCGATGTTCAGGAAAGCTTTTAGTACACTGGAAAGTGAGACGTCAGAGTATTTTATCACTCTGTAAACCGTTCACTGTCCGGGAAGGCCACACTAGAATATTTGCTTGCCCTTGGGCAGGGCTGCCCTTGTTTGACTTCTCTTGCCTGCCGCATTTTGTAGGCCTGTGTTTCCTTGGTTCTTGCGAGTTGCTAAAGGAAAAGCTACCATTTTTTACCAGTAGAAGGTAAGGTAGCACGCACCACGTGATTCTCAAGCCACCACCAAACCAGCAGGATGGACGTTGCTTTTATTATTATTGAACCTCCCAAGAAAATGTCGTCCAGTCATTGTTGTGCTTTACTTGCTACTTGTATCACCGCGACATGAGCTTATAGGGAGGTTCTTCCACCGCCTGTGGCCACCTGACTGGCGCAAGCAGCCGTTACGTGCATGTCCTGACTGTTCCATCTAAAACCACAAGTGGTGTATATACATGCCGGTCTGCTAGCGTATACAGGCAACGTCTGGTCTAGATGGAACAGCTGTGACAGATGCGATTACTCCCTGCAATCCCTTTGGTCATTAATTTACCGCACAATTCATAAAGGTTTCACATTGTTTAATCTTGCAAATCAAGAGAGACAGGGCTAGCTTGAGTTTGAGTCCCATTTAAGCATTACACGGCAATAAACCTCAACCCTAAAGTATTTGGGTCAACTCTGCACATACCTTTTGCTTCATTTATACTATTTTATCTCATGAACTAGCTAAAGTTAAGGAATTACTACGAGAGTAAACGATCCATTTCGAGTGCTTTAATGACCCAACCATTACAATAACTGATTGTTCTTAAGATGTTTAGCTTTGTTATGTCAGCATGGCCCTGCGTTAAGCCAGGAGAAGGACAAGGAGTGTTATTATTACGAGAAACACCATGATTTAGAGAGGCCCTCCAAGATCCACTTGGCTGCTGCCAAATGAAATGGAGAGAAAGACCATGCACACAAAGGCTAGAGACACTGGTCAAAGATTGTGACTTCGTTGTTTTTTTTTCCTCCTTCCTCACAGGTAGAGCCCAGATTGCCATCATTTCCCTTGGAAAATCATTGAGCATCGTGCGGCCACGTTTTCTGCTATACCCGCGCGTGGGCAATGATTGAGGTCTCTCTGTTTGCGCAATCAAGATGGAGTTTGATGTTGAGAGATGGAACCCTTCACCAATAAAAGAGAAAGCATTCAAGAAGGAGGTTACTGATTCAGATATCCCTTCTCCACAGAAAAAAGAAGATTTTAATAATTAAATGTGATTTTTATTTATTAATTAAACACAATTAATTTATTTGTACTATGTTGTTGGTTGTTGTATCCACTAGTCGGAAATCAGAATAGTATACAAAGTCTTTTTACTCCAAAATTTACTCCCAAAAAAAAATGTTTTTTTTTTAAATAAAATAATATACACTCACCGAAATCCTACAAACTATTCAAAATGCATTGTCAGCATGCATGCATGGAACACGGGCATCCAAGGTCAACAAAAGCTTCTCGATTTTTCTTCGAATATATCTTAATAGCAACAAGCTAAAAATATTTTCAATGACCATATAATAGTTTTTTGTTTTTTCTTTTATATATATTGGCATGCTTGGGATTGTGGTTTTTCACTTAAAAATACATCAAAATAATTTTTTTAGAAAAAAAATTATTTTTAAGAACAGTACATCAAAATAATTTGAAAATACTAAAAAATATTTATTTAAAGCAAAGAAAAAAAATAAAAAAATTTTAAATTATTTTAAAAGCGCTTTTAAAATGCAAAAACAAGTGGAATGATAGTTATTGTCAAAGAACCAACTCAACCCAAAAGCTTAAGCTGTTAGGTGAGGTCTCAACATATAATTTATATTATTCTCTAACACACCCCCTCAAGTGAAAGCCCTTTGGGTTTGAAACTTGCACAGACTCATATTACCTTGTGCTTAATTTTTATCAAATAAATGAGGATAGTGAGATTCGAACTCGTGACCGCTTGGTCATCAAGGCTCTGATACCATGTCAAAGAACCAACTCAACCCAAAAGCTTAAGCTGTTAGGTGAGGTCTCAAGATATGATTTATATTATTATCTAACAGTTATTTTTACAAACTTTTTTTTATGCCTCTTTTTTATTGATGAGAATTATATTTACATGTTGATCGTGTGCCCTGCTTTGTTATTATATTATTCATGGTTTATACTTAGCAAGGTTAATTATATCACCCAAATTAACAAATATAAAAAATTCAACTCAAGAAATTTGTAGTTCATTGACCGTAAGAACACATGGTACACACATACTTACTGCTTTATACTTTATCCGTACACCAGCCTGTCGTCATGGCATGCGTGAAATGTCCTCTCTTACAGAAAAATTAAAATTGATTGGGCAAATCTCTTACGTACACGTGTCACAGAGAAATCATTTGACACTTGGGCACATGGGAACCACGTACCAGATATTTACCCTTGGACCGTGTATTTAGAGTTTTTTTTTAAAATAGCATAGTCAACAAAAATATTTTATGAACTAATATAGCTGGGTAATTTCTTTGAGATATAGCATAGTTTTTTCGATTGTTTTATTAAAAATGGTGCAATAACTTCAAATAAAATAAAATAAATTGTGTTAATCCCATCAAAAACATTTTTAAATTTTATTATTATTTTAATAGGTTACGTTAATAGAACTAGCTAAACCAGTATAATTTTTTCTGCTGAATTAATATGTAAAATGTTTTTTCTTGCCGTGGTATTTTCAAAAAAAAAAAAAAACTTGAGTTTTTAATGTCAAGAGTAGCAGCTATTAATTGTGTTTATGTGTACTGGCGCTATAGCTGACCTTATCCAACGCCAGAAGCTATTCCAGGTAAAGTGGCAATCTTCAAATTATTTTCTATTTTCCAATTGGGTTTCAAAAGTTCATCAATTCTTCAATCTATTTTAAAGATAAGTTCAGATCCTATTTATTTTTGTATTTTAAAAATATTTTTTAAAAAAATTATTTTTTTATTTTTAATTAATATTTTTTAGTGTTTTTAAATCATTTTGATATATTAATATCAAAAATAATTTTTAAAAAATAAAAAAATATTATTTTAATATATTTTTAAATAAAAAATACTTTAAAAAATAACCTAACTATATTTCTTTTAATATAAACTTCTTATGATATAAGCGATAATGTTGGGTTTCGAAAAAAAGTTTGACTTTCTTATTTAATGAAAAATTTAATGTCTTAGATGGGAGAAAATGGCTGCAAATATTTGAACGATCGAGGAAAAAACTTGAGGAAATCAATTGAAATTATTTACATATTGTCTGGAGTTCTCCACCTAGCTAATCTAGAGGAGACTGACATGGACAAAAGAAAGCCCCCAAGTCTTATCATTTTGACTTGTTCCTTCATGGAAATGATGCTCCTCGACTTGTACATGCTTTTTCAACAATAAAAAATGTTTTTATTATTGTTGTTATTATTATTATTATTATTAAAGCGAACGATCCCACTAAAGAGAACTCTGCCCGAGAATGTTATCAATATCCCTGCAGGCCGTTGTCATGGTGGTGGCTTGATGACCACACCCATACAGGAGAAAAAACGCAAACCAGAGTTATTTGTGTTCAACATGCTGGACTGGATTTGTATGGTCTGGTTTGTTTTTTATTTAGAAATATATTATTTTAATATATTTTTATTTTTAAAAAATATTAATTTAAAGCAAGAACAAAAATATATTTTTAAAACATAAAAATAAAATGATGAATGCGTAAAATCAACAGGCATTGTCTCGTTGCTTGATATATTTTCTCCTCGACTCTTTCGGCCGTTTCTTGCAAGATCTCCTAGGCTAATCATACCGGGCTGTAAAGGCCCTACCTGCCTCCATTGCCAACTTTCAAGTTTCAACCTCCTTGCTTAAAGTAATTAATGGCTGGTGTCGGTGTTTGTATTAGAATTTTAAAAGAAATTAGCCCCTTCTCTCGTTCGTCTTGTCACCTACACGTGTGATTTTGCCACTTGTAAGATACCCAGTATGGGCTTATGGCAGCAATGATTGGCAGTGCTGGCCACCCGCACGGGTGATGGCTTTTGTTTTGTTTGTTTGTTTGTTTGTTTGGTTTTTTGATGATTAGATAGATTAATGTAGTTGTTGTTATACTAGTACAAATCTATAAAATGATAAATACAATAATGCTATTGGGCCACGTCCCCTTCTTTAGAACCTTTTATATCGTGGCTTAGATCTGGTAAGTACGCTTTTAGATCTGTGCTCGGCTTAATACAACGAGGAAATGGTCTTCTGTTGGAGAAAGAAAAATAAAATAAGCAAATGCTACGTTGTTAAACTACTTCTGTCCTCCTTTTATCTAGAGTTTTTGAATTCAAACATTTTGACTGCACCCAGGCTAAACGAGTGGAAGCTTTTTGGTTTTTAGCCCATTAAAAAAAACAAAAAATACAACATTTCATAAAATATTTTAAAAAATAACCTCGTTTAATAATTTACAAGCATTATTTACAACACACGAGTTGCAAGTCTTATATGTGACTCCAAACGAATTAAAATCTTAGCCCTCATTTTCTTCCCTTTCTTTCCCCATTTCTCTCTTCCTCCTCCAGTGCCTCTCTTTCCCGTCACGATTCACCGTGCACCACCTTTATCTCCCTCTCTCCCCACAGTGAAACACCTACATGTAACACTTGACACCCCCCCTCTCTCTCTCTCCACGATGAAGAAGACCCTCCTCTCACCAGCATCTTTCTCTTGGATCTCGACCGCCACCATCCGTCACATGAAAGATTATGCAAAATGAGGCTAGTCTAATTTGTTATGTTGTTCTACTCATTTGTAATGGTGGAAGTGTAATTAAATATTTGTGTTTGCCAACGTTAATGGGATGAATATTCTAAAACTATACTTGAATAGTAGATTTGGACTAGAAAGATTCTCTAGTATGGAGTTCACTTAGGTGTCAAATAACTCTCAAAAGACCACATAGGCATTACAGGTTGTCGATTCTTCTAGTTTAGATGATAATGAAAGGAACCAAATGTCAGCACAATAAATTATTATTATGAAAGCTTGGTTGGATACGAAATTTTCTCCATACTATTATGGAGAATCCAACCAAGTGACAATAAAGATGATCATCATATTGATAGAGTTGAGGAAGATGAGTTAGTTGAGTCTCTAAACCAACACACGACACCTCCCGCTTTTAAATTTTAGCATGTGAGTGTGTATGCCAACATGTATGTAATGGTTGCCCTTTGATTTGTAGGCATTTAGGCTTATCGAGTGATGAATTGGAGGTTGGACAAAAATTCAAAAACAAGTCTCATTGTATCACTACAATTAAATGGTGGCATATCAAGAATTCATTGTAGTACACGGTCCACTAGTACACGGTCCAGCATTCAACTAAAACTTATTTGCAACTGGTGTACATCCAGTAACAAACATATAAATGGCATTTACACGGGGGTATCACCAAAGATTTAATTCATTTGAGACATCAAAATCTAAAAGGCTGCACACTTGTCAAAACCCACTTGTTTTGCAATGCCATCATTAGTTTGAATCAGATCTCATTGCTGAGGCGATGTTGAAAATTATGAAACTTGATATAAGTATAAGTGTTGTAAACATTCAAGCTACTGTAATTTAGGATTATGATCATGATGTCTTATATTAGAAGGCATGAGTGGCTAAGCAGAAAATACTAGAGAGGTTGTTTGGTACACACAAAGAGTTCTTTTAGATCTTGCCTAGAATGCTATTAGATATCAAAGATTCAAATTCAGGAAAGATTATCGATTGAGATAATAAAATGGTTGATGATAATTATTTAGAAGAGCATTTTAGGTATTTGATGCTTTAATTGATGAATTTAAATATTATTACCATGTGATTAGTGTTGAAAGCACTCACTTATATGGTAAGTAAAAGGTATAGTTGTTAATTGCAAGTGCTTATAACATAAATAATTAGATTTATTCATTGTATTTTGCTATTGTTGAAGAAGAAATGAATAATAATTGAAGATGGTTTTTAGACTTGCTTCGTTAGTATGTAATTAACGATCGCACTAGGTTATGTATTATATTATATAGACATGTGGTGATTCAAAATTCCATAACACAAATATTTTTTGAGCATGTTAGATATCATCAATATTATTCGCGCCATTTTATCTGTTATTTCAACACTAGGTTAAAAAAATAACGCCTTGAAAAATATATTACATAAGATGAGTATAAATACTTTAAAACATGAGCTTTATAAATTGTATAATGATCTGGTTAAGACAGATGATGTGATCAGAGAATGGCTAGAAATTGAACTTAAAGTGAAATGAGCATTTTCATATGAATATGGTGGTGGTTATTGTTATGGCAACATGATGACCAATTTATCAAAAGTTTTTAATTATGTATTGAATAATGTTTATGACTTGGCTCTAATCGTTATAGTACATATTATATTTTATAGATGTAATAAATATTTTGTTAATCGAAGAGCTACCATTGGAGAATTTTTTAGGTGGTGTGTTATGGCATTTAGTTATCCTAACTAAATTACTTGTTAATTTAACAAAATCTAGAACACATGTTGCAAGTATATTTGATCTTAAAAGGGGGTTAGTTCAAACTAAAACACCCTTAATAGCTGGTGTTTCAAGAGAAGTCTAGGAAACAGTTAGCATTAATGAAGCAATTTGTATTTATGGTAAATGACAATTATATCAACCATGTTCTTATCACATGTTGTACTTTATGAAATGTTAATCACGTGCAATTTATTGATATTTTCTTTACCAATGAATCTTACAAAAATATATATACTTCTTATTCCCGACCCTTATGTGACATGCCATTATGGTTTGTATCTATTACTCTAAATATATATGGATGTTCGGATAGATGAGAACGAATAAGTGTTAAAGGAGAGCAGCTTGTTTGCATAACAAGATGGTATATATATTTATAAGTGTCCATATATATATATATATATATATATATATATATATATATATATATATATATATATATATAGACACTTATAAAATAAATATGGTATATGCGGTCAAAATAGACAATACATATTAATAATTGTATTTGTTTCAAATTATTAACATAAATTATTATATGTTACATTTTTTTATTTAATTATATAGCAATGCTAACAATATGTCTTTACATGATCTTGAGGCAGAGATAATTGAACTAAAAGAGGTTCACATGCTTTTAATAATGTGGACCAACGTGACAACTTGGTTGTGCATTTAGATCGAGATGACATATTAGTTTTATACATGTAGGACTAACATTTTTCCAAATATTTAGGACAGAGAGGTCAGTTGACTAGACTTGGATTAAATAAAAAAACTAATTTTCAAACAAATTTAATTATTTAAAAAATTATGAATAAATTACTTGAACATTCAAGGTGGTGATCATATAAAATCTCATTAGGATGTCGTTATGGAGTTTCATGAGAGTGTTCACTCATTCATTATTGACGTTGGTTTTTATAAGATTAGTCAGTTGTATGGCATATATTTTGACCACGTATTGATTGTGGTGTTGGTTGAGCGATGAAGGAATGAGACATTTGTATATATAACATTTATTATATGATGGTTACTTTTATTATAGATTATGAGTGCTTATTATTATTTTTTATTTATTAGATTCATTTTTTTATCATGGGAGGCTCGAACAAAAGCATCTATTATCCACGAAAGTATCAATAAGATGGCATATGCCCTGACCAACAATTCGCTCAATTTATGTCGTGCTAGACTTAAGGAAGTTAAAGAGGTTGAGCATCACAAAGAAACCTTAGCGGAAGACAAGATCGTTTATCATGAACAGGGACATGCAGTTAGGGAGTTAGGTCCATCCACAAGCATTCCAAACCCGTTTACGAGATGAGATGATTTTGGTGCTGACCCCTACACGAGTGCTACATGTCTGTCCTCGAGTTGGATAAGTTAGGGTGGTGCAGACCCACCCACGAGCGCTCTAAGCCCTTCCACGAGTTGAAGTGATTTTTAGATGTATTTACATTATATGTTTTAATGTTTTAAGAATTATGAATTTAGTTTAAATTTAATAAAATATTATGTTAATTTTTATTTTGTTTGATTATGGATTGTTAATTGTTATATTTAATGAATTGTGACATGTGTGAATTTTTTAATTGTGTTGAAGAGATTAATTGAAGCTTGTGTTTCTGAACTGTGATGTATATGTTGTGTTAGTTTTTTTACGCTGGAGAGTTGAAAGTCTAGAAAAAACTACCTGACTACTTTTTTTTGTTCTCACAAGTAATTCACAAGTAGCAGATAAGGCTTATGACTTATGAAAACTATGTTATTTCCTTAAATATTTTATAGATTGTGATATTTTGCCAAATTTTTTTACTATGCTGGTGTCAAGAAAAGCTAAAATGATTGGTGTTAGTTTGTTGCTGACAGGTGTGCGGTCTTAACAAGTATTTCTATCCATAGATATTGTCTGATGGGGTTTTACGAATGTTCTCGGCCTATTTTTTAGACCAATGTTATGAGCCTATTGAGTTAACATGACTTCTAAAAAGTGAACTAAATGACCCGAATCCAATAGAGAAATATATTAAGAAATACATTTATCTTGTTTTATTTATTAAGAGTAGAATAATATTTTTAATTTAGCCTATATATAATATCTTTGTATTTAGGTTAAAACAAATATTTTAGAATAAACAGATTAATGAGAACTATAGTCTCCTTCTCTCTTATGTTTGTACTTTTTTTGTGTTAATTTGAATTACTTTAACAAAATACATCACATGATGGGCTCGAGGTTAGAAGGATGTGATCTATGCTTGGATCCTATATGTCTAAAAGAGCTTTATAACTCACTAATTCTTTAAGTTTATATGTCTCACAAGTTTGATCTCGTATTTTATATTATGAATTAGGTATTTACATATGTTATATATTTTGAATCTATCAATAAATATCAATGAATTTTAATTATTTGATTTAGATGATAGATAATTTATTATTTTATGTTGTTATCACTTTTATTTATTTATTTAAAAAAAAATGTTATTTCAATGGAAACGGTTTTTGTGATCCCATTAGAAGAAAAGTGGATGTACTCGCGCGCATACACACTCAGTGGGTCCAGTTTTGCGTGACCTTCTAAAAAGAAAAGGCTACATGTAAAGTTGGAAACGGTCCTTCACGTGAAGAGCAATAATGAATGCACGTGGATTTGTAATGGAAACATGATCATGGCACGTACCAGGACAAAAAAAAAATGAAAAAAGAAATAAAATATTAATAGGATTTTTCCAATCATTTTAATCTGGCAGTACCCATTTGGAAATTGCAGTAACTGTTTAGCTTTCTCTCTTGTTTTTCTTTTTTCTCTCTTTTGTATTTTTATAAAGTGATTATTTAGTAAAATATTATAAATAACTACATGGAAATTGTGAAAAAAATATCTCATATAGTCATATTGACAAGGAATTCAAAAAAAGTGATTGAGATTTATATATAAAAATGGGTCCATAACTCTATGTTTTTAAATAAAAAATAATGTCAAATCAATATATAATACTATGTATAGTTTAAGAGAATCTTCAATTCAGATTTCTCTAACAGGTAACTCCAACAAGTAGTCAACAATCAATTGATGAACAAAGGATGGATTCTTATATAGATATTTCAATTTTATTTTCTAGTTAGTCTATTATTATAGCTAGCATGGTATGTTTTTGTATTTAAAATTATATTCGGGTATGTTTTAAAAGTTAATTTGAGTTGAAAAAATATTAAATTAATATTTTTCTAGTTTTTTTTATAATTTTAATGTGTTAATATTATTTTTTAAAAAAAAATACCCTTCATTACAAGACCATGTGAAAAACTAGAAATTTGCGAAATTCTTTTAGGAAACATAACCTTTTGTAATAAAAATTATATAATTATTTTAAAAGTCATTCTGATTGGAGGCTGATGGCAATATAACCCACATCTAGCTGTAGTTTTTATTTCAAAATAAAGCATGAAATTCCAATCAAGTGTGCTCCTCAACTAGTGGGGCCATGGATTGAAGTCTAAATCTCGCCATGATTGGAACAGCTCAAATGAAAATGGTGATCAATAATGGAGATGATTATCAGCTAATGGTCATAATCATCAGACAATTAGTTGAAAGCATGTGTTTGTCCCATGAACAAAAGTTAATGTGCATTGCATGGAATGGTATCTCTGCTTCTGTATTCCTTCGCAGATGACTGCTATAGCGACCTTCATCCTTACAACTCTGCCACCGCCTGCAGATCCGACATAAACGTCATTTTTCGAGATTGACAGATTTTACGATTCCCTTGCTAAATTTCAATCCTGTTTTACGGATTCTTTAATTATTTTCTTGTGTCGATTCAGACATGTCATCTCATTGCGCGCAAATTTCTTACTGCATTTTCAAGAATTCTGAAGAATCCATGCTTGATAGTTAAGTTTTGGTTTTATTGTTTCATCCAAAAGATTTAAGATTTAAAATGGATGGGATTCTATCCTCATTTGCCACCAATCTTTTGGGGTTGCAAGTGGTTTGGACTACAAGATTTTGAGTTAATCTTAATTTATCTGGTGAGGTTTCAATTTTTTTTCCCTTAAAATTTTGATCAAGGAGTGTTTGAAAGTATAATATTAATTGTTTTTTAAAGTATTTATTTTTTATATTAATATATTAAAATAATATAAAAACACTAAAAAATATTAAAAAAATATTTTTAATTTTTATATTCTTGAGTTAAATGATACAGTTCTTCTTTAAATTTGATGTTTTGTTTTAGTTTGAATATATTCAGGATAAGAACTATGAAATAAAATTTAAAAACATCAAAAAATTATAATTTTCTAAATTTATAATGATAGTTGCGATTAACTTTTCTATTTTTGTTTTCCAAAATTTTAAAATGAAGAAGAAAGAAAGAATTCTAAATAATACCACATTAATGATCGTTTAATTTCTTGTTTAATTGAAGTAACACTACATACCAACGATCAGAATTAATTCACTATTCTTAAATGAAACTGAAGAAATTAGTGTGCGGCAACATTATCATCTTTGTGCACTGGAAGAACACATCAAATCGCAAAAAAAAAAAAAAAACATTACATTATAAGTATGTAAATGTTGTGATTTAGCAAGATTTGATGTGTTCTTCCCAGCAGCAAAGTCAAGGTACAAAACTCAAATTGAGGCCTGGTTAATTCTTTTCCTTTTTTTCAGTTGCTTACTATTTCTTTAAAGAATGAAAGCAATTTCAGGCCTGTTTTGGGTGAAGGAAAATGCCTTTAATATGCTATAAAGTTAATAAAATAATATTTTTTTAATTTCATCAAACAACTTAACTTTTCAGATTAAAATATATATTTTACATGACACCTTTCCAAATACTTCGTTTATCAATTAAGAAATTAGTAGAAAATAATATAAATTATATCATGAGAGAGAATAATATCATGAGATCTCACCTAACAGCTTAAGTTATTGAGTTGAGATGGTTCTTTAACCGATATAAAAATTTAAAAAACATAACCATAACATAAGTAAACAAAAATATGCCATTCTCTCTTGTGCAGCACAGCTGATTAGGTGAAAAAAATGCTAAAACAAGGCATGGGTAGAATAAGTTCATCTACTCAGGTATGCGTGCTCTTTCAGCCTTTTATTTAAAATCTAAAATTAATGACACTTGTTTCTATATATATAAAAAAAAAATGCCTTTTAGGTATTAAATTTCATCGAATTTGATAAATTAATCTTAGATCTAAATTAATTAAGTAAAAATTGATTTGATCAAACTTCAATAAATTTACAACTCAACTCGGTAAAAAACTGAGTTAAATTTCTTTAACCCACGACCAGGACTGGCTGTGGAGAATATAATAATTTTGGGTAAAACAAGCACAAAATAATAACAAGGGACAACATTATACACGAGAGCATCTACGAGTCAAAGTAAAACAAGTCAGTACTCAGTAGTTTTTTTTAAAAAAAACAAAATAATGTTCAAAGGGGATAACGTTGATATTGCAGTACAGAGATTACGTTGTTCAAAAGAAAAGTACAAGGAATACTCTGCTGGGGAAAAGAAAACAAACTTCTTCCTAGCTAAGTGTGGGTTTATATCCCATCCAGCTCTAACCTTTTCTGGTTGTTCAATTTTTATTTTGTTTCTTAAACTAACTTTCTTCTAAAACGAAAACAACAAAATACTTTTTAATATTTTAAATTAAAACAAATGATACCATGCATTACAATAAAAAAATAAAGCTTTTTTCTTTCCTGTTTTCTTCTTTTTTGTTTGCGAAGGAAAGAGACATGATATGTTTTTTTTTTTTTAATTGTGGGTGTTCGGGTCAGTTTACGTATATCTTGATTAATTTTTCAAGACCCTGAAGTTAATGACCATGTAAACTTCCAGTAGTCTTAAGATTTATAGCACACAAATTGATGATTTATGAAAAATAAACTCAGGGTCTGATCAATTGAGTTACATCTTTCAGAATTGATATGTATTTTTTTTCTTATCATCATGATGTGAAGAGCATCTTTTTAATTTCTAACCATGGTTATAAAATACTGTGAAATATTTTAATGAAATTAAAATTAATTTTATGGGTTTTA